>Ga0307486_1001008_pt1 | contig 23007 bp, 7 predicted proteins | sample CBIW02metaG_FD_203663 | JGI IMG/M metagenome (GOLD analysis project Ga0307486, IMG submission 203663) | Sea-ice brine microbial communities from Beaufort Sea near Barrow, Alaska, United States - CBIW 0.2 | ecosystem: Environmental > Aquatic > Marine > Coastal | place: USA: Alaska | collected...
GATCTTTTAAAGATGCCACTCATATTAATATTGATAAAACTGAAGGTGGGAACGAGACCATTGAAGCAAAGAATGTTATTATTGCCACCGGTTCCAAACCTGCAAACCTTCCTTTTATAAAACTTGATAAGGAAAGAGTGATCACTTCTACCGAAGCTTTAAAGCTAAAGGAGATCCCGAAACATATGGTAGTGATTGGCGGCGGGGTAATTGGGCTGGAATTAGGCCAGGTTTATAACCGACTTGGAGCCGAAGTTACCGTAGTAGAATTTATGGATAGAATTATCCCAACAATGGATTCTGCTCTTTCTAAAGAACTTAACAAAGTGCTTAAGAAGCAAGGCATGAAGATCAATGCGAGTCATAAAGTGAAATCTGTGGAGCGCAAAGGAGATGAGATCACCATTAAAGCCGACGATAAGAAAGGAAATGAAGTAGAATTCAAAGCAGACTACTGTTTGGTTTCTGTAGGACGTAGACCGTTTACCGATGGATTGAATGCTGAAGCAGCAGGAGTTAAAATGGGAGACCGCGGAATGATTGCCGTGAACGATCATTTACAAACCAATGTTAAGAATATCTATGCGATTGGAGATGTTGTTCGCGGAGCAATGTTGGCTCACAAAGCTGAAGAAGAAGGAACTTTTGTTGCTGAAGTAATTGCAGGACAGAAACCACATATAGATTACAATTTAATTCCCGGAGTTGTGTACACCTGGCCCGAAGTTTCTGCGGTAGGAAAAACCGAAGAAGAGCTTAAGGAAGCAGGGATAGAATATAAAGAAGGGAAATTCCCGATGCGTGCTTTAGGACGATCCAGAGCGAGTGGAGATACCGATGGCTTTGTGAAAATCCTTACAAATGCTAAGACCGATGAGGTTTTAGGGGTTCACATGATAGGTGCCCGTGTTGCTGATTTGATTACTGAAGCAGTAACAGCTATGGAATTTCGAGCTTCTGCCGAAGATATCGCCAGAATGAGCCACGCGCATCCAACCTATGCTGAAGCTGTTAAGGAAGCAGCAATGGCAGCTACCGGAGACAGGGCAATGCATATTTAGGATATTCAAGGTTTAAAATTCAAAGTTCAAATAAAAAAACCCGAAAACTCTGTTTCCGGGTTTTTTTATGGATAATCTAATTTAAAATTTAAGGTTCTTTTTGCCTTTCCTTTCTTTTAAAATATGTCAGGCTTGAGTAGTTTATTACTGAAATTTTAAAAATTTTCTGTGGAGATATCAGAAGATTTCATACTTTTAATTAATTAAACGAAATAATCAAAAATCATGGCAAAAGAAAAATCCCCTTCAAAAAATTCGGCTAAGAAAGAAGCTGTGCTGAGTTTAAAAGAGAAACGCGCTCAAAAAGCGGAGAAGAAGAAAACAAGAAATTAACCTATAATTTTACCCTAACTATGCTATTGTAATAGTGTAAGAGGCATCAAAAGTTTCAGAAGGCATTAATTCCATAATGCCTTCTTTTGTTTTTAGATCCTGCGTAGTTTCCTCCACATCTGCATATCCCAACCAGGGCTCAATACAAACATAAGGCGCTGCCGGTTTGGCCCAGATGCCTAAATCTTTAAAGTCGTTATATTCCACAGTCAAAACCGTTCCCGAATTCTTGCTCTTTAAAGCCACTTTTTTAGATTCGATGTTTTTAAAGATCAAAGCATCAGTATCGAATAAATTCCTGTGAAGCTCAATTTTGTTGTCGTTCCAGATTATAGTTCTGGTTTCCGAAGAGATCAATCCATCCTCGTTCAACAAATAGGTGTTCAGATCCAGGTTCCGGTCAAATTCCAAATAATAATCTTCATAGCTTTCTCCTTCATTTAAGGGAGCATTAAAAGCCGGATGCCCACCAACAGAGAAATACATTGGTTTTTCATCTAAATTGATGATTTTATGGGAAACAGTCAGGGTTTTCCCCTTTAGCTGAAACTTAATTTCAAAATCGAATTTGAAAGGATAGCTTTTTAAGGTTTCTTCGCAATATTTCAGGTTGAAGATCAAAGAATCAGGATTTTTCTCCTTTAGCTGAATATTGTTGTTATTCCTGAGAATGCCGTGTTTGGGTAATTGGTAGGCTTTCTTATCAAATAAGAATTCTCCATTTTTCAAAGCTCCTATTATCGGGAAAAGGTTAGGGGCGTGGCTGCTCCATATTTCGGGATTTGCCTGCCAGATATATTCCGTTCCGGTTTTGATCTTTTTGATGCTACACAATTCGGCACCTGTCAATTTTACGCCAATGCTTAACTTCTCATTTTGTAACCTATATACAAGCAATTTGTTTACTTCCAACTCCATATTAAGATCAAAAAACCTATTTATTTTTTATTCCTTTTGTTGTAATTTTTGTCACCTCTGGTTTTAGGCTTCTTGTATTTTTTTGCAATTTCCCTACGGTAAGAGCCACCGAGATTAATTTTTTGGTTTAATTCTGATTTTTCGTGAAAAGCAGGACCCGGAGCATCCATGTCACCTTTTTTTCCCGGATTGTTTCCTTCAAAGATCTTTGGTTGTTCTTCCGGAATTAATACGGTTGAAATTTCCACTTCCTCCGGCAATTCAAATTGAGGAACTCTCATTTCCATCAAATGCTCGATCTTCTCAAGGTTTTCTGTTTCTTTTTCGGTGGTCAACAGAATTGATATTCCTTGTTTTTCGGCACGTCCTGTTCTCCCGATCCGGTGCATATAGTTTTCAGGATATTCGGGGGTATCAAAATTTATAACGTGCGACACATTTTCTATATCCAGTCCACGGGCCATAACATCCGTCGCTACTAAAATACGGTTAAATCCATCACCAAATTGTCGAATGCTTCGCAAGCGGTAATTCTGACTTTTATTGGAATGGATTACGGCACACTCTTCGGAAAAATTTTCAGCTAAAAGTTCAAAAAGACGGTCGGCCTTGCGTTTGTATGCAACGAAAATAAGCACTTTCGTATAAGTTTCCTTATCGGAAAGTAAGTGTTTCAAAAAGTTTGCCTTAGTGTTGAAATTTGGGATCTTAAATCCCCGTTGTTCAATGTTTTCCAAAGGAGTTCCACTGATTGCCACTGAAATTTTCTCGGGAGTTTTGAAGTTTGCATCTATCAATTCCTCCACGGCTTCCGTCATAGTCGCCGAAAACATGATGTTTTGTCGATTGAGGGGCAATAACTCCAGGATATTGATAATTTGAAACCTGAAACCCAAATCCAGCATTACATCTACTTCATCAATAACCAATTTTTGAATGGACTTCATCTGAATTGCCCGTCTTAAAATAAGATCGTACAATCTACCCGGAGTGGCCACCACAACATCCTGACCCTGCAACATATCCTGGTGATGGGTATTGATGTTGGTTCCTCCATAAACCGCGGCAACACGGGTATTCATATAAGCTGTCAGCTTTCCGATTTCTTCGGCAACCTGAACGGCAAGTTCCCGCGTTGGCACTAAAACAAGTACACGCGGATTTTTTTGTTCTGAATATTTTAGCATCCTCAAAATAGGAAGCATATAGGCAAAAGTTTTACCTGTTCCTGTTTGTGCGATCCCCACAATATCTTTCCCGGACATTATTGAAGAAAAGGCCTGTTCCTGAATAGGAGTTGGCGTATCAAACTTCAGATCTTCTAAAGCGTTTAAGAGGGGCGTATTTAAATTTAAATCGTGAAAAGTCAAAGGAATTGTATTTTTTATTAACCGCAAAGATAAGTCTTGATTTTAAAGAATGAGTCAAAAAGAAGGTAGAAATAATTAAAAGTGTCTTAAAATCAACAATTTCGAATTTGTTTTAAGTTGAAATAAAATTAAATTGAAGTTTTCTTATTTGTAATTGTTATGTTTTTAAAATGTTGGGCATTCAGGGTTTCACTAAAAAGCATTTGACTTTCCACCACCTTTTAATACAGAATAATTGTAATCCAGGCTAAAATTATCGGCATAAAAATATCTTAAATCAGATGATAGTTTTTCAACTCTAATAAAATTTTAGGTAATTTTGAGGACTTTCAAATAAATTATATGAAAAAAATTCTAGCTTTTGCAGGTTCAAACAGCAGTACTTCTATCAACCATCAATTTTTAACCCACATTGCAAACCGGATACAGGGCCATGAGATGAAGATTATTCGGCTTACCGAATTTGAAATTCCAATGTTCAGCGTAGATCTACAAAAGGAGAGAGGGTTTCCGGTAGATGTGCAGGTAATAAAAAATTTAATAGATGAACATGATGCTTTAATTATTTCTGTAAATGAGCACAATAGGAATGTTTCGGCATTTTTCAAGAATTTGATCGATTGGCTTTCGAGAATAGACAGGAATTTTCTGGCTAAAAAGAAAATTTTGCTCATAAGCACCTCAAATGGGGCCCGAGGTGCTGGAGCAGCTTTGGATTATACCAAAGAGATCTTACCAAGATTTGGAGGACAGGTGATAGAAAGCTTTAGTTTTCCTTCGTTTAAAGATAATTTTGAAGATGATAAAGTGCTAAATGAGATCCTGGATTTGGGGATAGAAGATGTCCTGACTACCTTTGCACATGAAATTGAAGATTGAACTTTTTGCACCTTAATCTTTAATAATAAACATTGATCTTCTATTCAACTCGTGGGCTTCATTGTTACAGGTTATTCCATTAGAGCAGTTGTTTACCAGCTGGTTTTCTCCATAACCTTCTGCGGATAACCTGGAGGCCAAAATACCTTTGTCAAGAAGCCATTGCATGGTGGATTTAGCGCGTCTTTTAGAGAGGGCAAGGTTATAATTATCACTCCCACGACTGTCTGTATGTGATTCTATATTGATTTCCAGCTCTGGGTATTCCTTAAGTGCTGCGTAGATCTTGGCAAGTTCAATTTCAGCATCCGGACGAATGATAGATTGGTCAAAATCAAAATAGATGGGCTGTAAAGTAAGCAGGCAACCCAAATCGTTGGGAGCACATCCCACACGTTTTAATTCTAAAGGAAAATCGATACTGTTCGATTCATTTGGGGCAGAAAATATACGTTCTAATGGTTCATAACCTTCTTTCATCGCCCTTACAGAATATTTCTTATCACAGTCAACCGTAAAAGTGTAAAATGCATCTTCCTTGGTTCGTGTGTTTTGCACCTGCACATTGCCTTCATCATATAGCAATACCTGGGTATTCAGAAGAAGTTCTTTGGTATCTAAATCTGTAACCAATCCTGAAAGGATCACCTCACATGCTGGGATTGCCCTATAGATATCATCATAAACATTTTCATTAACGCCCGCGCGGTTTGAAGAGAGAAAAGCAAGCTCTTTGTTGGGGTCATATATAAATCCAAAATCGTCCTGTTTGCTGTTCACTGGTTCTCCCATTACAGAGATCTCTGTGGGCATTCCATTGCTATCCAATTTTGTATAATAAATATCAAGCCCTCCTAGCCCCGCTCTTCCGTTTGAGGCAAAATACAAGGTGTTATCGCTGCTTATATAAGGAAAGGACTCCCGAACTTCTGTATTAATTCCAGTACCTAAATTTACCGGTGATCCATATTGATCATCTCCTAAGATCTCTACATACCATAGATCTGCCTGGCCTTTGGTACCCGGCATATCCGATGAAAAATACAAACGTTTCTCATCTATACTTAAAGCTGGGTGAGCTACAGAATAGGCGGCATCATTCATAGGAAGTTCAACTATATTTTTCCATTGATCATTTACTTTAGTGGATTTAAAGATCTTCAACCTGATGTTCCGATCATCATCTCTCCCTTTTCGGCCATCAATAAAATTGTTCCTGGTGAAATATACCGTATTACCATCTTCAGTAAAAGTGGTAGAAGATTCGTGAAACCTGGTATTGATATCCCCTGAAAGTTTTTGGGCATTGGAGAGTTTCCCAGCTTCATCTATATTGGCTTGATACAAATTAAAAAAAGGCTGTTTGTTCCATTCGTGAATTCTTATCTTACCTGCAGAGTCTGGCATAGCAGAAGCATAAACCAATTTATCCTGATAAAAGGAGGGGCCAAAATCGGGGTAGGTGGTATTGATCTCTGTTTTCTCCAGAATAAACCTATGCGGCTTTGATCTTATTTCTGAAAGATAATCCTGGTTTTGCTGAAAGTTCTTAATCACAAGGTCATTTCCCCCAAGACTAGCAAATTGCTCCATCAAAGCATCAGATTCCTCATACTTTCCCTCACTTTTTAAACTTTGTGCAGCCCTAAAAAAATATTCCGGTTCAGCTTCTGAAGGAAATTCGGTAATTAACCGGTCATACCATTCAGCAGCATTTTTATAATCGGCATTAAAATAATACGTGTTCCCCAGCTTTTTAAATATTTCAGCAGAAGTATATCCATTCTCTACAACCTGTAAATAGATCTTTTGCGAATTGATGTAAGCAAGATTTTCATATTGCTTTTCTGCCTTTTTAATTTTTCCCTTTTGTGCGAACAAATTGGGAGTGCTCAAGAGCACTAAAAAAAGGAGGCTGTATTTTAAGTATATTTTCATTTCTGTTTACATTATTCAGTTAAAAGAATCTTGGGGAGAAGATCCTTTCTGGTTTAAATATTTCATAACGTATGAAAAACTCATACGAGCCACTGTTATATCTGGCAAGTTCTGTAGTTTCCTGATCATATGCAAAACCAAGCATAAGCGAATCTGAAAGCTGAAATCCTACCATGGCACTTAAAGCTGCACTCCATCTATAGGCCGCTCCCAGTGTCAATTTTTCATTGAATAGGAGGTTGGCAGATACATCAACCTGAAGCGGCGCACCGGTTACCAGTTTACCCAAAACCGCAGGTTTAAATTTAATATCTGGAGAAAGCTCGAAAACGTATCCGGTAATAGCATAGAAGTGATTGCGTTCACTTATAAAATAAGCATCGGGATTTTCTAAACTGGTTTCATCAAAATATTGTGACTCCAGGAAGTTGGGTACAGAAAACCCTGCATAGAACCGGTCTGTATAATAAAAAATTCCCGCCCCAATTTGTAATTTGATCCTGTTGTTGATGTTGTTCTCAAAAATGTCCCCTTCGTCACCAATATTTAACTTTCGGAAATCGATATTGATCATATTTACACCAGTCTTTAAACCAAATGCAAGTTTTCCGAATGCCGAAGTCTGGATAGTGTAGGAATAGTCAATATTTATAAATGTTTCTTCAGAAGGGCCAATCTCATCCCGAACAAAAGACAATCCCAGTCCTACATTTTTGATCTTGATAGGTGTGTTTACTGAAAAAGTAGCTGTTTTTGGCGCACCGTCCAAACCAACCCATTGTGAACGGTATAAGCCTGCAAAACTAAGGGCATCCCTAGATCCTGCATATGCCGGATTTACCACCTGAGTATTATACATATACTGGGTATATTGGGCATCCTGCTGAGCCAGTACAACAGATGTAGATCCCAAAATTCCCGCTATTAATAGGATGAAAACTTTTTTCATTTCTTGTATATTTTTAATAACCACTGCGCATGTGCGCAGCGGCTCTTTTTTTATTTATTGTCTACATACAGGTAACCTGCATAACTGCTCTTGCCTGGATTCTCTCTTCCCGTGAACCTAATGATATAGTAGTAGGTTCCTGTTGGAAGTTTATCTCCACGTTTAATAGTTACACGTCCATCGGAGATACCTCTAAATCCATTTTCTGCATTTCTGTAGTTATCCTTGTCGAAAACTTTTACTCCCCAACGGTTAAAGATCACCACATTGTTATCTGGATATCTTTCGATGCCATTTATTCTGAAGAAGTCATTCAAGCCATCTCCATTAGAAGTGATTCCGTTAAAGATCTCAAACCCTGCATCAAGCACAGTAGGTAACGTAACAATAGTAGGATCATCTGGGTTACCATTTCCGTTTAGATCGATGTTAGTTTGATCAATAGGATCATCAGATAGATCTTCTATGCCAATACCTAAAGCATTCTCTCCACTTACGGTAGCTTGGTTGGTTACCTGCTGGTTGGTGATATCCTGCTGGGTGATGGAGTAAACTGCTGTAAATGCAGTACTGTTAGTTTCACCCGGAGCAAGGCTTATAGGTGCGCCGTTTATAGCTACCAATGGATCGGTTACAATTATATTGAACAAGGTCACAGATCCTGTATTGGTTACATTAAAGCTATAGCTTATAGTTTCACCCACTTGGGCATTTCCATCGCCATTGTTGTCATCAAATGCTCCTAATTTTTCAAGAGCGATTCCTGCCGTCTGACACATTGCTACAAGTGTTGGGTCATCATTGTTTATTGAAGTTCCAGAGAAATCTCCTATTGGTAGTTCCTGAGGATCAACTGCTTCAACAAAGGCTTGGTTTTCAACATCACCTATATCAATATCTGCCTGAGTGATCACGTATGCACCAGCGTAGATCCAAATTTCATCTACACCGAGTATTCCGTCATTGTTTGTATCACCAGATACAAAGTTTACAGCAACTTCAGCGTTTGGTGCTTCAAACAGAGGGTCACTAATGGCCACCTCTCTTAGGGATACATTTCCTTGATTGGTCACTGTGAACCTATAATTAATAGTGTTTCCAATTGTAGCGCAATCATCACCAATGTTAAGGTCAGCCTCTTTTACAACAGCTATGGCTGGGTTTTGAATTGCGTTTACCATTACTTCTGCTTCATCTTCTACATCTATTCCATTAATATCCTGGGCAGTTACAGTGGCTGTATTGCTTAGGCTACCATTATCAAGATTTTCCTGAGTTATGATATATGTAGTTGTTAATACGGTTTCCTCACCTACATTAAAGGTAGATATGCTTGAGTTGAATCCTGTTAATGGATCTATTACCACTGCATTGACAAGGTTCACATTACTTGTATTCCTTATCGTGAGGGTATAAGTGATTGTACTACCAACCGCATTGTAGGTTTCTACATTAGCAGTTTTAGTAATACTTATCGCTCCATTTCCTGATACCGCTACCGTTACCGTTCCAGTGGCACAGTTACCAGGATTATTGGCATCACATACAGTGTATTCTACAGTATAGGTTCCTGCAGGGGTGTTGGGAGCTACGACTATTACACCGTCAGTTCCAATGGTGATTGGTCCCTGGGTTACCGGAGTCACAGTTACCGTTCCCGGGCTAACCGGTTGTCCGTTTAAGGTGTCGTTATCCAGTACATTTCCTGCATTGTTAGTTCCTTCAGTTCCATTTACAGGACCAACATTATCTGGATTAGCCACTAAAACATTGGCGTCAGCTTCTACTGTTACCGTTACTGTTGCCGTAGCACAATTGGCAGGATTTATTATTCCGCAAATTGTATAGCTGACAGTATAGGTTCCAGCTGGTGTATTAGGAGCTATGGTTACAGATCCATCAGCATTTATGGTGATAGGTCCTTGTGTTACCGGAGTTAAGGTGATATCCCCAGGAGAAACAGGTTCTCCATTGAAGAAGTCATTATCCAGAACGTTTCCGGCATTTGTATTGCCTTGAGTACTATTTATAGGTCCAAATACATCAGGATTAGCCACGAGTCCTGCCGGAGCTATTTCTACCGTTACCGTTCCTGTAGCACATTCCGATGGATTTGCTACCAGACATATGGTATAGTCTACGGTGTAGGTTCCTGCCGGAGCATTTGGAGCCACACTTATGGTTCCATCTGTTCCAATGGTGATTGGTCCCTGAGTTACCGGGGTTACAGTTACCTGATCTGGAGATACAGGCTGGCCGTTATAAGAATCATTATCCAGCACATTTCCTGCATTGGTACTTCCTTGGGTACTTACTATTGGTCCTGCAAAATCTGGATTAGCCACGAGTCCTTCAGGGTCTACAGCTACTTGTACGGTTACCGTTGCGCTGGCACAATTAGAAGGATTCAATACTTCACAAATGGTATAGGTCACGGTGTAAGTTCCCGCAGGAGTATTAGGAGCTACAGTAATAGTTCCATCAGCATTTACGGTTAATGGACCTTGTGTTACCGGAGTAACAGTTACAGTTCCTGTGGTAACCGGCATTCCGTTAAGGAAGTCATTATCCAGCACATTACCGCCATTCTCGATTCCATTGGTACTGCTGAATGGACCATAACTATCAGGATTAGCTACAAGTATAGCTTCACCTACTACTACCGTTACCGTTGCAGTGGCACAGTTACCCGGGTTATTGGTATCACATACAGTGTATTCTACGGTATAGGTTCCTGCAGGGGTGTTGGGAGCTACGACTATTACACCGTCAGTTCCAATGGTGATTGGTCCTTGGGTTACCGGAGTCACAGTTACCGTTCCCGGGCTAACCGGTTGTCCGTTTAAGGTGTCGTTATCCAGTACATTCCCTGCATTGTTAGTTCCATCAGTTCCATTTACAGGACCAACATTATCTGGATTAGCTATTAATTCGTTACCAATTACTTCTACCGTTACAGTTGCAGAAGAACATAGGTTTGGATTGCTTATACTACAGATCGTGTATTCTACTGTGTAAGATCCTGATGGAGTATTAGGATCAATTGATATTGATCCGTCTACATCTATTGTAACAGGTCCTTCAGTTACAGGAGAAACAGTTACATCAGCAGTAGTTACAGGCTGCCCGTTAAGAATATCGTTATCAAGCACATTACCTGCGTTAGAGTTTCCTTCATAGCCATTTACCGGCCCAACGAAATCTGGATTAGCTACCAGAATTATTTCCTCTGCAGTCACTATTATAGTAACCGTTGCAGAAGCGCAATTGGATGGATCACTCACTGCGCATATAGTATATTCTACAACATAGGTTCCTGCAGGAGTGTTTGGAGCCACAATTATAGTTCCATTAGCATCAATTGTTACAGGGCCTTCAGTTACAGGAGTAAGGATGATATCTGCTGCAGTAACAGGTTGGCCGTTCAGTAGATCGTTATTAAGAACATTACCTGCGTTTGAAATTCCGGTGGTTCCGTTGACAGGTCCTGCGAAATCTGGATTTGCTACAAGACCATCAGGATCTTTTGCCACCTCAATAGTTACCGTACTTGTCGCACAGTTTCCTGGATTTAATTTCTCACAGATGGTATACTGAACTGTATAGGTTCCCGGAGGTGTATTTGGAGCAACAGTTACTGTTCCATCCGCATTAATGGTTATTCCTCCCTGCGTTACAGGTGCAAGTGTTACTTCTGAAGGATTTACTAGGTTTCCGTTAAGGAAGTCATTATCCAGAACATTTCCTGCATTGGTGGTTCCTTCGGCACTGCTTATAGGTCCGAAAACATCAGGGTTGGCTGTAATTTCTGAAGCACTTACCACTATGGTTACAGTTGAGCTGGTACAGTTTGATGGATTTATGCTCTCACAAACAGTGTACTGCACAACATAAACACCTGCCGGAGTATTAGGAGCAATTACTATTGTTCCGTCAGACATTATGGATATTGGGCCTTGAGTAACAGGCGTTACGTTTACCTGCTCTGGAGATACCGGAATTCCATTTAAGGTATCATTGTCCAGAATATTTTCTGCATTCGCATCTCCTGCCGAACCATTTACAGGTCCTACATAATCTGCATTAGCCGTAAGGGCACCAGCTACCACCTGAACGGTTGCTGTACCGGTGGCACAGTTGTTTACATCTCCGGCAACACATATAGTATAATCTATAGTGTAAGTCCCTGCAGGAGTATTGGGAGCTATTGTTATGGTTCCGTCTTCATTCACAGTTAACGGACCTTCGGTAACAGGGGTTATGATCACATCTTCCGGAGAAACTGGTTCTCCATTCAAGGTGTCATTGTCAAGTACATTTCCTGCATTTATGGTGCCTACAGTTCCAACTACTGGTCCTACATTATCCGGGTTAGCGATAATTCCTTCTACGGCTACTTCCACTGTTATAGAAACAGTTGCTGTAGAACAATTGGACGGATTCACTTTGCCACAAATTTGATAGGTGAGGGTATAGGTTCCCGCGGGAATTCCTGCTGCTACATCTACTGAACCATCGGCATTTAAGGTTATTGAACCTGTTGGATCCGGGCTTATTACTGTTAGGGTAACATCATTTGGCTCTACCGGAAGTCCGTTAAATGTATCGTTGGTAAAGACATTTATCACAGCAGTTGCGCCGGTATCTCCGTTTATTCCTTCTACTACATCATTTACAGCAGTTATTACGTTTGGAACAACTGTTACCACAACGGAGTCTGTATCTGTAACTACATTGTTTTCACTATCCGTTCCTTCAGCTGTGACCTCATTTATAATTTCACCGTTGTTAATATCATTTTGAGTAACGATATATACGGTTTCGAAAGTTTGAGTTTCACCCGGGTTCAATACTTCTATTGTAAAGGTTTCCCCTGTGACAGGCGAAGTTACCGTTACATTGGTTAGAGGAACATTTCCGGTGTTTTCAACTACAATGGTGTAAGTGATTACATCTCCAGGGTTCCCTATCGTTTCAACATCTGTTGTTACAGTTACTGTTATTTCTGAATATTGATCCAGTATAGTTCCTGTTCCAAGAGCATTTGTGATGGTTACATCACCTGCACCTTGGACATTGTTCAGGTTTACAAAGAAGGTCTCAGTAGGTTCTGCGCTATTGTCATTGATAATGGCTACAGTGATGGTTTGCGTAGCTCCGCTCAAACTTCCCGCAGGGAAGGTTACTGTTCCTGCAGTAGTGATGTAATCACTTCCAGCAAGTGCAGTGTTATTAAGGGTCACGTAATCTACTGTTAGTGCTTCTTGAATATCTCCTGTTAAGGTTACGGTAAATTCAGCAAATCCTGCGTTTTCATTTACAGTTACATTTCCAATTGCCACACTTACGCTATCATTATCAAGGATAGTGGCTGTTGCAGTTTCAGTAACTACAGTTACATTTTGTCCATTACTCTCTGCAATGCTTATAGTACCTGTGAATGTTTCTGTAGCTTCCGCAATAGCGTCTCCAAGAATACTTACCGGAACATTTACAGATGTTGTTCCCGCAGGGATGGTGATACTTACTGCGTTTTGAGCGGTATAATCACTGCCTGCTATAGCTGTAATTTCACTGGTAGAGAACACAAGGGTAATATCTTCTTGTGCAGCCTGATCCAGGGTCACTACAAAGTTACCTGTTTGAGTTCCCTCAGTTTCGGTGATGGTAAATCCTGAGATGCTGATGCTGATAGCGTCATCATCAAATATGGTTGCGATGCTTTGCTCTTCAGAGATCGTAGCATTGGCTGTACTTACCACATTGCTAAGGTTTACAAAGAAGTTCTCTGTAGGCTCAGCAATATTGTCATCGATAATGATCACCGTGAAGGTTTGAGTAGCTCCACTGATGCTTCCTGCAGGGAATGTCACTGTACCACTTGTGGCGATATAATCTATTCCTGCAAGGGCAGAGTTGTTTGCTGTAGCATAATCTACAGTTAACTGCTCTTGGATATTACCTGTAAGGGTTACGGTAAATGTCACCGTACCATCTGCCTCGTTCACATTTACATCATTGATGGCCACCGTTACATTATCCTCATCAAGGATAGTTACCACTGCTTGCGGGGTTGTAATAGTTGCCTCTCCGGTTGTGGAGATATTGCTAAGGTTCACGAAGAACGTTTCAGTATTTTCTGCTACGTTATCATTGATTATAGCAACGATTATAGTTTGTGTAGCTCCACTGGTGCTTCCTGCAGGGAATGTTACCGTTCCACCGGTGGTGGTGTAGTCGGTTCCTGCAAGTGCAGTGTTTGCCTGAGTTGCATAATCTACGGTAAGAGCTCCTTGTATATCTCCTGTAAGAGTTACTACCAGCGTTGCAAATCCATCATTTTCATTTACGGTAACATCTGTGATACTTATACTTACGGTATCCTCATCAAATATGGTTGCCGTAGCCTGTGCATTTGCGATGGTCACATTGGCGGTACTTACAAGGTCGCTAAGGTTTACAAAGAAGGTCTCTGTAGGTTCAGCAGTGTTGTCGTTTATAATGTCTACAGTAAATGTTTGAGTTGCACCGCTCAGGCTTCCGGCAGGGAATGTAATTGTTCCGCTTGCAGAAGTAAAGTCAGTTCCCTCAAGGGCAGTATTGCTTATAGTGTTATAATTAACAGTTAAGGCATCTTGGATATTACCTGTAAGAGTTACTGTAAAGGTTACTGTACCGTCATTTTCATTTACACTTACATTTTCAATGTTTAGGCTAGCAGTATCTTCATCAAGGATAGTTCCCACACCTTGTTCTCTGGTGATGGTCACTGTTGCTGAACTTATGACATTGCTTAGGTTCACAAAGAACTGCTCTGTGATCTCGGCAATATTGTCATCAACGATACTTACCGTGATAGTCCTTGTTTCTCCGGCATTACCTGTGAAGCTAAGGGTTCCACTTTGTGCGATATAATCATTACCTGCAAGTGCTGAATTATCCTGGGTAGCAAAATCTACAGTAAGACCACCTTCCACATCTGCAGTAAGGGTTACAGTAAATGTTGCTGTTCCTTCATTTTCATTGACAGTTACATCATTTATGATAAGGTTGGCTGCATCATTATCAAAGATAGTTGCTGTAGCTGTTTGTGTTGTGATCTGGATGTTTTGTCCGTTTGCATTTGCAATGCTTATAGTTCCTGTGAATGTTTCAGTAGCTTCAGCAATTGCATCTCCAAGAATATTTACAGGAATAAGTACAGTAGTAGTTCCTGCAGGGATAGTGATACTTACAGCATTTTGTGCTGTGTAATCACTTCCTGCAATGGCCGTACCGTTGGCAGTATTGAAGTTCAATACGATATCCTCTTGTGCAGCTGAGCTAAGAGTCACCACAAAGTTTTGAGTTTGTGTAGCCTCAGTCTCTATCACATTGAATCCTTCAATGGTTACAGAGATCTGGTCATCATCAAGGATGGTTCCAGTACCCTGTGCAATTGAAATGGTTGCACTGGCGGTACTTTGCAGATTGCTTAGGTTAACCACGAAGGTCTCTGTTGGCTCTGCGATAAGATCATTGATGATCGGCACCACGATGGTTTGCGTAGCTCCACTTAGGCTTCCTGCAGGGAATATGATCACTCCGCTGGTAGCGGTGTAATCTATTCCTGCAAGTGCAGTAACATTAGCGGTAGCATAGCTTACAGTAAGATCATCCTGCAGGTCTCCGGTAAGAGTTACTTCAAAGGTTGCAAATCCACCATCTTCATCTACAGTAACATTGCCTATAGCAACATTCACCACATCATTATCTATAATAGTGGTAATGGCCTGTGGTCTGCTTATAGTAGCAGCACCACTGCTCACAATATTTGTAAGGTTTACAAAGAAGGTCTCTGTAGGTTCCGCACTATTATCGTCAATGATATTTACTGTAAATGTTTGAGTAGTTCCGCTGGTGCTTCCGGCAGGGAAGGTGATAGTACCACTAACTGGGGTAAAGTCACTTCCTGCAAAAGCAGTATTGCTCACAGTGGTATAATCTACCGTAAGAGCATCCTGGATATTACCTGTTAAGGTTACAGTGAAAGTAGCTGTACCTGCAGTTTCATTAACTGTTACATCTGCTATAGCTACACTTACGCTGTCATCATCAAGGATAGTTCCTGTACCCTGAGCATTTGTGATGGAAACACTTCCGATGCTTACCGGGTTGTTCAGGTTCACAAAGAAGGTTTCAGTAGCCTCTCCAACAATATCATTGATAAGATCTATAGTAATGTTTAAAGTAGTTCCATTAGTACTTCCGGCAGGGAAGGTGATGGTTTCCGTGCTGGAAACGTAATCACTTCCCGCAAGGGCAGTATTGTTTACCGTTGCATAATCTACACTGAAGGCTTCCTGTATGCTACCTGTAAGGGTTACGGTGAAGGTAGCTGTACCCTCATTCTCATTAACCGTTACATTATTGATCGCTACACTTGCAGCATCATTATCTGTAATAGTTCCAATGGCCTGTTCATCTGCTATAGTAACCTCACCTGTATTAACCAGATTGGAAAGATTTACAAAGAAGGTCTCTGTAGCTTCAACTTTATTGTCATCAATAATTGAAACCACAATAGTTTGAGTAGCTCCGTCTACACTTCCTGCAGGGAAGGTGATTGTTCCTGTACTAGAAATATAATCACTACCTGCAAGTGCTGAGTTATTCTGGGTTGCAAAATCTACAGATAATGCATCCTGAATACCTCCGGAAAGCACTACTGTAAAGATCATTACCCCTGCATTTTCATTTACAGTTACATCTGCAATAGAAATGCTGCTGGTATCATCATCCAGTATAGTTCCTGTTCCAAGAGCATTTGTGATAGATACATCACCTGCACCTTGGACATTGTTCAGGTTTACAAAGAAGGTCTCAGTAGGTTCTGCGCTATTGTCATTGATAATGGCTACAGTGATGGTTTGCGTAGCTCCGCTCAAACTTCCCGCAGGGAAGGTTACTGTTCCTGTGGAGGTGGCAAAATCTTTATTTTCCAGAGCGGAATTGTTCAGTGTTACCCAATTAACCGTTAAGGCTTCCTGAATGTCTCCATTTAGAGTAACAGTAAAGAAAGCAATACCATCACTTTCAATCACAGTAACATCGTTAATGGAAATAGTTACCTTATCATTGTCGTTTATTGTAACAATACCCTGAGCATCGGTAATTACAGCGCCACCGGTACTTACAAGATTATTTAAGGTTACAAAGAAGTTCTCGTTCGTCTCGGTAATATTATCGTCAATAATTTCTATAGTAATTGTTTGTACACTTCCGCTTAGGCTTCCAGCAGGGAAGATAACAGTACCATTTGTTGAAATAAAATCGATTCCGGCAAGAGCTGTATTTCCTATAGTTGCAAAATCTACTTTTAATTCATCCTGATGACTACCGGTTAATATCACAGTAATAGTTGCTGTTCCTGCGGCTTCATTAACAGTTATGTCATTTATGGCAACACTTACTTGGTCATCATCTGTAATGGTAGCGATGGCCTGGTTATCGCTGATACTTGCGTTACCGGCACTCACCAGGTTTGTAAGGTTTACAAAGAAGGTCTCTGTAGGTTCTGCAATGTTATCGTTAAGGATGGTAACGGTAAATGTTTGAGTCGCACCGCTCAGGCTTCCTGCCGGGAAGGTGATGGTTCCGTTTGCTCCTGTAAAGTCTACTCCTTCAAGAGCAGTACCTGCAGCAGTAGCATAGTCTACGGTGAGAGCTCCCTGGATGTTTCCGGTAAGAGTTACTGTGAAGGTAGCTGTACCTGCTGCTTCATTAACGCTTACATCTGCAATGGATACGCTCACCTGGTCATCATCAAGAATAGTTCCCACAGCTTGTGCCTGGGAGATACTTGCGCTACCTGTGGTAGCTACATTGCTAAGGTTTACAAAGAATTGTTCTGTAGGCTCGGCGATGTTGTCATTTACGATTACTACGTTGAAGGTCTGTGTGGCTCCGCTCAGGCTTCCTGCCGGGAAGGTCACGGTTCCACTCACACTGGTGTAGTCACTACCGGAGAGGGCGGTGCCCGGGGCAGTGGTATAGTTTACGGTAAGTGCATCCTGGATGCTTCCGGTAAGGGTTACGGTAAAGGTTGCAAGTCCTGCATTTTCCACCACTTCCACATTTGCGATAGCCACACTTACGGTATCATCGTCAAGAATGGTCACCACACCCTGGCCATCTGCGATGGTCACATTAGCGTTGCTCACTACATTTCCAAGGTTCACAAAGAAGTTCTCTGTAGGCCCTGTGATGTTATCATCAACGATAGAGATGGTAATGGTCTGGGTTGTTCCGCTAGGGCTTCCTGCCGGGAAGGTGATCACTCCGTCTGTAGCGATGAAGTCACTTCCTGCAAGGGCGGTATTGCTGATGGTATTGTAGCTCACGCTAAGTGCATCCTGAATACTTCCTGTAAGGGTTACGGTGAGGGTAACGGTCCCGTCATTCTCATTTACGGTGCGATCTGTAATGGTAAGGGTTGCCGCGTCATCATCAAGAACGGTTGCTATACCCTGTGCCTTGGAGATGGTTGCTGTTCCTCCTCCGCTTATAAGGTTGCTCAGGGTTACAAAGAACTGCTCTGTAGGCTCTGCGGTATTATCGTTTAGGATAGGAACAGTAATGGTTATGGTTTCTCCTGCATTACCTGTGAAGCTAAGGGTACCGCTTGTGGTGGTATAATCGCTACCTGCAAGGGCAGTGCTGTTAGAGGTGGCATAATCCACGGTAAGTCCGCCCTGCACTGCTGCAGTCAGGGTTACGGTGAAGGTAGCTGTTCCTTCACTTTCATTGACCGTCACATCATTGATAGCTACGCTCACCGAGTCATCATCGAGGATGGTCGCCGTTGCGCTGGCTGTGGTAATGTTTACATTTTGTGCATTTGCATTTACAATGCTGATGGTTCCTGTAAAAGTCTCACTTCCTTCAGCGATCAGATCTCCAAGGATATCTACAGGGATCAGAAGGCTAGTGGCCCCAGCCGGGATGGTAAAGTTCACATTGGTCCTAGCCGTATAGTCTATACCTGCGGTAGCAGTTCCATTGGTAGTGCTGAAGCTGATGATGATATCTTCCTGTGCAGCTGCACTAAGGGATACCACGAAGTTTTGTGTTTGTGTCGCATTGGTCTCCAATATAGAGAATCCTGCCAGGGTGATGTTCAGCTGGTCATTATCTATGATCGTTGCAATTCCTTGTGCATTGGCAATGGTCACATTGGCAGTGCTTACCGGATTGGAAAGTGTTACAGAGAAGGTCTCTGTAGGTTCGGCCACCAGGTCATTGATGATCGGGATCAGAATGGTCTGGGTAGCCCCACTTAGGCTTCCTGCCGGGAATGTTATGGTACCAGAGGCCGCTGTGTAATCGCTACCTGCAAGGGCAGAGCTATTGGCAGTGGAGTAGGATAGGCTAAGAGCTTCCTGAATACTTCCTGTAAGGGTTACGGTAAAGCTTGCAAATCCACCTTCTTCATTTACGGTGGTGTTCCCAATGGATACCGTGGCAGCGTCGTTATCGTTAATGGTGGCTGTTGCCAGTCCATCTGCGATAGTGGCTGTTACTCCGGTGCTTACAAGGTTTATAAGTTCGGCAAAGAACTGTTCTTGTGCCTCTGCGATATTATCATTGATAATGGTTACGGTAAATGTTTGTGTAGCACCCGATACGCTTCCTGCAGGGAAGGTAAGGGTACCTGTTGCAGCGGTATAATCGCTACCGGAGAGTGCAGTTCCCGGAACAGTAGCATAATCTACGCTAAGGCTATTCTGGATATCTCCTGTAAGGGTCACGGTGAAGGTCGCCGTTCCATCTGCCTCGTTTACAGTTATATCAGCAACCGAGATGGAAGCCTGGTCATTATCTGTAATCGATCCTGTTCCTGACGCTGTAGTATTAGTGGTATTGCCACTTGTTACCGTAGCGGTCATCGTCAAGGTTTCTGTTAATTCTGCTATGTTATCATCCGTAGTCGGTACTCTGAACTTAACACCTGTGGTGCCTGCTGGAATCGTAATCGATCCTGTTGTCCAGGTTACCCATGTTGTTCCACCATCTAAGCTGTACTCTATCGGAGTACCTGTATCTGTACCTACTGTTGCCGTTACATCGGCAAGACTTGGTGTAAATACTACCGCATCACAACGAGGATTACTCAAGGTGATATCAAAAATTAAAGCGGCACCCTCAACTACCGTTGAGTTGCTAACAGAGAGGGTCGTAATATTATCGGTTACTGTTACGGTCTGAGCACAACTTACACTTACATTGCCTGCTGCATCTCTGGCAGTCCAAGTGATCGTAGTTACTCCTACTGGATAGGCTGCACTCAAGGCTAAAGTATCAGAACGAACTCCTATAAAGGTAAAGGTAGTCGAACAGTTATCTTTCGCTGTTGGATTGGTGATTGTTACTACTGCGCTACATTTGTTTGCATCTACTGTCTGGGTAATATTCGTTGGACAAGTGATGACGGGTTTCTGATTATCAATAAAAGTCACCGGGGTTGGTATCTGCTCAACAGGATTATTATCTATTGTACTTCCATCAGGGTCTAAACCATCGGTGGAAAAATCTTCGCTGAATTTAGCCCCTGATGGACTTGTGCCCTTGGCTGATGCCACATTATTGAGTGAGCATACTGTACCAGGTGTAACCTTGAAACTGATATACATGGTTGCTGTTTCCCCCACTCCAAGAGTCTGATCCGAATAAAGAATATTGGATGTACTGGTACCATCCCAGGTGCCACTGGCGAATAAAGTCCCTCCTGTTGCAAATAATTCTGTTGGTGAAACAGATGAAAATTGAGATACAATGTCATCATAGATTTCCAGATCCTTTAATTCTACATCTCCGAAATTCTCTATGGTTAACAATAATGTAACCGTATTGGTACCATCACCGTTGTCGACAACACTTTCAAGATTTTTAGCTATTCCAATAAGCGGATTTTCAAAGAATGTCACGCTCACGGTATTGGATACATCATTTGCAAATCGTCCTGCAGGACTTTGCCCATATGCATAGGCTTCGTTGACATATGGTCCACCAACTCCACCAGGATTTACAGTAACTGTTACATCAATCGTTTTTGTTGTGTTATAAGCCAACGTTTGTCCACTACTTAAAAGGTTTACATCAGTAGTTCCATTAAAGGTTCCTCTAATTGTAAATCCGATACTTGATGCCGAAGCCGATACTACAGAAGCAGGAGCAGGAAACGTCGCTCTTAAATCTTCAGCAACCTGTACCTCATTTAAAGGAACATCTCCTGTATTTGCAACGGTAATTCTATAGGTTAAAACGTAATTACTTCCACTCAGTGTTGGACCAGCAATCAGTGCTTTTGTAATATCAATTGCCGGGTTTTCACTAAAGCTTACCGGTGTGACAAGGCTATTGTTACCCGGATTTCCATCATTATCTGGATCAGGGTTAATACCGTTTTGAGAAACATCGGACACGGGTGTTCCTCCTGGACCAGTAGCTGTTCCGGTTGCAGAATTATTGTAAATACCCTGTTTGGTGCCTGGGGTAACGCGTACCACCAGCGTAATTGTTTGGGTGGTGTTGTAGGCTACTGTACTTAAACCAGCAACCAAAAGATTATTGGTGGTGTTAAAATTGGCTACCGTATTGGCAGCGAGGGTTCCAGATGCGTTGATGCTCTGAACTGTGTAGCTCGCAGCGCCTGTAAATGTGGTGGCGAGATTGTCGGTCACCTGCACATTGTTCAATGGCACATTTCCGTAATTCCTTACATTGATGGTATAGCTAACATCATAGGTGCCGTTATTATTATTGGTAACATTGCTTACCGTTTTGGCCAAGCCAAGCAATGGGCTTTCGGTGAAAGTAACAGGTGTTGGGGTTAAGTTGTCAACGGGTCCATTATTCTCAGGATCTACATCTATTCCATTGTGCGAAACATCGGTCACGGTGGTGTTAAAGCCACTAGTACCGGCTGAAGTGGCACTGTTATTATAAGTAACACCAGGAGGTGGATTGGCAAAGCCCGTAGGTGTCACTTTCACTGAAAGTAAAATTATTTTTGTTTCATCCACTGCCAGCGTATTTCCGGTTGCTGAGAGCAGGTTATTAATGCCAGTACCGGTGTATAAAGTATTTACGGTAAAGCCTGTGCTGTTGATACTGTTAAGCACAACAGGCGCTCCACCGAAAGTGGTGGTCAGATTATCGGTTACCTGTACATTATATAAGATGACATCGCCGGTGTTTTTTACATGGAACTCATAATTGACTGTGTAAGTTCCATCATTATTGTTGATTGGAGTACCCACGAGCCTCTTAGCAAGGCCTATTTCCGGATTTTCAGGAAACATTATTGGCGTCGGATCACTGTTGTTGCCCGGATTACCATCATTGTTGGGATCAGGATTAAGACCATTTTGGGATAAATCTATGGTTGAAGTTCCTCCAGGTCCTGTTGCAGAACCTGCAGCCTGATTGGCGAACGGACCGGCCGTGGTTGGAGTTACATTCAGACTGATAACAATGGTACGTATCTCATTGATGGCCATTGGTGTGCTGGCCGAGAGCAGGTTTTGGTTGGCAGAACCGTTGAAGCCAACGTTTGCCGTAAAGCCAGTACTTGCAGTCAATGAGGTAACTGAATAAGTTCCTGCACCAAATGCAGCATCCAGATTGTCGGTCACCTGCACATTGTTCAATGGTACATCGCCGTAATTGCGTACAGTAATTGTAAAACTTAGGTCGTAGCTGCCATTTGGTTTGATGGTAGGTCCTGTTGTGAGTGCCTTAGCAACGCCTATGATTGGGTTTTCTGTAAAGGTAACATTTTGGTTGGCCTGATCGGCACTGTTGGCTCCGGTATTGTCCACTGCGCTGCCATTCACTATATTATTGTAAGGGTTGGAAAATGCGCCTGGTGTTAGGGTGACGGTGATATTTACCGATACCATATCGCCTGGTATAAGCGCCTGATTGGCAATAAACAGAAGAGCATTAGTATTTCCGTCGTAACCTCCGTTCAACCAGGATGGTTTGCTTGATGTTACCGAAAGCAACGAGAAAGAAGCGGGTGAAGGAAATGCACTGGCCAGATTGTCACTTAACTGAACGTTGGTAAGTGTAGTTTCCCCGGTATTTTTGGCGCTCACCTGATAAGTTAGCGTATAGCTACCGTTACCATTATTGGTTGGACCTGCAAACAGGGTTTTGGTCACATCCAAACAGGCTTCCTCAACCAAGAAAGTTCTGCCGGTCTTGCATCCATTGGCATCCGTTATTGTTACTGCATAGGTTCCCTTGCTTAAACCAGCTATATCTTGGGTTGTAGCACCGTTTGACCACACAAATGTGTAAGGTGCTGTTCCTCCTGAAACTGACGTTAAAGTAATGGAACCGCTGGTTAAAGGGGTGCATGAAGCGTTGTTTACTGTACTTGTCACCACTAGTGTAGACACAAATTAGTTTTGCAACATATATTTATTTTAACTATCTTGTATAGGTAAAATATTTAGATGAAACGACCAACTGTTAAATTATCGCCGGAAGAAATAGATTATTTACGTTCTTT
>Ga0307486_1001009_pt1 | contig 23004 bp, 13 predicted proteins | sample CBIW02metaG_FD_203663 | JGI IMG/M metagenome (GOLD analysis project Ga0307486, IMG submission 203663) | Sea-ice brine microbial communities from Beaufort Sea near Barrow, Alaska, United States - CBIW 0.2 | ecosystem: Environmental > Aquatic > Marine > Coastal | place: USA: Alaska | collected...
TATTTTTTAATGTTTTGCATAGATCTATGCCATTCATTAAAGGCATGGAGATATCCGTGATTACCAAGTGGACATTAGTTTCTTGAACAACTTTTAATGCCTGTACGCCATTTGTAGTCATAATGGTATTATAACCCACATTGAGGTCATTGTTTATGAAATTTAAAAGCTCGCTATTATCTTCAACGATAAGCACTGTGGGCTTGATCTTATTTAAATCATAATTTTCCCCAACGGATTTTTCTTGAGGTGATTTTTCGTTTTTTTCAAAAAGGGAGAACTCTTTTTCTTGATGGAGCGGAACCTCCAAGATAAAACAGTTCATTTCTTCCTTAATTTCCAAATAGAGCTTACCCTTATGAAGTTCGACTAAAGCAGAAGCCAGGGACAGTCCGATCCCCGTACCTTCTTTGCCTTCCATTTTTGAAACCCTGAAAAACGGCTCAAAGATTCTTTTCTTTAAATATACCGGTATAAGGTCACCGTCATTTTTAATTTCAAGGATAAGGTTGTGCCGTACAATTGAGAGGAGAATTTGAATTTCTCCAGCTGCATATTTTAAGGCGTTGCCCAGAAGATTGCTGACTATTTTCTGAAATGCCTCTTCATTGATAAAGGCATTGATCATTGGGTTTTCAATTTGTAATGTTACCTCAATACCTCTTTCTTCAATCAAAGGATCAAAGCGCAGAACGATATCGCGGATGAATTGAGGCATATTCACCTCAATAAAATTTAATTGGATTTGATTTATTTCCGCTTTTCTAAAATCAAGTAATTGGTTGACCAAAGCTAACAACCTGTTGGTGTTTTTTTCCATGATGGAAAGATTTTTCCGTACATCTGGCAATGGATGATCTTTTTGCAATAATTTATCCAAAGGACTTTTTATAAGCGTTAGTGGCGTGCGAATCTCATGTGTAATATGGTTGAAAAAATCTATTTTGGCCTGATAAAGTTCTTTCTCTTTGAGGGTTTCCAACTGTCTTAATTGCCTATTGGTTTTTAATTTATTTCTGGCGTGATAGTGTTTTAACCCTATAAAAATTAAAAGTAAGGATGTCAAAGAGTATAACAAAAAGGCTATTTTACTTTGAGCGAAGGGCGGAAGAATGTTTATAGCCAATGCCTCACTTTCAGTACTCCACACGCCTTTGCTCGTGCGCGATTTCACGTTAAAGGTATAATCCCCGTAGGGCAACTCTATAAAACTCACGTGGTGTTTTTTGCCCAAAGCGATCCATTCTTCCGAAAGGCCGTCAAGTTTATACCAATAATCCACCATTTCTGGATTATTGTAATGTAAAGCGGCAAAATCAATGGTAAAACTGGCTTGCGAATTATTTAGTTGAAGATTTTTTGCATAAGAAATTGACTTGTTCAATGGGGTGTTTTCATTAAAATGACGGGTTTCTTCATTATTGATCCGAAGACCGGTCAAGAGTATATCTGGACGTAATGTATCTTTTTTGAAGTTTTTCGGATTGAATTTAATCATTCCCTTAACGCTGCCAAAGTACATGGCACCGTCACTATCCCGGTAAGCAGAACTATAATTAAACTGCTCATTTAGAAGACCGTCTGCCTTAGCGTATACCGTGGTGGTAGCGTTTGTCATATTGAATTGTGTGATCCCATTAGAGGTGCTGATCCATAGGTTTTTTTTATTATCCTCTAAAATGGAGTATGTCACATTGCTTGAAAGGCCGTCCCGTGTAGTATAGATTTTAAAATTATTCTGGTCATAATCAAAACGGTTAAGACCGTTTTCTGTGGTTATCCATAAATTATGGTCGCTGTCCTCAAAAATGCCGTTGATCGTGTTGGAACTAATGCTTTTCGATCTATCTCGATCCAAACGGTAATATCTTTTCTTTTTGGTTTTGGGATCAAAATAAAACAGACCGTCCCAATAGGTACCTGCCCAAAATCCCCCTTTACTATCCTCTAAAAAGTAAGTATAATGATAATCTTCCGGAAATCCCTCTAGCATTTCAAATCGGTCGCTTTCTTTGTCGTAGTAATGAATTCCCGAAGCGGTGAGCACCAATAATTTACCTTTCTCGGTTTCATAAAAATATAGGATAAAGTCACTGCGCAGACCCTTATTTGAATTTATGCTGTAATGTTTGATGATTTTTTCAGATTTGATATCCATTACATCTATCCCATGCTCAAAAGTGCCTATCCATAACTTGTCGCCACGCGGCAGGAGTCCGTGAATGTTAGTATGGGAAAGATTGCCCCCCTGCGCTTTTGAAGTGTAGTGCGCAAACAAACTATCTGCGCCACTTAATTTATTGAGACCACCATCTTCAGTGCCTACCCATAAATTCCCGAATTTATCTTTGGTGATCTCGCGTACCGCATTGCCACTAATTGAATTTTCTCCAGATTTGGGAAAATACTTTTGAATGGGACTGCGGGGCTTGGCATAATAGTTCACCCCACCAAAGTAGGTGCCTATCCAGATCCCCCCTTCCCTATCCTTAACCATTGTATATATGGCATTGTCAGAAAGCGAAGTGGGATCGTTATAATTTTTCTCTAAGAGCCGATGCGATTTTGTACCGGTATTATAAATATATATCCCAGACTCTGTGGCTATCCAAAGTTCATCTTTATTGTTGACCATAAAATTACGGACATATAAAGGGTTTAGGGCAGGTGGCAGAAGTGAGGATGTTTCTTCTGTCCGACTGTTATAGATTAAAGCACCATGGTCTTTTGTCCCCAATAATATAGAATCCCGCCCTTTTGCAAATATTTCGGTAATGGTTATGGGATCTGGTTGCACTTTAAACCTACCCAAATCTTTTCTTTGGAAGGAATTGTTATCTTTCACGTATTTGTAAAGATCGTCAGAAGATGCAATCCATATTTCACCTTGATCATTTTGGGTTAAAAAGGAGGCGTTAAATTGATCGTAAGATTCGATATCCTGCTTTACGTTATCATTAAGTTGATACCTATATAGGATATTGGAAACAATAATCCACAAATTACCATCTGCGTCATTTTTTATATCGAGTACAGGCTTATTTTCCGTGAATTTTATAATTTTAAAGGACTCTGTTTCTTTGCTGTACCTAAAAAGACCATTGTCAGTTCCCACCCAAATATATCCGTCAAATTCATGAAGGGATCTAATGAAATTACTTTCCAACCCATGATTTTGGATCAAATCGTTTTTATACAATTTAAAATCATAGCCGTCAAAACGGTTCAGACCATCCTTGGTCCCGAACCACATGAACCCCTTATCATCTTGTAAAATACACGATACTGTATTATGAGAAAGACCATTCTCAACCTCATACGTTCTGAATGATATATCTTGGGAACTCAAGATCCCAAAAAACATAATCGATATTAAAAACAGTATTTTTTTTTTCATTGGTATAAATCAAGATAATAATTAATCAAACAAGCCTTTAAATCGTCTTTATTCTATCCAAAATAGGTCAATTAAGGGCTTAATTTAGGATTTTTTTACACACTGACCGGAATTGCAATGATTATGAAACGAATACGCACTATAATATCGAAAAAAATTACGCTATTTTGGGAATGCATAATTCATAAATTAAGAGAGGTTTAAATGAATTAATGTTAAATAATATAATCCAGTAATGAATATTTAACATTTTACTTTAATGCCAAATTATATTGACATATATAATCCGCATTCATTTTGTCTCAAATACGTAATAGGATCAATTAAAAACCAAAATCAATGAAAAAAATCAATACTAAACAATGTAGCCGAAATATATTGGGACTGCTTTTCATTTTTGTATTCCAAATGGGCTTCTCTCAAAGTAGTCTGACCATTACAGGTCAGGTCACTACTGCTGATGGTACCCCCATTCCCTTTGTAAATATTGTGGTTAAAGGATCATCGATAGGTACCGCCGCAGATATAGATGGAAAGTATTCACTTACTGTGGCAGACGATACCATATTGGTCTTTTCCTATTTAGGTTATGAGACAAAAGAAATATTAGTAAATGGGCAGCAGATTATAAACACGCAGTTAAAGGAAAATGTTTCGGCCCTTGACGAAATCGTTGTCGTTGGGTATGGTACCCAACAGAAGAAAGATTTAACGAGTGCTATATCCGTTGTGCAATCAGATCAGATTCAGAAAAGACAAACCACAACAGTTGCAGAGAGTTTGCAGGGTCTGGCAACAGGTGTTAATGTAAGGGGCGGCGGCCGTCCGGGTCAAGAGGCTAAAATTGAAATACGTGGTCTAAAAAATTTGAGTACCGCTAATCCTTTATATGTTGTTGATGGTCTTATCACAACTGCAAACCGGGATTTTAACCCTAATGACATTGAATCCATTCAAATTTTGAAGGATGCGGCGGCTGCCGCTATTTACGGCTCCCGTGCGGCAAACGGCGTAATTATCATAACTACCAAAAAAGGAAAGACAGGACCATTACAAATAAGTGTAAGTTCAAAATCCAGTTTTACTGAACTGCCCAGATATGATCTTACCGCAACCCCAGAATTTGCGCGATTGAACAATATGGCCTATGATAATGCTGGTATAGACCGGCAAAATTTAAATCTGGATGTGAATACAGATTGGCAGGATGTTGCCTTTAGAACCGGGTTTATACAAGATCATAACGTTAGTTTTTCTGGCGGTGGAGAGAACAGCAGCTATTTTGTATCTGGCAATTATTTTGGGAATAAAGGAACGGTGATTTCTACAGATTTTGATCGGATCTCCTTTCGCGTGAACACCAGCGGCACCAAGGGAATATTCAGCATCGGCGAAAATTTGGCCATTAGCAACTCAAAAACAGATGAGATGTCAGGTAATCCCATTATTGAAGTGTACCGCTTACTTCCCACAATTCCCGTTTATAATGAGGACAATCCCGGTGGTTATGGCTATGGGCAGCCAGGAGTGGCAAATACTTTTGGTACTAATCCCCTTGCCATTGCAGATCTATTTGATTCCAGCAATGAGAATTTTAGGATTCGTGGGAACGTCTATGCAGAGCTCCAGCCCTTTTCATTCTTAAAATACCGTTTAAATTTTGGTTATGAAACCAGTTTTGATAGTTTTAAGCAGCTAAGGAAATTAGGGAACTGGACCTTGAACCAACCTTTTGAACAGTCTTTCACCAATCAAAATAAAGCGCAGTCACAGACACAAATAGTTGAGAATACCCTAAACTTCAATAAAGATTTTGGAAAACATGATGTGTCGCTCCTCGTGGGTACTACTTATCAAAAGAATGACTATGAGCAAATAAACGGCACAAAGCGTAATTTATTGATCAATCCCAATACAGGGAATTACTTTGATGTGCTTGATCTTGGAGATCAGGCACAAGTGGGCGGTTTTAGAACAGAGTCAACGTTACTTTCCTATTTAAGCAGGTTTGAATATAATTATGATGATAGATACCTGTTTAACGCTGTTTTGAGAAGGGACGGGTCTTCAAGGTTCAGTGATGCTAACAAATGGTCTAATTTCCCCTCCATATCTGCTGGATGGCGACTTAGCAATGAATCCTTTTTTAAAGTAGATCAAATCAATAACCTCAAATTGAGGTTCAGTTATGGGGAATTGGGTAGTGGTAATATAGGCGAATATGAATATCAGGGCTTTATCAACACTTTTGGCGCGATCGTTCTAGGCAATGACCAGAATCTATATCCTTCGGCCACACAAGTGCGACTGGCCAATTCTGAATTAAAATGGGAAACCCTTAAGCAGACCAATATAGGTGTTGACCTGGGAATGTTCAACAATAAACTTCAGATTACCGCAGATTATTTTATTGCAAGGACCGAAGATGTACTTTTTGGCTTTCCTATACTCTTATCTACCGGTAATGATGGCGGCAGTCCCATTGCAAATGCTGCCACGGTAGAAAACAAGGGATTTGAGTTTAATCTAAGCTATAATCAAGTGGTCAACAATGATTTTAATTATAGTGCTTCAATAAATTTCACCAAACTGGATAACAAACTTGTTTCCTTGGGCAATGGCCTTAATCAAAGTATTCAGGGCAATACGATTACCAGGGCCGGTTCTCCTGTTGGGATGTGGTACGTTTTACAGACCGATGGACTTTTTCAAAATCAAGCGGAGATAGATGGTTATACCAGTTCGCAAGGGGATGTGATCATGCCCGGGGCCCAACCTGGGGATATCCGCTTTTTGGATATTAACGATGATGGGGAAATTACCAATGAGGACAAAGAAATTGTGGATAGCCCATGGCCAGATTTTGAAATGGGCTTTAATGCCAGCGCGGAATATAAGAATTTAGATTTCTCCATGAACTGGATCGGTTCCTTTGGAGCTACTGTTTACAATGGTTTTAGAAGTCTTGTTGACCGTTTTGATGATGACAGTAATTATAGGGCCAGCATTCAACCGTGGACCGTGGAAAACCCAAATACGAGTTTCCCCAGAGTTGTAAAGGGTACGACCTTAAATGCACGTGGAGACTCAGACCGGTGGCTAGAGGATGGCAGTTTTGCCCGTTTGAAATACATAGGTTTGGGATACTCGATCCCTGATAGCGTTCTAGAGCAAATTGGATTTTCATCGGCAAGGGTAAGTCTGTCTGCCCAAAATGTTATTACGATCACGGGTTATAAGGGTCTTGACCCAGAATTCAGCAATTCAAACATATTTCAACGGGGTTCAGATGTGGGTTCATTTCCCAACGTACAAACGTATTCACTGGGCCTTAATTTTAGTTTCTAAAAAGAATCGACAATGAAAATAACACTAAAAATATTTACGTTTTTATCTTTGTTCTGCATAGTCAATGCATGTCAAAAAGAAGATCTTGATCTCACAAATCCCAATGCCCTTACCACTGGCCAATTTTGGGAAACACCGGCTGATGCAGAACTGGGTGTCAATTCCATCTATGCTATGTTCTACAAAGACGGTCTATGGACACGATGGATTTATTTTAGACTTGATCTAACTTCAGATGAAGGCTTTAGCAACAGTCCATGGACGGAACTCGCCGACTGGACCCGGTTTAATTATATCAATTACAATTTCTGGGAGGGCAATGGTGTGACCTGGCGCGATACGTATAAAGCGGTATTCAGGGCAAATCAGGTATTGGCATATGTTCCGGAAATAGAATTTGAAGATCAGAACAGAAAAGAACAAATACTTGCAGAAGCTAAATTTTTAAGGGCACTCCATTATTATTATGCAGTATTGCTTTGGGAAAATATTCCACTGGTCCTGGAGCCTTCCAGACCAGACGATCTGCCGCAACAAGTTTCTGAAGAAGAGTTGTTTGCTCAAATAGAAAAAGATCTTAATGAGGCATTTGACGCCTTACCATTACAATGGGATGCATCACAAACAGGACGCCCCACTAAAGGTGCCGTAAAGGCCATGCTGGCCAAAATGTACATGCAACAGCAAAAATGGGATGAGGCCAAAACAGCTTTGGACTACATGATCATTGGAGAAGGTGCACAATATAGCCTTGTCGAAAATTACGAGGATAATTTTACGGATATCAATGAGAACAATTCAGAATCGGTCTTTGAGATCCAGTTTGGTGATCAGAGAAGGGCAGGTACAGATGAAGGCCCGGAGGCTGCGGTATCGTCCAACCGAGCACAGTTCTTTGCACCTCGCGGAATAGGCTGGTCTGACGGGCAGGCACGTTTCTGGCTGGTAGACGCCTTTAAACAAGAAGCCACCGTAAACGGGGGGATTGATCCCAGATTGGGGAATACCCTATTCTATCCCGGTCTTTTTGAAGATTTTGGTAAAAAAACCTATGGCCGCGACTGGGAATGGGGAGAAGAGGAAGCTTGGTTCAGCAAAGGGGCCAGGGATTATATGCGCGATAACGAGGATTATTATTCTCAGGTAAACTGGAGGCTCATACGTTATGCGGATATTTTATTGCGCTATGCGGAAGTTTTAAATGAACTGGGCATGACCGCAGATGCCTATCAATATATTGATATGGTGAGAGAACGATCTGATATGGCGCCATTGGCCCAGGCATACCCTGAAATAGGCAACGACCCTAAACGTTTTCTGGAACGTCTAAAAATGGAGCGCGTACTTGAACTTGCCGGGGAAAGCACCCGATGGGAAGATCTTAAGCGATGGGGGGATTTAGACACCCAAGAAGCCGTAGATGAGATTGCCAAACGCGATCCTGATTTCCAGAACTTTCAGGTGGGCAAAAACAATCGTTTGCCCATTCCCCTGGATGAAGTTCAAAACAACCCAAATCTTGAACAAAACCCTAAATACTAATCAAAAATCGCCCTAAAAACACTTAAAATTAGCTATTTTGAGGCTATTTTATACTATTTAAATCCTATGAAAAAAATAATTTTCTGTTTGACCCTTGTTCTGGCGAGCACCCTCTTTTCTTGTAAAGAACATTCACAAAATAATAAAGAACTTGCAGTTACAAATGATGAAACCCAAAAATCAGGAGAACTATGGAGCAAGGAAAAAGCCGGTGATTGGTATGAGGAACAACAATGGTTAGTGGGCGCAAATTTTTCGCCAAGCACGGCGATCAATCAACTGGAAATGTGGCAGGAGGAAAGTTTTGATCCTGAAACCATAGATAAAGAACTGGGCTGGGCAGAAGGTTTGGGAATGAACACCATGCGTGTGTATCTGCATGACCTACTGCATAAAAATGATCCCCAAGGATTATATAATAGAATGGATGAATTTTTAGAAATTGCCGATAGCCACGGGATCAAAACGTTATTTGTTCTTTTTGACTCCTGCTGGGATCCTTTTCCCAAAGCAGGGGAACAAAGAGATCCAAAACCACACGTTCATAATTCTGGATGGGTCCAAAGCCCCGGTCAGGATGCTTTGAAAGACAGCACACAATACGGCCGTCTCGAAAAGTATGTAAAAGAAACCGTGGGCCACTTTAGAAAAGATGACCGCATTCTGGGTTGGGATATTTGGAATGAGCCGGATAATATGACAGGCCCCTCTTATGAAGCTATTGAAATCCCAAATAAAGTAGCATTGGTAATGCCATTGCTAGAGAAAGCATTTGCCTGGGCACGATCGGCAAATCCTACCCAACCATTAACTTCTGGAGTGTGGATTGGGGACTGGAGCGATCCTGAAAAAATGGAATCCATACACAAAATGCAGTTGGAACTGTCTGACGTCATTACCTTTCACAATTATGGAAAACCGGCGGATTTTGAGAAGAACATCAAAGAACTTCAGCGTTATGGTAAGCCCATTTTATGTACAGAATATATGGCCAGGCCTAATGGGAGCACTTTTGAAGGTTTTCTTCCCATTGCCAAAAAATATAATGTAGGGATGTACAATTGGGGTTTTGTGGATGGAAAGACCCAGACCAAATATCCATGGGACAGTTGGACGAAAACCTATACGGCAGAGCCAGAAGTTTGGTTTCATGATATTTTCAAAAAGAATGGAGAACCTTACAGAAAAGAAGAAACCCAGTTAATCAGCCAACTTACTTCGGAAGTGAAAGATCATTAAAAGACACCCATCAACGAATCAAGAATTCTTTGGAAACTTTTCATCATGAAAAAATATGCATTATTACTTTTATTTATTTTCAATTGTGTAGCACTGTCGGCCCAACAGCCAGATCCTCTGGGGCAAGTGCAAAAAGATGAAAAACCTGAGAATGAAGCCTATCTTTTTGCTCATATGACGCATCAAGATTACGGGAGATTGTATTATTCCGTAAGTAAAGATGGTCTGCACTGGCAAAATTTAAATGAGGGCAAACGGGTTTTTGAAGAGTATCATGGGCATCCTGATATTGTGAAAGGGCCTCAGGGCAAATACTACATCGCAGGTAATACCAGCGATTCTTCCCCAGATATAAATATTTGGGTTTCCGAAGATCTGATAAATTGGAAAAAACATTCGGTTTATACCCCAGATCTGCAGGCCACACCCAGTTATGAAAATGCTTTACATAGAATAGGCGCACCAAAACTTTTTTATGATAAAGCATCTTCCCGGTTTATGATGACCTGGCATACGCCGCATAAAGAGGGCAACAAAGAGGATCCTGAGCAATACTGGGCCAGCCAGCGAACACTGTATGTTCTTTCAAAAGACCTAAAAAATTTTGAAGGCCCGCCTAAAAGACTTTTTGACTGGGATTTTGGAACCATCGATGTGATAATCAGAAAAGTGGATGATACCTATTATGCAATTTTAAAAGATGAGACCTACCCTACCCTTTACTGGCCTACCGGAAAAACGATCCGCATTGCCCGGGCTGGGTCTTTACTGGGTCCTTATTCACTTCCGCAGGATCCCATAAGTCCCAATTTCCGTGAGGCACCCGCATTGATCCCTTCACCAAACGGAAAGGACTGGTATTTATATTATGAGCAATATCCCGGGGTTTCCTATGGACTTTCAATTTCAGATGATTTAAATGGGCCTTGGTATCAGGCTTCCGGTTACACATTCTTCAGTGATTGGGATAAATACAGTTTGCCGGAGAAAATCAGGCATGGTTGCATGATCGTCATTTCCAATGGGGAATATGATAAGCTGGTTGGTAAATTTGGGATTTCCAAAGAAATAAAAAAGGAATAGCCATGGGATTTTTACAAAAATCAATATTGATCGTTTTCAGTGTTTGTGTTTTTAGTTGTTCCACAGATAAAAGTGAACCTGAGGGTGTTCAAGATATCGATACCCCTATTTCTGAAATAGAAAGTAAAGATCCTGTGACTGGGATCAGGATAGCTTGGGATTACACTACAAAGACACAAATATCCAAAAAGAACGCAACCAACTATAATGGATATGCCAGACTTGTTCAACTTGAAGACAGATCGCTGTTAGTGACCTATGAATCCAATGGGAACGTAATGGTTAAAATGAGCAAGGATATGGGCGCTTCCTGGTCTGAACCTGTACTTGTGGCAGCCGCCAAAGAAGGGGTCAATATGGCCACCCCAGATCTCCTTCAATTGAGCAATCGGGCTATTTTACTGGCCTACAATCCACGCCCCGGAGAAACAGCGAATACTTCCAAGAAATTTCTCATCAAAACAATCTTGAGTACCGATGGTGGAATGACCTGGCATGATGACCAAATTGTTTATGAAGGAGATACAAAGTTTGAAAATGGTGTGTGGGAACCTTCTTTATTGCAACTGCCGGATGGGGAAATACAACTGTTTTTTTCAAATGAGCGTATTTACGAGCATTCTGATGAACAGAATATTTCTTTGTTAAGATCCCAAAATAACGGAATAACGTGGTCTAAAGAACCGGAAGTCGCCAGTTTTAGAAAAGGCAGCAGGGATGGGATGCCTGCTCCATTGTATCTTCGGGATAAAGATCAAATTATATTTTCTATTGAAGATAACGGAAGCAATAATCAATTTAAGCCTTACATTATCAGAAGTTCTGTTTCTGAAAACTGGTCTCAAACAGTAAGTGGCAGTAGTGATTACAGGGATTATGCATTAAAGGAGAAACTGGAGGAAGCGGAATATGCCGGTGCTCCCTATTTAGCCCAATTGCAAACTGGAGAAACGCTACTTTCTTATCAGGGGACCGATGAGCGCAATGGTAATGCCTTAAATAATGCCGATATGAAAGTAGCGATCGGGAATAACGATGCGAGAAGTTTCAATAGGATCTCTACTCCTTTTTTAATACCTGAGGGAAAATCTGCACTATGGAACAGTATAGCGGTAGTGGATAATAATATGGTCTTTGCACTTTCAACGACCAATGCATTTTCCGCTACTCAGGCTTCGGAAGTTTGGATGATCAAGGGCTGGATAATTCCGGAATTGAAGGCCGAAAGGATTTCAATAAAGATAGACGGAGAAACCTCGGAAGATATCTGGCAAAAAGATTTCCCTATATTTATAGGTCAAAAAAGCGAAACGCAACTTCGGGCAAATATTTCAGCCGATGACGAGAACCTATACGTAATTTCTAAAATTTATGACAGTAACATTTCAAGCAATTCAGAAAGTATTCAGAATAACGACGGAACAGTAATCTATTTAGATCCTTTAAACACAAATTACGTCGCACCGGGCACAGGCGTTTTTAAGCTGGTCGTCTCTGCATCAAACGAGGTTAAAGTTTTTGAAGGTCAGGATTCAGAATGGGTGGAAATTGCAATTCCCGAAATAGAAACTGCCGTAAACATTAATAATGGATATATTCAGGAAATTTCCATTCCATGGAATTCAATTGGTGGGAAACCTGATTCTAATTCCCAAATGGGCTTCAATATGGAAATCATGGAAAGGGGAAATTCGAATTATGTAGAAGCTATTTCAGCTACTCAACCGAATTCCCCATATACATGGTTAACTTTAAAATTATAATCAATGAAAAAAAAGAATCAATATTTGATCAGCATACTGTTAATGCTGCTATCCATAACCGGATTTGGACAGTCCGCCACATTTAAAAATCCCATATTGCCATCTGGTGCAGATCCCTACAGTACCTTTCATAACGGGTACTATTATTATACAAACACACTCGGGAACAAATTGGTATTATGGAAAACCAACAGTCTGGCCGACCTTGCAAATGCCGAAAGCAAAACGATCTGGACTCCCCCAAAAGGCGCTATGTATTCCAAAGACATCTGGGCTCCGGAATTCCACTTGATAAACGATAAATGGTACGTCTATTTTGCAGCAGATGACGGGGACAATAAGAACCATCGTATGTATGTACTGGGAAATGATTCCGAAGATCCTTTTAAAGGGGAATGGGAATTCAAGGGGAAAATTGCGGCATCCCCTGATCGATGGGCCATAGATGGAAATGTTTTTGAATATGGGGAAGACCTTTATATGATCTGGTCTGGCTGGGAAGGCAGTACGAACGGGCAGCAGAATATATACATCGCAAAAATGAAGGATCCGTGGACCATTGATAGCCCGCGGGTCCTGATTTCAGAACCCACCCATGTATGGGAGAAACAGGGCGATCTGGATGATAAGATGAACCCGCCGCACGTGAACGTAAATGAAGGCCCGCAATATTTGGAACATAATGGAAGGATATTCATCGTCTTTTCGGCCAATGGCTGCTGGACAGATTATTATTCTTTGGGATTGCTGGGTTTTACCGGTGAAGACCTTTTGGACCCGGCTTTCTGGAAAAAACAACCAAAACCCATATTTTTCAAATCGGAGGAAAATTCGGTATATGCGCCCGGCCATAACTCGTTTTTCAAATCCCCTGACGGAACGGAGGACTGGATTCTCTACCATGCAAATTCCAATCCCGGCGACGGTTGTGGCATGAAGCGCTCCCCAAGAATGCAAAAGATCAAATGGAACGAGGACGGGACCCCGAACTTTGGAATCCCTGTTTCGGAAAAAACCGTCTTGGAAATTCCTTCTCAAAATTAAAGAAAGCTTAAATTGACCAATATCCACAAAATAACAACAAGAACTAAATTTATTACGATGAAAAGAACAATCCTTAACCTTTTGATATTGCTGGTATCCCTGGGCAGTTTGACCGCACAGGAAAACTGGAGCAGGGAAAAGGCAGAAAAATGGTATGAAGGCCATGACTGGATAACCGGTGCCAATTTTGTTCCCAGCACGGCGATCAATCAGTTGGAAATGTGGCAAGAAGACACCTTTGACCCTGAAACCATAGACAGGGAGCTGGGCTATGCCGAAGGGATCGGTTTCAACACGATGCGGGTTTACCTCCACAGCCTTGCATACAAGGCAGATAAGGAAGGTTTTAAAACCCGAATGAGGAAATACCTTGACATTGCCGGTTCACATAAGATCCAGACGATATTCGTCATCTTTGATGATGTCTGGGATGCCAGTCCAAAGATCGGGAAACAACCGGATCCCACGCCGGGAACGCACAATTCGGGCTGGGTTCAGGATCCCGGCTATCCGCAATCCGTGGATATGGCCGATTCCACAGAACTTGAGTCCTACGTAAAGGACATCCTGACCACTTTTGGGGATGACGATCGCGTATTGCTCTGGGACCTGTACAACGAACCAGGCAATAATGATAAAGGGAACGAATCCATGCCACTGCTTGAAAGTACATTTAAATGGGCACGTGAGGCAAACCCTTCCCAACCATTATCGGCAGGCCTGTGGAAATGGGACCTAAAGGACCTGAACACCTTTCAGGCGCTGCATTCGGATATCATCACCTATCACAGTTATGACGATCCCGATATCCACAACCGCATTATTGAACTCTTAGAGACCCATGGCAGGCCAATGATCTGTACCGAATATATGGCGCGTACCAGAAATAGCCGGTTTTCCAATATCTTGCCATTATTGAAAGAAAACAACGTGGGCGCGATCAACTGGGGGCTGGTAAATGGGAAATCCAACACCATTTATGCGTGGGATACCGCAATCATATCTGGGGAGGAACCCGTGGAATGGTTCCACGATATTTTTAAAAAGGATGGCGAGCCGTACCGCCGGGATGAGGTCAATTTGATCAAAAAATTAAGCAAAGAAAAAGATGAAAAGTAAAGCAATAAAAACACTGAAAATCACCCCGTTTTTGGGACTTTTCTTTATAATAATGCTGAATTCTTGTAAAAACAGCCCAGAAAAAAATGGAGAACCTTCAGATACCGAATTAGAAAAAATTAATTTCGTTAAAGAAGCACACTTAAAAACAACGGGTTTCGATACGGTAATCGATGATAAGGATGTCAATTTATACTGGATCGAAAATGACAGTATGAAAGCAGCTTTCACCAATTATGGTGGGCGTATTGTAGGCCTGTGGGTTCCCGATAAAAAGGGCGGATTTACAGATGTGGTGACCGGAATGGAAAATGTGAAGGCCTATGCCACTTCCACCGAGCCCTATTTTGGCGCAACCATAGGCCGCGTGGGAAACAGGATAGCAAAGGGCAAGTTTGAAATTGATGGTAAACAGTACAATATTCCCTTAAATAATGGGGAAAACAGCCTGCATGGCGGTAAAAAAGGTTTTCAATATGTGGTCTGGAACGCCGAACAGCCGGATGATCATACTTTAACGCTAACCTATACATCCCCAGATATGGAGGAAGGTTTTCCCGGCAACCTTCAAGTAAAGGTCACTTATTCCATAACCGATGGGGAAACCCTAAAAATGGAATACCACGCCGTGACCGACAAAAAGACCCCGGTAAACCTTACCAACCACGCTTTTTTCAATTTAAACGGTGAAGGGAGCGGGAGCGTTCTGGAGCATCGGGTCAAGTTCTATGCAGATAAATTTACCCCAGTGGATGAAGGCCTTATACCAACCGGGGAACTCATGGATGTTAAAGGGACACCGTTTGATTTTGTGCAGTTCCATACCATAGGTGAAAGGATCGACCGGGAAAATGAGCAATTGAAATATGGGAAGGGCTATGACCATAATTTCGTTTTAAATGGAACAAAAGGCGAAGGAATGAACCACGCGGCAACAATAATTGGCGACAGATCCGGTATTCAAATGGATGTTTACACCGAAGAGCCCGGAATCCAATTTTACAGCGGAAATTTTATGGAGGGTAAAAACCAGTTTAAATCTGGGGCTAAAGATGAATTTAGAACGGCTTTTGCCCTGGAAACCCAACATTTTCCCGATGCTCCGAACCAAAAAAACTTCCCATCCATACTATTGAATCCGGACGGGGAATATCATACCGTTTCCCTGTACCGCTTTTCCGTTGAAAATAATAATAGCAAATGATCAAAAGATTTGACATAGTAATTGGTCTATCATTGATTTTCACTGTTTTTGGCTGCCAGGATACTCAAAAAAAATCCACATCAGAACCAGAGAGTGAAGAGAAAAATCAATTTTATATAAATCCCGTAATCAACTTTAATTTCCCGGATCCAACGGTCATAAAAGCTGAAAACGGTAATTATTATGCCTATGCCACCAACAGGAGAAATAACGGTAATCAGATAAATATTCAGGTTTTAAGATCCCAAGATCTTTTACATTGGCAAACGTTACCAGATGCCATGCCGGAAAAGCCCACGTGGGCGAACAAAGATTTCTGGGCCCCTCATGTTTCGTATAATGAAGGTACACAAAAGTATTACCTGTTCTATTCCGGTGAATCCAAAGAGAGGAATTTGGGCAAATGTTTGGGCGTGGCCGTTTCCAACTCTCCCGAAGGCCCGTTTAAGGATAAAGGGGATGCACTGCTCTGCGGGGATGGATTTAAGAATATCGATCCCATGGTCTATCAGGATAAAGTTTCCGGCAAGAATTATATCTATTGGGGATCTGGCTTTGACAACATTAAGGTACAGGAACTTTCAGATGATTTTTTGAATTTCAAGGAAGGTTCCAAACCTATTGACCTTATTGCTCCCCTAGCTGGGGACGATCCTGATAATTATGAGCGTTTGGTAGAGGGCGCCTGGTTAAAAAAACATGGAGCCTTTTACTATTTATACTATTCCGGCGATAATTGCTGTGGTAAAAAGGCCCATTACGCAGTACTTGTTGCCCGGTCCAAAAGTCCAACGGGCCCCTTTGAAAAGTTTAGGAACAAGAACGGAAAACCTATCATTTTGAGCAAAAATAAACGGTGGCTGGCACCAGGGCATAATTCGGTCATTACGGACGACAACGGTCAGGACTGGATCATGTACCACGCCATAGATACTAAAAATCGAAAAAAGGGTCGGGTTTTCCTAATGGATAAGATTTCATATAAGGGCGGGTGGCCAGTTATTCATAATGGCACACCTTCAGTTTCAGAGATCCCTGTACCTAAAACCAGATAAAATGAGATTCAGCTATATTTTAATTCTAGTGTTTTTAGCCACCGTCCATTCAATAGGTCAAACCTTGGATCCCCACCAGATATATCTGGCCGATCCCACCATATTTGAGGACAATGGGACCTATTATCTGTATGGGACAAAGGGGGATCCAACTATTCAGGGAGAGGGTTTTTTGGTCTATACTTCGCAGGATCTGGAAAACTGGGAAGGGCCCTGTGGCACAAAAGGTGGTTTTGCGCTGAAAAAAGGGGACGCCTTTGGCGACAAGGGATTCTGGGCACCTCAAGTCTTTAAATATAGATCCAAATATTATATGGCCTACACGGCAAATGAGCATATTGCCATTGCCACAAGTAATAGTCCGCTGGGTCCTTTTACGAATGACATGAAAGCCCTGGATGCCCCCGTAAAACAAATAGATCCCTTTGTGTTTTTTGACAATGGAAAGGCATATTTGTACCATGTAAGATTGCAGGAGGGAAACCGGATTTTCGTTGCTGAAATGAATGCCGACCTTGAAAGCATCAAACCTGGCACCTTACGCGAATGTATACATGCAGAAAAGACTTGGGAAAACACCGAAAATGCAGAATGGCCGGTAGCCGAAGGGCCCACGGTCTTCAAAAAGGACGGGCTTTATTATTTACTGTATTCGGCAAATGACTTTAGGAACCCCGATTATGCAGTGGGCTATGCAACGAGTGAAAATCCATTGGGGCCTTGGAAAAAAGCCGCGGGCAATCCGATCATCTCCAGGGATAAAGTTGGATATCCGGGCATGGGCCACGGTGACCTTTTTTACAATGGCAATGGGGAGATGATGTATGTTTTACATGCCCATTTTTCCGAAGATAAGGTGAGTCCAAGAAAGACCGGAACGATCAAATTAAGGTTGATAAACGGAAAAATCGAACCCTCAATATCCGATTTTAAATGGGTATTAAAGCGTGCTTCAAAATAGTTCCGTAAATGGCAATATAGAGAATTTTGAAGGGCTGCCCCGAAATACTGATTCTGTTATAGGATTATGGCAAAAATTAATGCTGAAGAGGCACTAACTATATAATGAATTCTTCATTTCTAGACGAATTCAATGTATGGTGCTTGATAAATAATGTTTTTTTTACCTTGTAATACTTTAGACAATCCTTTAATTGGACTAAAATTATTCAATATGTTGATTCCATATGTCTTTGGCTATTGACTTTGTTCTTTACAGTTTCCTGTCCTCACCTAGTTCCATTTCAAGATTTCTTTGAGCCTGTTTAGGCTGATGTACGAAGCAACCTTTGCATGAACCTCTTGGCCAGGTTTGAACTCCAGATAGGCTCTTATCCCTTCTCCTTCCTTTGAAACCTCATTGTCCCATTTTTTATTGGTTCTGTTCTCCCAGATTACTACCCAGGCATCCTTATTCTTCGGAAAGCTGTTACGCAAATATACCTCTCGTTAGGTTGGAGACATTTCGGTAAACACTCCATTTCCTAATTTCACTTGATAATAATAAGGTTTAGCAGTCTCGTTATCATGACTGAAACCTGACGCTCTTTTTCTATCATTTAATTTTAAATTACCGGACACTGGCATTAGGGAGAAAACTGCTCAGTCAGTTAATCAAGAGCTGCATTGACGTGCATACTGAAATCCCCGAATAGAATCTTTGAAAAACTGATATTTCCATCCGTTGCCATACACCGGTTTAAGAGAACCAGGTGCTCATCCCAAAAGGCAATGCTGTAGTAGGGTGCGTATTTCTCCCGTTGTTCAAACTTAGAATTGGTTCCCTGAGGGGTGTTCACATTGGGCAAGATCCTCCTTGGTTTTTTTAAACGCATATGACCTATTGATAAATAATAATGTAAAAATAAGTTTCATTTGTTCAGCTGTACATATCGCTTCTACCATTTAAATTTAACATTGATTCCATCGGGCTGATTATCAAAGCTGAGATAATATGTTTTTGAATTTTGATCCCATGAACTTTTCGAACTATCAACTTCCTGATTATTATCATCTGAAATTTTCACAGAAGATGGTTTGGATGGCAAATAAACCCTTATGCTATTGATCGTATTTACTGGGCCTTTGCAAGTAAAAAAATAACTGTTTAAAGTTTTAGTTTCATGTGAAATCCTCGAAGCCGATGCTAAAACTTTTGGTTCATTATTTTTTTTCACCTCGGTTAGATCATAAAGAAAAGCCTGAACGCCAGGTTCAATTTTCATGGAAGTTAATATGGGAAGGTTTGGATCGAATAAATCTATAACAGGACTTTTTACCATATAAGGTTCTTCACTTACACTTTCATCTAATACCGATATAATTTTATAAGGGCCCCGTTGAAGGGATAGGAAATTTTTAAATTCCAGTTTTCCTGGATTCGCCTTTTCGGAGGCCTTTTTAATGACATCAAGATATTTTTCGTCTCCATTTGGCTGCATTACAAATTCTTTGGGATTATTTCTTAAAATATATACAGCTCCTTTTCCTAACTTGAAATCCATTGCCGCTCCGGAAGGTTCGATATTCATCATTTTAAAAAGGTGTTCAGAGGGTGCGCTGAAGTCATTGCCATTTTGGTTCCACCATTCCATCACCTGCTGATAGGGATCATCGTCCTTTCCCACGTATATCAGCACACCCCCGTTTTTAACCCATGCGGTAAGTTGCTCGTGTATCTCGGGAGAGGTTGGTTTCATATTCGAATAACTCATGACCAACACATGAATGTTCTTCAAGGTGGCATCATAACCAAGGTTTTCCATATGTACCGTCTGTACTGGGATGCCCCTTTTTAACAAAGGCAGGGTTTGCCCATAAAAGTTTGAAAACTGTGGATCGTCATAGCCACTGTGCGTAGGCAGCCGTTGAAACATTAATGAATTACCCATCAAGACTCCTATCCCATTGGTTCCTGTTACCTTATTATCTGATTCTGGCATTTGGTTTAACGCATTGATCATCACCTGCATCTGGGTAGAATACGCATGCGGTATAAGAATCTTCTTATTACTATTTGCCACCTGATACGGCTTTGTGTAAATCCTTTCGGGCCACGGCATTACTTCATAATTATTTACTGAAGGATAAAATAATTGCGCGGTAAAGGTGGCTTGATAATTTTGTTTATAGTCTTCCCAGGATTTACGGTGGTCTTCAATGGGATCGGTAAGAAAGAATAATTTTCGATCTGTGGGTTCGGTCATAGAAACCATAGAGCCGTATTCTAAAAATGCATTTTCGAAAGTGCGCTCTTTTTTAATCCCATTAAAGTATACAGGTTCTCTCGAAGTTCCTGTCCAAACCTGAGCTATATATCCATCTATCCCCGGTAAAGAGGCAAGACTTGCTTCTGGGCTTACAATACTCCATGAAGAATAGTTTACCAGTGAATGGGTTGGGATAAAAACCTTTACATCAACTCCTTTTTCTTTTCCGTATTCTTTCGCATAGGAAGATACTGCTTTAATGGCCTTATAATAAAGCTCATATTTTAGTTTATTGGCAAGCCAGGTGTTCTCAGGGGATTCATGCTGGGGCCGCCAGGGGAAACCATAATATTTCTGCCATTCTTCCTTAAAAGCACTACTATAGCCCGCTCTTGCCCAAAATTCAGGTTCTTCCAGATAAATTGAAGAAATTCCTGCATCGATTACCTTTTCAATCACTTCTTCTTTTAAGTAATTCAGAAAAGATTGCTGTGGGACGATATAAGGAACATTCTTTCCATGCCAAATAGTATCACCGTCTTGTTCCACCTGTCCTTCGCCGAGATGATTTTCCCCATCCCACTTACCCAGGAAATAATCCTGATAGGACCCCCAGGCGATCCCGGTCATAAAATGTGTATTATAGCCCCTTTCCCTCCATGATTTCAGTCTTGCCTCAAAACTTGATTTATTATCATGATCTGAGGGATTACCATTCATTCCATACACTATGGCAACATCGGCTCTAATATCAATTTCAGGAATCCATCCACTACTGGTTTGAAAGGCGGTTTTTGCCCTTTCCGCTTTCGAGCTATCAGTTCTTTTTTTATTATTATCTTGATTTTGAGCCGTAATGGGCATTACCGAAAGAATTCCTCCAATCAATATGACTTTACCAAAGTTAGCGTTATAGGGTTTAAGTAAATTAGAAAGTAACATGATAAGATTGAATTAGATTTTTAAAATTTTAATTTTATTGATCGCTTGGTGCAGGTACTACTTGCATAATCTCTACAGTGCTTCTGTCTTTATAAGATTGAATGCTTCCTCGTGCCATGCTGAAACCGTCCCGAAAATTTTTGGAACCGCTTAACGGCCAATTATTTTTTTGGTAAAACCCGATGATTTTCGGCCCAATTTTGCCATAAACTGTCCAGTTTTTGGACTTTTTCAGGGTGTTTTTTAGCTAAATTATTCAATTCGGTCCTGTCTTCGGCCAAATTGTATAGATGCCACTTTTCATTATTGCGTTTAACCAATTTCCAATCTCCCTGACGGGCATATTTGGCGCCATAATGTTCATTAAATAATGTTTTATGACCTTTCCGTTTTTCCGCTTTAAAAATAGGAAGCAGGCTTTTGCCCTGTAGCGGCATAATCGAGGTATTGTGCAAGCTATTGGGATAAGTGGCCTTTCCCACTTCGGCAAATGTGGCCATAAAATCCATCACGTGCGCCACCTGATTGGTAAAACTACCTTTTTCTGCGGTGATTCCCTCAGGCCAAAAAGCAATCATGGGTGTGTGCACCCCACCCTCGTAGGATTCTGCTTTCCAATATTTATAGGGAGTATTAGCAACATTAGCCCAGCGCTGACCGATAGAAGCATAAACCGTCTCAGGACCGGGAAGCACTTTTTTATCCGTTGTATATACTATTTCCTCGCCATCGCGGGTTTCGCTGGGCCGGTCAAAACCAGGACCATACGCAGCAGCATTTTCTGAACTGGCACCGTTATCGCTTAGAAAGATAATGAGTGTGTTTTCGAGTTGTCCATTTTGTTTTAGCGCATTAATAATTCGGCCTATACCCTGGTCCATACGGTCTATCATCGCGGCGAGAACGGCCATGGCGCGGGCATCCCATTCTTTAGTGTCGTTATCTTCCCAGCTGAGTTCACCGTCTATACGTGGTGAAAGTGACGCTTGCGCGGAATCGATAATCCCCAGGTGCACCATGCGCTTGTAGCGTTTTTCACGAGTGGCCTCCCAACCATCTGTGTATGTATTTTCATATTTTTTTATGGTTTCCTCAGGTGCCATAAGTGGCCAGTGCGGGGCAGTTTCGGCAACGTAAAGGAAGAAAGGTTTTTCTTTTTCTTTACTGAACTGATTGATATAAGCCACAGCGGTATCGCTAATCGCATCCGTATGATAGTAATCATCAGGAACTTCGGTTACCGGTTCGGTGCCATTTACCAAGCTAAAGGGATCAAAAAAGTCAACAACCCCCCAAATATTCCCATAGTATTTTTCAAAACCGCGGTTGGTGGGATATTGTTCAATAGGTGAAAATAAGGGGTGATTCTCGTGATGGTTGAGCCATGCCAGTTGTTTTTCTGGGGTTTTCTGAACTACTGTATTGGATACATGCCATTTTCCTGACATCGCGGTATGATATCCCGCAGATTTTAGGACTTCGGCAAGCGTTGCGGTGTTTTCGGTAATGTGGCCGCGGTAACCGGGAAGGTGACGGTCTTCTGTCATTTCACCTATCCCAGCGTCGTGGTTATACAGACCGGTGAGCAGCGACGCGCGGCTGGGACAACAGCGCGAAGTGTTGTAAAACTGGGTGAAACGCAGTCCATTTTCTGCCAGACTATCTAAATGTGGCGTTTGAATCTCCCCTCCATAGGACCCTAAATCCGAATACCCAAGGTCATCTGCCATTATAAGAACAATATTGGGCCTTCTGGGCTCTTCCTTTTTTACTTCGGAATCGTTTTCGGAGTTTTTACAGCTCAAGGAGCCAATTATCAATGTAAACAGTCCAATTTTTATGAGGCTTGTATAAATTTGCATAGGCTCACATCATTTTATTATTGAGATTACTAAAACCATTTAGTTTACAATGTAATATTTTATTTATAGGTTACCTTAAATCCGCAAGTTTCAATTAAAAAGAAAAGGAAAAGCCACTAAACCCAAAGGTTAAAAGGCTTTTCCAATTCGAATATTTTCACCAATTTAGGTGAAAACATCGTTGCAGATGAAAATTA
>Ga0307486_1001010_pt1 | contig 22994 bp, 19 predicted proteins | sample CBIW02metaG_FD_203663 | JGI IMG/M metagenome (GOLD analysis project Ga0307486, IMG submission 203663) | Sea-ice brine microbial communities from Beaufort Sea near Barrow, Alaska, United States - CBIW 0.2 | ecosystem: Environmental > Aquatic > Marine > Coastal | place: USA: Alaska | collected...
CGAGACGACTGCGCTGGGCGCCGCCTACGCTGCCGGCCTCGCAGTCGGCTTCTGGAGTGGACTCGACGAACTGCGCGCCAACTGGCAGGAAGACAGCCGGTGGACGCCGCAGATGGACGAGGAGGAAAGCGGTCGCCAACTGCGCAATTGGAAGAAGGCTGTCACGAAGACCTTCGGATGGGTCGACGAGGACGTTCTCTAGCGAGCGACAGGGGCGGCGGCCTGTCAGAGTTGGGTCGCCGCAATCCACGCTGACAACTTGGCCCTGGCCGCACCGGAATCAATTGCGTGGGCGGCTACGGTCAATTTCTCGCGAAAGCGATCCAGGATGGCCACCTGAACCTGAGATGCGTCGTTGGCAAGGTCGAAGGCGACCAGGCCCGCTGCGGCATTGAGCAGTACGATGTCACGAATCGGTCCCGCCTCCCCGGCGAGGACGGAATGGACGACGCCGGCGTTGTATTGCGGGGAGCCGCCGACCAGATCACTGATCTGCGCACGTTTGATGCCGAGATCTCGCGGGTCGATATCGTGTTCGGTGACGAGGCCGCGCGACACCTCCCAGACGTGGCTGTGTCCGGTGGTGGTCAGTTCGTCCAGCCCGTCGTCCCCACGAAACACCAGCGCCGTCGCGCCACGGGTTTGGAACACCCCGACAAACAGGGGCACCCGATCGAGGTCAGCCACTCCGACGGCGGATGCCTCCGGCCGAGCCGGATTGCACAACGGACCGAGATAGTTGAACACCGTCGGAATCCCGAGCTCTTTGCGGGTGAGAGCCGCATGCCGAAATCCGGGATGAAAGGCGGCCGCGAAGGCAAAAGTGATTCCGATGTCTGCGAAAATCTGGGCGACACGTGCTGCATCGCGCGACAGGTCGATACCCAACTCGCCTAAAACGTCTGAGGAACCGGAGGCGGAGCTGGCAGCCCGATTTCCGTGTTTGACCACAGGGACCCCGGCTGCCGCGCACACGATCGATGCCATCGTGGAGATGTTCACGGTGCCGAACCGGTCACCACCGGTTCCAACAATGTCCAGGGCCATCGGATTGACCGGCAGAACAACGGCCTGATCGAGGATCGCATCCCGGAATCCGACGATCTCGTCCACGGTCTCCCCCTTGGCACGCAGTGCCACCAGAAAAGCGCCGAGTTGGGCCGGCGACGCTTCGCCGAGCATGATTCTTTCCATGCTCCAGGCGGCGTCCGCCACGCTCAGGTCCCGACCGTCAAGAAGGGAATTTAATATGTTGGGCCAAGACTGCGATTCAAGCATGATTCCGATCTTAGGAGAACGGGCCCAACTCCCCCGAATTCACGGCCTTCCGGTGACCAGAAGTCGCACGCCAAACGGGCGAAAAGTCTCGCTTGCACGCCTGAGTGAGAAAAAGCTGGGGGAATATCGGCCATAATGGAGGGGTGACCAGCACCTCAATTACTCAGACGGCGAGTGCGCCCGTCGTGAACCGGCCCAACAGCGTGGCTGTGGGCACCATTGTGTGGTTGGGCAGTGAGGTGATGTTTTTCGCGGGGCTCTTCGCAATCTACTTCACGCTTCGTTCAACCTCCCCCGAGCTGTGGCTGTTCGAGGCCGACAAACACAACTTCACCTTCGCGTTGATCAATACGCTGATTTTGGTGTCGTCCTCGGTTACCTGCCAGTTTGGAGTGTTCGCGGCGGAACGGCTGCAGGCCCGTTCGACCGGCTGGAAGCCGAGCGAATGGGGCATGGTCGAGTGGTTCTTCCTCACTTACGCCCTCGGTGCGATCTTCGTTACCGGACAGGTGTTTGAGTACGCCACGTTGGTGTCGGAGGGAATTTCGCTCTCATCCAACGCGTACGGTTCCGCGTTCTACATCACCACCGGCTTTCACGGCATCCACGTGACCGCCGGACTGCTCGCCTTCCTTCTTGTGATTGGTCGCGGATTCGCGGTCAAGAACTTCGGCCACAAGGAGGCAACCAGCGCCATTGTGGTTTCCTACTACTGGCACTTCGTCGACGTCGTCTGGATCGGGCTCTTCCTGGTCATCTACGTTCTTAAATAGACGTTCATACTTAGAAACGGGAGCGGACTACTTCAGCATGACCACGATCAAAACCCCTCGAGCACGCCGAGCACGTAAAACCGGTCGTCGCCATCCCCTCGCCAGTGTCGCCCTCATCGCCATCGGGCTGCTCTTTACCGGAGGCGCCTATGCGGCCTTCAGCGCGAGTACCGCGGTCGCGACAACGGACGCTTCCTCGCAGCAGACCATCGCCCAGGGCGAAAAGCTCTTTGCGTCCAACTGCGCCACCTGCCACGGGCTGAGCGCCCAAGGTTCCTCCGAAGGACCCAGCCTGATTGGCGTCGGTGCAGCGGCTGTCGACTTTCAGGTCGGCACCGGCCGGATGCCGATGCAGATGACGGGTCCGCAGGCGCAGAAGAAGCCGGTGCAGTTCACGGTCGAGCAGACTGCCGCGCTGGCCGCCTACGTTGCCTCGCTCGCTCCCGGTCCGGGTGTTCCCGACGCCGAACTGCTCGACGCTGCCGGTAACGCGGCCACCGGCGCTGAACTGTTCCGCATCAACTGCGCGATGTGCCACAACGTCGCCGGAGCGGGTGGCGCACTGACCGAGGGAAAGTTCGCTCCCGCGATCGAAAACGTGTCGGCGCAGCATATCTACGAAGCCATGATCACCGGCCCCCAGAACATGCCCGTCTTCAACGATATGAACATCACTCCCGAAGACAAGCGCGACATCATCACGTATCTCAAGTACGTGGAGGACAACCCGTCTCCGGGCGGATTGGCTCTTGGCTCCTTGGGGCCGGTAGCTGAAGGCCTCTTCATCTGGATCTTCGGGCTGGGTGCAATCGTGGCCCTCACCGTGTGGATCACCGCAAAATCAAACTAAGCACCGATATGTAGCCTTGACACGACGAACGGTACCGATCGAACGTCGTGTAGCACCACAGCGCAGAGTATCTACACAGCCCACGAAGGAGAACAATGGCCAAGGACGATAACGGCGCGGAGGACGTAACCGCCGCCGATTCGCCTGGCGAGCAGCTCGCGACATCCGCCGCAAGCACAGCCGTCGTTACACGGGATGCCCTGGTCAATCCAGGATTCCCGCCGCACCGTCCGCGCATCACTGACCTTGACCACAAGGAAGAGCGCAAGGCTGAACGCACCGTTTACACGTTGTTCTACGTGTCCATCGTGGGCAGTGTCTTTGCGATTGCCGCGTATATGGCATTTCCGATCGTTGCCGAAGATCCGGGTTCGGTTCGTCTGAACAACCTCTTCATCGGCCTGGGTCTCAGTCTCGCGTTGCTTGCCATCGGCATCGGTGCCGTGCATTGGGGCAAGGCACTTATGAGCGACCATGAGGGTATCGACGAGCGCCACCCCGTGCGCGGAACCGAACCCGTTCGAGCACGTGCCGTGGAAATTTTTCAGCAGGCCAATGATGAATCCGGCTTCGGTCGCCGCACGCTCATCCGCAACAGCCTCATCGGCGCTCTAGTCGTCTTCCCGCTGCCGGCGGTCGTTTTGTTCCGTGGCCTCGGCCCGATGGATCAGGACCCGGTCGCCCTCCTGAACGAAACCATGTGGAAAAAGGGCGTCCGCCTCACCATGGACCCGAGCGGAACGCCGATCAAAGCATCGGACGTAACACTCGGATCCTCCTTCCACGTTATTCCGGAGGGCCTGTCTGAAATGGAGCACGGACGGCTGGAAGAGAAGGCGAAAGCCGCTGTTCTGCTCATTCGTATGGATCCGGACGACCTGACCGAAGCGGAAGACCGCAAGTCCTGGTCGTATGACGGCATTGTGGCGTACTCGAAGATTTGCACGCACGTTGGATGCCCGGTTGCTCTCTATGAACAGCACACCCACCACCTGCTCTGCCCGTGCCACCAGTCGCAGTTCGACGTTGAGAATCACTGCAAGGTGATTTTCGGCCCGGCCAAGCGCCCACTACCCCAGCTCCCGATCGCCGTGGACGCTGAGGGTTACCTGATCGCTCAGAGCGATTTCACTGAACCCGTCGGCCCGAGTTTCTGGGAGCGAGCATGACAGCGAAGAAGTCCGGGGGCTTCACAGCCTCCGCAGCCAACTACATTGACGAACGAACAAGCATTTCGGGCGCAGTCAAAGAGCTCGGTCGAAAGATCTTCCCCGATCACTGGTCGTTCCTGCTCGGCGAGGTGGCGTTGTACAGCTTCGTCATCATTCTCCTGTCGGGTTCATTCCTGACCTTCTTCTTCCAAGCGTCCATGGCCGAGGTCGTGTACGACGGCTCCTACGCCCCGCTCAAGGGCATCCCGATGTCCGCGGCCATGTCATCGACGATGGATATCTCCTTCGACATTCGCGGTGGCCTGCTCATGCGCCAGGTGCACCACTGGGCAGCCTTGCTGTTCGTGGCGGCCATTGGTCTGCACATGCTGCGCATCTACTTCACCGGGGCCTTCCGCAAGCCGCGTGAACTCAACTGGGTCATCGGCTTCATTTTGTTCATCCTGGCCATGGCCGAAGGCTTCACCGGTTACTCCCTCCCCGACGACCTGCTCTCCGGTAACGGCCTGCGCATCATCGACGGTCTCATCAAGGGCATACCGGTCGCCGGTACCTGGATTTCCTTCCTGCTCTTCGGTGGGGAGTTCCCGGGCACCGACATTGTGGGCAGGCTGTACTCGCTGCATATTCTGTTGCTGCCGGCCATCATCGTGGCGTTGATCGCCATGCACCTGTTGTTCGTCGTCGTGCACAAGCACACTCAGTACCCGTCGGCCGGGCACACCAACCAGAATGTTGTCGGTTACCCGGTTCTCCCTGTCTACGCGGCCAAGGCCGGTGGCTTCTTCTTCATCGTGTTCGGTGTCGTCATGCTGATCGCATCGTTGTTCACGATCAACCCGATCTGGAATTACGGTCCATACGACCCCTCACCGGTATCGGCGGGAACCCAGCCTGACTGGTATATCGGCTTTGCGGACGGCGCCATGCGGCTCATTCCGACCGGCTGGGAATTCGTCTGGCTGAACCACACATACTCGCTCAATATCCTCGTGGTGCTGATCGTGGTAGGACTGTTCATCATGACGGTCATGGTCTACCCGTTCATCGAGGCGTGGATCACCGGCGACAAGCGTGAACACCATGTGCTCGACCGTCCGCGGAACGCGCCGACCCGCACCGCCATCGGCGCAGCAGGAGTCACGTTCTACGCTTCACTCTGGGCGGCAGCATCGTCGGACATTATGGCGACACATTTTCACCTCACCATGGAGGGTGTTATCCACACACTCCAGGCGACCACGTTGCTCGGCCCGTTCATCGCCTTCTCCATCACCAAGCGAGTGTGCCTGGCGCTGCAGAAGAAGGACCGTGAGATTGTGCTGCATGGATACGAGTCTGGCCGCATCGTTCGGCTGCCCGGCGGTGAATTCGTTGAGGTGCACCAGCCCGTTGACGAATACGAGCGCTGGAAGCTCGTCAGCTACAGCGACTTCAAGCCGCTCATGCTGCGCCCGAACGCACAGGGCAAGATCGGTCCGGCTGAGAAGGTTCGGGCCGGACTGTCCCGCTGGTTCTTCGAGGACCGGATCACTCCGGTCACGCAGACTGAGCTCGAGCACGCCCACGGTGACCACCCCGCGGAGATAACCGCCAAATAGCAGCACCAAACTGAACGGGCATCGATGTCACTCCAGACGTTATCGGAGTGGCTTCGGTGCCCGAACTGTTTACTCCCCCTGCATCCCACCGGAGATCTGCTGTTGGGGTGTGAACGCGGGCATTCCTTCGACGTCAACAAGCGTGGCTTCGTCAATCTGCTCACCGGACCGCGCAAATTCATCGGCGATAGTGCGGCCATGCTGGACTCCCGCGATCGATTTCTCGCCGGGGAATGGTACGCACCGCTCCGAGACGCCATCCGCACGATCGTGTCCGGTGAGTCTCCCAGGCGGATCCTCGACGTGGGCTGTGGCACCGGCTATTACTTGGGGGCGGCATTACGCCCAGACGACGACGTGCGCGCTCTGGGTATGGACCTGTCCCCCACCGCCGTGGGCCGCACCATCCGCTCGTACGATCGCGTTGACGGGCTTGTAGCGGACGTCTGGTCCCCTCTTCCCCTGAAAGACGGTGCTGCCGATACGATTCTGAACGTTTTCGCGCCACGCAATGCCGCCGAGTTCCACCGCGTGCTTCGGCCACGCGGCCTGTTGCTGGTTGTCGTACCGCAGCCGGCGCACCTGCGCGAGCTGCGGGAGTCAGGTCTGGCGGTCGAGATGCAGGCCGACAAAGCTGCTCAATTGACGTCGAGTCTCGCTGACGTGTTCCGCCCGGAGCTGCACGAGCAGATTGAGCGCACGCTTCTATTGTCGCCGTCCGAGGTGGCTTCGCTCATCGGCATGGGCCCGTCCTCGCACCATTCGGCGTCCGAAGCCGAGGAAAGCACCGTGGTACTCGATCGGCACGTCACGGTCGCCTTCGACATCTTCGGTTTCCGCCGACGCTGAACTGGTCTCATCAGAACCGAAGCCCGATAAAACAACGATACCGACCTCCCGTATGGGAGATCGGCATCGAACGTCTTCTTCTTTTAGCGGGCGAACAAGCCCCGGTAGTATTCGTAGACCCAGCCGGTGAGGGCAACGAGGCCGAGGCCCACTCCGATGAAGGAGATCCAGATTCCGACGGCCAGGCCGAGGAACAGCAGGGCTGTTGCAGACGCCAGGAAGATCGGCCACCAGCTCCATGGGCTGAAGAAGCCCATTTCGGGATCGCCGTCATCGATGTTGCCGTCGAGACGGTCCTCGGGCAGCTCTCCGCCCTGTGCAGCGTGAACCTTGTCCAGGTAGAACGCGACGAATGCCATCAGCAGGGTCGATAGCCCGAGCATGAAGGTGCCGGCCCATTCCACCTTCCCGTGGTTGGGATCGAGCTTGCTCCACACTGTATAGACGACCGTCACGATTGCGAAAAAGACGGTGAGGACCCACAGCAGATTGACGTTGGTCTTCATTATTTAACCTGATTCGAATCGATGTCGTATACCGGCGCGTCGGGAGCATCCTTACCGCCACCGATTCCGACGGGCAGTCCAGCTTCGGGGTGGTTCAGGTCGAAGGCCGGACGCTCGGACCGGATCCTCGGAATGGAGGTGAAGTTGTGTCGCGGCGGTGGGCAGGAGGTTGCCCACTCGAGCGATGACCCGTAACCCCACGGATCGTTCACGGTGACAAGTGGTGACTTGCGTGCCGTGATGTACACGTTGAGGAAGAACGGGATCATGGAGGTCGCCAAGATCATGGCGCCGATGGTGGAGACCTGGTTCATCCAGGTGAAACCGTCTTCTGGAGAATACGAAGCGTATCGACGCGGCATACCCATGACGCCGAGCCAGTGCTGGATCAGGAATGTCGTGTGGAAGCCGATGAAGAGGAGCCAGAAGTGCCACTTGCCGAGGCTCTCGTTGAGCATTTTGCCGGTCCACTTCGGCCACCAGAAGTAGAATCCGCTGAACATCGCGAAGACGACGGTTCCGAAGACGACGTAGTGGAAGTGGGCGACGACGAAGTAGGTGTCGGACACGTGGAAGTCGAGTGGCGGTGAAGCAAGGATGACACCGGTCAGGCCGCCGAAGGTGAACGTGACGAGGAAGCCGATGGCCCAGATCATGGGAGTTTCGAAGGTGATTGATCCGCGCCACATGGTGCCGATCCAGTTGAAGATCTTCACGCCGGTCGGCACAGCGATGAGCATGGTCATGAGCGAGAAGAACGGCAGCAGCACCGACCCGGTGACGTACATGTGGTGCGCCCAGACGGAGACCGACAGTGCGGCAATCGAGATGGTCGCGTAGACCAAGGTTTTGTAGCCGAACATCGGCTTGCGGCTGAATACCGGGAAGACCTCGGAGACGATGCCGAAGAACGGCAACGCGATGATGTACACCTCGGGGTGACCGAAGAACCAGAACAGGTGTTGCCACAGGATGGCACCACCGTTGGCGGGATCGTAGATGTGCGAACCGAAGATGCGATCGGATGCGGCGGCGAGCATGGCTGCGGCCAGTACCGGGAAGACCATGAGTGCCAGCAGCGAGGTGATGAGCGAGTTCCAGGTGAAGATCGGCATGCGCCACATCGTCATGCCGGGAGCCCGCATCGTGATGATGGTGGTGATGAAGTTCACCGAACCGAGAATGGTACCGAAGCCGGACAGTCCCAGGCCGACCATCCACAGATTGCCGCCGAGTCCCGGAGAGAACGTCGTGCTCGCAAGCGGCTGGTAGGCGAACCAGCCGAAGGAAGCCGCACCCTGAGGGGTGAGGAACCCTGAAACTGCGATGAGGCTGCCGAAGTTGAAGAACCAGTAGGCCAGAGCGTTCAGCCGAGGGAACGCCACGTCAGGAGCGCCGATCTGCAGCGGCACCAGGAAGTTGGCGAAGCCGAAGAACAGCGGCGTAGCGAACATGAGCAGCATGATCGTGCCGTGCATGGTGAAGAGCTGGTTGTACTGCTCCTTGGTCTGCACCACGTCCAGGCCCGGTGCGAACAGCTGGGCGCGAATGATCAGCGCCATAACGCCACCGAGGCAGAAGTAGATGAAGGAGGTGATCAGGTACATGTACCCGATGATCTTGTGGTCAGTGGACGTGATCCACCGGACGAGCAGGTTTCCCTTGCTTTCCGCAGAGGCGGAAACCGGTGCTGCCGGGCTTGAATCAACGGGTGCGATGGTCGTGGTCATGGCTTAGTTGTCCTCCGGAGCCGTCGGGGCACTCGTGCCCGGCTGATTCTGATTGCGGTCGAACTCGTTGTCGAGTTGGCCGACGTTTCCAGCGGTGCGCAGGGAAGCGATGTACGTCTCGTAGTCAGCTTGAGAGACGACCTGGACATTGAAGAGCATGAGGGAGTGGTACTCCCCACACAGCTCGGCACACTTGCCGGCATAGGTTCCGATGCGCTGCGGGGTGACCGACATGTAGTTGGTCTTGCCCGGGATGACGTCTTTCTTGTACAGGAAGTCGATGACCCAGAAGGAGTGGATGACGTCGCGAGACTCGAGTTCAATCTCGATCGTCTTGTCGACCGGGAGAACGAGTACGGGTATTTCTGATTCGATGAGCGAGCCGGCTGCGCCATCGGGATCTGGCTGGCCCTGCACGCCGGGTGCGTACACGTCTTCGTCGACGTAGTTAAAGTCCCACGCCCACTGCTTGGCCTGAACTTCAATCGTCACGTCGGGATTCTCGTAACGAGTTTCCAGGGCGACCTGGTCACGCACTGTAAAGGCGAAAAATCCCATGACGAGGATGAGCGGCACGACGGTGTAGAAGATCTCGATCGGCATGTTGTAGCGAAGCTGAACCGGGAGTCCGGTCTGGCCCTTGCGACGCCGATAGACGACGATTGTCCAGATGATGAGGCCCCAGGTGAGGAGGCCGACGATAAGGAGAACGATCCAGGAGGTGGTCCAGAGACCGGCAATGCGGTCGGTATGGTTGGTCACCGCCTTTTCGCCCTCTTCTTCAAAGCCGGGTAGAAAACCGTGGAGCTGGGCTTGCGTGCATCCGGCCAGTACAACGGCTAACGTCGCGGCGAGCGGAATGGCAGCCCAGCGAAGGCGGTGGTTATTGCGCACCGGGGACCTTTCGGGAGATTCGAGGACACTTCTCAGGAAGCGTTTTGATCGATTCCTAGCCTACTGCGCGAGAGCGCGCAGGAAGTGCACTCAGGGTCAGGTTGCGCATATTTTGTGCGCTCCAGTCCTGTTGGCGGGGCATTTCCGGGCAATTCCGACTCAATCCGGGCAGAAAAAAAGCGGGGACCCATCGAATTGATGGTGTCCCCGCCGCCCCGTTTCACAAAAGCAAGCGTTAGGCAGAAGCCGCGTGATTAGTTGAAAGAATCTCCACAGGCACAGCTGCCGCCCGCGTTCGGGTTGTCAATGGTGAAACCTTGCTTCTCGATCGTGTCCTCGAAGTTGATGGAGGCGCCATCGAGGTAGGGAACACTCATCTTGTCGACGACAACCTCGACACCGTCGTAGTCGACGAGCGCATCGCCCTCAAGTACGCGTTCGTCGAAGTAGAGCTGGTAGATGAGGCCGGAGCAGCCGCCGGGCTGCACGGCCACGCGCAGACGGAGATCCTCGCGGCCTTCCTGAGTCAACAGGCTGCGGATCTTGAGCGCGGCAGCCTCGGTGAGTCCGACGCCGTGGGCAGCGGCTGGGGCTTGCGCGGTGTCAGCAGCACTGACTGTTTCGGTCATGGTGTCGGTCATGCTTCTCCTCGGTTCACGCAGTTACGCACAATTGCGATCTCATAGATTGCGATCTCATAAATTCTACCTACGACAACCACAAAGTCGACGGGGGCATTCCCACGCTCTCACATTTCTTTGGTCGCGGGCAGTCCCCTTATACGTGTGAGCGGTTAGTGACCGGTGCGCTCGTTCAGCCTGCCGAGGAGAAACGCCTCGCTCAGAACGGCTCGTTTAAAGACGCCGAGGTGCAGGGACTCATTCGGGCTGTGGGCCCGAGAATCCGGGTCTTCCACTCCGGTCACCAGAATCTGAGCCGTCGGGAAGACGCGCACCAGATCGGAGATGAACGGAATGGATCCTCCGACACCGATGTCGACCGGTGGCACACCCCAGGCATCCGTCATGGCCGAACGGGCCGCCGTCACCGCCCAGCCGCTGGTATCCACCAGGAAGGGCTCACCCGTATCCACGTCGTCGATATCCACTACCGCACCGAACGGCGCATTCTCCTCCAGGTGTGCCTGGATGGCTTCGGCGGCGGCGACGGCAGACTGGCCGGGGGCGATGCGGGTGCTGAGCCGAACGGTCACCGCCGGGGTGAGGGTGTTTGAGGCGTTGTCGACGGTGGGTGCGTCGATTCCGGTTACGGTGAGGGCGGGCTGTGACCAGATTCGGCTGAGAATAGCGCCGTGCCCGATTGGGGTGACGCCCGGCAGGAGGCCGGTCTCCGCGCGCAGCTGCTCCTCGGTGTAGTCGGGAGTAGGCACGTCCATGCTGGTGAGGCCCGCCACGGCCACGGAGCCATCGTCGTGGTACAGAGTGGCCAGCAGCTTGATCGTGGCGAGCATGGCATCGGGTACCGCTCCCCCGAACATTCCGGAGTGTGACGCGTGCGCGAGGGTGCTCACCGTGAGCCGTAGGGTGACGTTGCCGCGCAGGGCCGTGGTTATGGCGGGCGTGTTGATATCCCAGTTATTCGAATCGGCTACGACAATCACATCGCCCCGTAGCGCTTCACGATTCTCGTCGAGGAAAGTGGTGAAGGACCGGCTGCCGAACTCCTCCTCGCCTTCAATGAACAGGGCGAGCCCGAGATCGAAGTCCGGGCCGGCTGCGGCGACGAGGGCGCGAATGGACGCTACGTGCGCCATGATGCCGGCCTTGTCGTCGGCGGCGCCGCGCCCGTACAGGCGGTCGCCGCGCACGGTCGGGGTGAACGGATCGGACTCCCAGTCCTCGTCCTTTCCGGGAGGTTGCACGTCGTGGTGCGCATAGAGCAACACTGTCGGACGTCCGTTGCGGGCCGGGCGCGATGCCAAAATCGCCGGCTGGCCCAGTTCGCTGCTGCCGGGAATTGCGGCCTGCACGATGTCGACGGAATCGAACACGTCGAGGGCGCGCACGAGCCTCGCGACGGCTTCGGCGCTGGCAGCGACTTGCGCACGATCGAACGCTGCCCAGGATACCGAAGGGAATCGTACTAGCGTGCACAGGTCGGCGATCGTGGCCGGGAGGGCGAGTCCGACCGCCGTGCGAAGAGCGGCCTGTGCCAGCGATTCGGTCGCCGAATCGGGCGCCGAATCGGGCGTCGAGCCGGTAGCGCGGGAATTTGTCTGTGAGTCACCAGTCATACGGGTAATCTTAAAGCACCCAATTGCAAGGATTTGATGTGGCCAAGAAACCCGTAGACCCCGACGCGCAGCCGTCGATTGAAAGTTCCGACGAGACCGCAGCCCGCCTCGGCCTCGCTCACAACGCGGGTAAGGGTCAGGCGACCCCCACCCGCAAGACGCAGGAAGCGGCTAACAAGCGCCCACTGGTGCCCGACGATCGCAAGCTCGCTGCGAAGCAGGCGCGCGCCAAATCAACGGCCGCGCGCGATGTAGCGCGCGCCGGCATGGCCGCCGGCGTCGACAAATACCTGCCGCTGCGAGAGCGCGGTCCGCAGAAGCGGTATGCCCGCGACTACGTGGACGCGCGATTCAACGTCGGCGAGCTGATGATCCCGATCATGTTCCTGGTCATCCTGCTCACCACGGTTCCCGGCGTTGACGTCTACGCCATCTTTGCGCTCTGGGGCTTCTTCATCTTCGCGGTCGTTGACTGCGTCGCGCTCGGCTTCATTCTGACTAAGAAGATCGAGGCCAAGTTCGGCAGTGACAAGGCTGAGCGCATCCGCTGGTACGCGGCCATGCGCGCCCTGCAGCTGCGCCCGATGCGTCTGCCCAAGCCGCAGGTGAAGCGCCGCCAGTACCCGGCCTGAATCCTCGGGACCCGGGCATCACGTGGTGAGCGCCCGGGTCCCGAGGGGTCCCATGCGGGCTCCCTATCTGGCGAAGGCGCCCGCACGAATCAAGGGCACACGCAGTTCTTCATCGGTGAGGGAGCCGTGCTGGCCGATCATGCCGCGGGCCTTCTGGTCTGCCGCTCGGGAGTCGTAGTATGCAATCGACTTGCGTGCCGCTACGACCACATCGCCGATGCGCGGCAGCACCTCGTCGGCGACTCGTCCGTAGAGGCCGGCCGCCACAGCCTCGGCCCGGGTGTACACCCAGGCGTGGTCCCCCTGAGACGCCCGCCAGGCTTCAGCCAGCGTGTCTGCAGTGACAGCGGACTGCCCGGGTTCCAGATAGAGCTGCACGCAGCGCGGGTCACCCGCGACATGGCGCACGCCGGACACGAGCGCGGGTTCAGTGTCGAACAAGATGTGTTTGGTGCTCGGCACATCGATGACACCGTGATCGGCGGTCAGCAGCAGCCCCTCATCGGAGCGCAGCGTCGAAGCAAAATGGGTCACCTCGGCGTCGAGATTTTCCAGCTGGGCCAGCCACCGATCTGACTCCCAGCCATGGGCATGGGCAGCGACGTCGAGCTCGGCCACGTACAGGTAGATCAATGCCGTGGGGTGCTGGTCCAGGATGCTCCGCGCGGCGGCGAAACGGTCAGCAATCTTGTCGGCGGGAACGTACCGGGCACCACGCAGCACCGCTTGGGTGAAGCCCGAGGTCACGAACCGGTGAGGACCGATGGCAAAGCTCGGGACCTTCTCATCGGCGGCCCGCTCGAAAACTGTGCGGGCTCGTTGCCAGGTGGCCGGTTGCATACCGTCGTCCCAGCCGGTGAGCTGATTGACAACCCGGTCGCGCGCTCCGTCGAGCACCTGGTAACCGACGAGGCCGTGCTGGCCGGGCTCCACCCCGGTGGTGAGTGTCGCGATTCCCGCGGCAGTCGTTGCCGGGAAGACCCCGTCGATGATGCTCGATTTGTTGAGTCGGGAAGATAGATACCGGGCGTGTCCGGCTCGGGCCCTGATCGAACTGACGCCGAGTCCGTCGGCCAGAATCACGACCGCTTTGCGCAGTGCTGGAAGCCCCAGCGGGTTTGGCCGGGCGCAGACGGCATCGAGGGAACTGGTGAGAACATCGGCAAGGCGCAAGGCACTGAATTGGCGGGCCGGTAGCATGGTGGGCATCGGGTTCTATTCTTTCACAGGGACGAGCCCGAGCCCTCCAGCGCTCCCGAGAGCGCTCCCTACGTAGTGCAGCGGTGGCCGATTCCATCGGTTTCCGCCGCACGCTTGAAGCAGAATTTGCCAATGAGCCGCTCAGACATCTCCCCACCAGCCGCCAGCCCCGCCAGCACCGAACGCATCGAAGATGTCGATGTGTCCGTGGAAATGCAGGGGTCCTTCCTTGAGTACGCCTATTCGGTGATCTACTCCCGGGCCCTGCCCGATGCTAGAGACGGTCTGAAGCCCGTGCAGCGTCGCATCCTGTACCAGATGAACGAAATGGGGCTGCGTCCCGATAAGGGGCACGTGAAGAGCGCCCGGGTCGTGGGTGAGGTGATGGGCAAGCTGCATCCGCACGGCGACACCGCGATTTATGATGCCCTCGTGCGCATGGCCCAAGCTTTCTCCCTGCGGGTGCCACTCATCGACGGCCACGGAAACTTCGGTTCCCTTGACGACGGGCCGGCCGCGCCTCGGTACACCGAAGCCCGACTGGCAGCCCCGGCCCTGGCGATGACCGAGCACCTTGACGAGGATGTCGTCGATTTCGTGCCCAACTACGACAACCAGCTCACCCAGCCCGATGTGTTGCCGGCCGCCTACCCGAACCTGCTCGTCAACGGCACAAGCGGTATCGCCGTGGGCATGGCAACCAATATGGCCCCGCACAACCTGATCGAAATCGTCGGGGCCGCCCGGCACCTGCTGGCACACCCAAAGGCGACGCTCGAAGATGTCATGGAGTTCGTACCGGGACCGGACTTGCCCACCGGCGGCACAATCGTCGGCCTGGCCGGCATCAAAGACGCCTACAGCACGGGCCGCGGCAGCTTCAAGACCCGCGCTCGCGTCTCGGTGGAAGCGATCAGCGCTCGCAAGACCGGACTGGTGGTGACCGAGCTCCCCTATCTGGTCGGCCCGGAAAAGGTCATTGAGAAGATCAAGGACGGCGTTAACTCCAAAAAGCTCAGCGGCATCTCGGACGTCACCGACCTGACCGACCGCACCAAGGGGTTGCGCCTGGTCATCGGTATCAAGACCGGCTTCAGTCCCGCTGCCGTGCTCGAGCAGCTCTATCGGTATACGCCGCTGGAAGATTCTTTCAACATCAACGCCGTCGCCCTCGTCAAAGGTGCGCCGCAGACCCTGGGCCTGCTCGAACTGTTGCGCGTCTATGTCGACCACCGCATCGAGGTCGTCACCCGTCGGTCCGCCTACCGGCTGGCCCGGCGTCGGGAACGGCTGCATCTCGTGCTCGGTTTGCTCGTGGCGATTCTCGACATTGACGAGGTCATCCAGGTCATTCGAGCCAGCGACGACAGCGAACAGGCCAGGGTCAAGCTCGTCGACGTGTTCGACCTCAGCCAGATCCAGGCCGAGTACATTCTCGAATTGCGACTGCGCCGCCTGACCAAATTCTCTCGCATCGAGCTCGAAGCCGAACGTGACCAATTGCTCGCCGACATCGCCAAGCTCGAGAAGCTCCTGTCATCCAAAGCTGCCATCCGCACTCTGGTGTCCGAAGAGTTGGGCGCTGTCTCCGACAAGTTCGGTACCCCGCGCCGCACAGTGCTGACCGAGGCCAAGCCGAGCATCGCGGGACTTTCGGCTGCCGCAGCCAAGCGTCAGGCCGCCGTGCTCGAGGTGCAGGACAGCCCAACCCGAATCTTTTTGAGCGTAACCGGGCGCATCGCCCGGGTCGATCTGGTTGCCGTCGACGACGCGGCGCCGCCGCGTATCCAGCCGCCGCAACGTCGTAGCAAACACGATGCCGTACTGTCGACTCTCGACACGACGAGTCGCACCGAGGTAGGCGCGGTGACCAACCGGGGCCGTCTCATCCGCTTCTCCCCCGTTGACCTGCCGGTCATGCCGCCGACGTCTATTCAGCTGGCGGCCGGAGTTCGGGTCGAAGACTACCTCGTGCTGCCGGACAAGAAAGAGCACGTGCTCGCCATCGTGTCGCTCGACTCGGATCGGACCATTGCGCTGGGAACCCGGCAGGGCGTCGTCAAACGTGTCACGCCGAAAGACTGGGCTAACAAGCCGGACTTCGAGATCATTGCCCTCAAACCTACAGACGACGTGGTCGGCGCCAGCCAGGGTGGCGAGGAGGACGACCTCGTCTTCATCACGTCGGATGCGCAGCTGCTCCGATTCCCCGCCGCCGTTGTGCGATCGCAGGGCCGAACGGCCGGCGGTATGGCCGGCATCAAGTTGACGCCGGGCGAATCGGTCGTGTTCTTCACGAGCCTGTCAGCCGACGACGCCGCGACAGCCGTCGTGGCGACGGTGGCAGCGAGCAGCCAGACCTTGCCCGGAACCGACCCTGGCAGCGCCAAGCAGAGCGATTTCGCGGATTACCCTGCCAAAGGCCGGGCGACCGGCGGGGTGCGCGCCCAGCGTTTCCTCAAGGGTGAGGACACCCTCGCGGTGGCCTGGGTCGGGCGCGCTCCGGCCCGTGCCGTCGGTCCGGACGGCAGCCCGCGACCGCTGCCGGAGTCCGGGTCACGCCGGGACGCCTCCGGAGTGATGCTCGACGCGGTCATCCGGGCCATCGGCACGGAGATCTAACCGCCCGGCGTTGCCGCCTGCGCAGTGCCCGATGGGTGCACGCCGGCGGCGATTCCGGCGCACAGGCCTGGGCATTCCGGGTGGGCTAGACGTCGATGCGCTCTCGGGAGAGCTTGTCGGAACTTTCTACGATGAACTCTTTACGCGGGGCGACGTCATTGCCCATGAGCAACTCGAATACCTTTCCCGCTGCTTCGGCATCGTCGACGCGCACCCGCCGCAGGGTGCGGTGGGCCCGTTCCATCGTCGTGGTGGCGAGCTGGTCGGCATCCATTTCGCCGAGGCCCTTGTACCGCTGAATCGGATCCTGGTAACGCCGGTTCTTCTTCTCCAGCGCGCTCAGCACGGAGTGAAGTTCAGTCTCGGAATAGGTGTAGATGGTCTCGTTGGGTTTGCTGCCGGGGTTCATGACTACGACCCTGTGCAAGGGCGGTACCGCGGCAAAGACGCGGCCCTCGGTGATCATTGGCCGCATGTACCGGAAGAACAAGGTGAGGAGCAGGGTGCGGATGTGAGCGCCGTCGACGTCGGCGTCGCTCATGATGATCACTTTGCCGTAGCGAGCCGCCGACAGGTCAAAGCTGCGCCCTGAGCCGGCCCCGATCACCTGGATGATCGAGGCACACTCGGTGTTGGAGAGCATGTCGGCAACGGATGCCTTCTGCACGTTCAGAATCTTGCCACGGATCGGCAGCAGCGCCTGATGCTCGCTGTCGCGGGCGAGCTTGGCCGTGCCGAGGGCCGAGTCGCCCTCGACGATGAACAGCTCGCTCGTCGAGACATCGTTGCTGCGGCAGTCTACGAGTTTCGCGGGCAGGGACGAACTTTCCAGGGCGTTCTTGCGCCGTTGGGTTTCCTTGTGGGCCCGGGCGGAGATGCGCGATTTCATCTCGGCGACGATCTTGTCGAGCAGCAGCGCCGACTGGGTTTTGTCGTCGCGTTTCGGCGAGGCATACCGCTCGGCCATCGCCTTGGCGACGACGTTCGCGACGATCGCTCGCACAGCCGGGGTGCCGAGCACTTCCTTGGTCTGGCCTTCGAACTGTGGTTCCGGCAGGCGCACGGTGAGTACGGCGGTGAGACCGGCCATCACGTCGTCCTTGTCGAGCTTGTCGTTGCCGACTTTCAGCCGACGTGCGTTCAGATCTACCTGATTGCGTAGGAATTTCAGCAGCCCTGCGTCGAACCCGGCCTGATGGGTGCCGCCCTTGGGGGTGGCGATGATGTTCACGAAGCTCTGTACGATCGTGTCGTAGCCGGTCCCCCAGCGCAGGGCAATGTCCACCTGGCAGTCCCGAATGAGCTCAGTGGGCACCATGGCGCCCGTGTCGGTGAGCACGGGCACCGTCTCGGCGAAGGTCCCGTTGCCGGTCAGTCTCCAGGTGTCGGTGATCGGGGCATCTGTGGCGAGGTGTTCGACGAATTCAGAAATGCCGCCGTCGAAGCGGAACAGGCTGGTCACCGGTTCGTCGGTGCGCCGGTCAGCGACCTCGATGGCGAGTCCGGGAACGAGGAAGGCCGTTTGACGGGCCCGGTTTAGCACATCATCGGTCTGAAATGCTGCGCCCTTGGTGAAGATCTGACGATCGGCCCAGTAGCGGATGCGGGTTCCCGTGACGCCACGTTTGACTTTGCCGATCACTCGCAGTTCGCTCTGGTTCTCGAACGGGGTGAACGGGGCGTCGGGGCTTTTCTCACCGGAGTCGGCAAACAGGCCAGGCTCGCCGCGGTGGAACGACATGGCCCAGGTCTTACCGTCACGGTCGACCTCGACGTCGAGACGCTCTGAGAGGGCATTGACGACGGACGCTCCTACACCGTGCAGTCCGCCTGACGCTGCATAGGAACCGCTGCCGAACTTGCCGCCCGCGTGCAGCTTGGTGAACACGACCTCGACGCCGGTGAGGCCTGTCTTGGGTTCCACATCCACTGGAATGCCGCGCGCCGTGTCGCGCACTTCAACGCTGTGGTCGGGGTGCAGCTCGATATTGATGCTGGAACCGTGCCCGCCCAGAGCCTCGTCGACGGAGTTGTCAATGATCTCCCACAGGCAGTGCATCAGGCCGCGAGAGTCGGTGGAACCGATGTACATGCCGGGGCGTTTGCGCACTGCCTCCAGTCCCTCTAGGACTGACAGGTGGCGCGCGGAATAGTCAGAGCTCACAACAACCAAGAATACCGGCCCCGACCGGCAAACTTTCGCGCCGGGCCGCGCAGTGGAGGCGGGTGACCCGCCACGACAGGTCTACGCGGTGAGCGAAATACCGTCTATTCATCTCGTCATTGTCCCTGTGACGTGTTTACATTAGTGACAAGGGTTCAAGCAATTCAGTCTGGAGGAGGAGAATATGTCCCAGATCACCGCCGAAAATGGTGCTGTAGAAGACCAGGGCGCCCCCCACCAGCTCACCGCAGCCGACCGCTGCGACGCTTGCGGCGCCCAGGCCTACATTCGTGTCGTCGTGAAGAACAGCGAACTGCTGTTTTGTGCGCACCACGGCCGCAAGCATCAAGAGAAACTCGCAAGCATAGCCGAGAGCTGGCACGACGAGTCGAGCCGTCTGCTCGAAGACCAGCGTTCGTAGCTTCACAACGGTCTGAAGAGATAGCTGTCTCGAACGATAGCTGTCGAGAATGGATGCCGCGTAAGCGGCTGGCTACCGCCAGCTGCTTACGCGGTTTTCTTGTCTCCGGATACGGTCTGCTGATTCACTATTCGGTCGGCTGGCCCACACGCACTGACACGAGGTCGCGCGCGGCGTGTGCGGTGTCATCAATGGAGACCGCCGTGGCACCGCGCGAATACTGAAGTCCGTGGCGGGCGAATGCCGCCCGTAGCAGGTGGTCGGCCAGCGCAGGATTGCGCGCAAGTACCGGTCCGTGCAGGTGCGTGCAGAACACCTCCCCCATCGTCAGCCCCTCGATCTGAGGTCCTTTCGCTCGATCCCCATTGCCGGTGCCGTAGAGCACCCGCCCGAGCGGACTCGCCTCCGCTCCCACATAGTCGCGGGCGTGATTCTCGAACCCGACCAGACGCCCATATTTCGACGCGACGACGATGTCATCGGTTGCGCGGGCCGCGCGGGGCACAGCCTGACCGGCGACGAGTCCCAGGCCCTCAACGACGGTGTCGTCGGCGAGGTCGATCCCCCAGCTCAGCAGTTCCCAGCCGGTGCCGACGGCGAGAATGGGCACGCCGGAGTTCGACCAGACACGCATTTCCTCCACCAGGGTACGCAGCGCGTCGCGGGTGGGAACGAGCGAAGCATCCGTTCCTGAGCCGATGGAGACCGCATCAACGTGTTCGGGCAGGTCAGCGCGGGAATGCACGTCGACGACCTGCGCGTCGTGGCCGCTCCACCGAATCCGCTGGGCGAAGACCCGTGCGTTGCCCGCGTCACCGTTCGTGTCGAGCAGACGGGGCAGCAGCGACACGACCGTGAACGGCCGCTCGAGCGAAGTGGCGGTCATCTACAGTTCCTCAGCATTGGAGACGAGGCCGAGGTGGGCGCGGGTGCGCCGCATGCCGTCGGCGGAGAAGATAATGGTTTTCACCCCGGTCGCGGGATCGGGCAGCGCCAGGAACGCATCAAGGGCCGTGGGGACATCGGGTTCGATACGGTCGACTTGCACATCGTCGTAGGCGAGCTTTAAAGCGATGTCGTGCGCCTTGAGCCCTGATGCGATGAGCACGTGGCCAAGACCGGAGGTGTCCACTGGCCAGAAATAGGACGGATCGCGGACATCTGATCCGATGATCACGAGAATCTGCTCGGTGTCCGCTTCGAGGCTGTCGACGTTGAGCTGAAAACTCGATGGGTTTTGCACGAGTACGAACTCGAGGACCTTACCGCCAACGCTGACGACTTCGCCACGACCAAAGACGGCCGGCATGGCTGACAACGCCGCGCAGGCGGTGGCTGGAACGAATTGTTCCCCGAGTGTCGCCTGTGCCGTGCTCAGTGCGGTCAGGGCATCGACGGCATAGTGGATACCGCGGGCGGGTAGCTGGATCGTGCGGCCGCCGGAGCTGAATTGCACCTCTGCTTCGCGGCCGGCTACGCGCGTGAGTTGCAGACCGGTGCCCTCTGGCAGGCGCGTCGGCGCGGTCTCCGCGTAGCCGAGTCCGCGAGGATGCTGGCCGAGAACCTCGGTGGTCACGCCGTAACGGGCAACCTGCACGGTCGGTTCAAGTTCATCGCCGATGTCGGCCAGGTAGCGGTCGTCGGCGTTCAGCACGACGGTCTCCGTGGCGCGAGCCGCGATTTTCGCGAGCAGACCCGCGACCATTTCAGAGTCGTGGAACCGGTCGATCTGGTCGACCATGACGTTGGTGAGGGCGACGACGCGTGGAGTCAGAGACCCGGCGATGACGGCGCCGTGGCCTTCGTCCATCTCGAGTACGGCCACATCTCCGTCGATACGCCCGGAGAGACTGACTTGTTCCAGTAGGGCGCTCGTCAGCCCCTGGCTGATGTTGGCCGTCGACTGGTTGGTGAACACGGTCAGCCCGTGCGCGCGCAAAACTGAGACGAGCATCTTGGTCGTCGTTGATTTCCCACTCGACCCCGTCACGATCACGAGGCCGAGCGGAAAACCGCCGAGCGTCGTGGCGAGAAAACCCGGGGCGATGCGGTTGACCACGACCCCGGGGATAGCTGAGCCGCCGCCCGGTTTGCGCCAGCGCGCCAGCACCCGAACGGCCCGGCCGATCAGTATCGCGGGAGCGTACCGAAGAGAACTCACGAAACGGGATTCACGATCCGTGTGGACACTGTCGCCGTCACGTTTATTCGAGGTAGTCGCGCAGGGACTGCGACCGAGACGGATGCCGAAGCTTGGCCATGGTCTTGGACTCAATCTGGCGAATGCGCTCACGCGTGACCCCGAAGGTGTCACCGATCTGGTCGAGAGTCTTCGGCATGCCGTCTCCGAGGCCGAAGCGCATGCGGATCACGCCGGCTTCCCGTTCAGAGAGCGAGTCGAGCAAACTTTCCAGCTGTTTCTGCAGCATGGTGAAACCAACTGCATCGGCTGGCACAACGGCTTCGGTGTCCTCGATGAGGTCGCCGAATTCGCTGTCACCGTCTTCGCCGAGCGGGGTGTGGAGGGAGATCGGTTCGCGACCGTACTTCTGCACCTCGACGACCTTTTCGGGCGTCATGTCGAGTTCGCGACTGAGTTCTTCCGGCGTCGGTTCGCGACCGAGATCCTGCAGCATTTGACGCTGCACGCGGGCAAGCTTGTTGATGACCTCGACCATGTGCACCGGAATACGAATGGTGCGGGCCTGGTCTGCCATGGCACGGGTTATCGCCTGGCGAATCCACCAGGTGGCGTAGGTGCTGAACTTGAAGCCCTTGGTGTAGTCGAACTTCTCGACGGCACGAATGAGGCCGAGGTTGCCCTCCTGGATCAGGTCGAGAAACTGCATGCCGCGGCCGGTGTAGCGCTTGGCGAGCGATACGACGAGACGCAGGTTGGCGCCGAGGAGGTGACTCTTGGCACGGGCACCGTCCTTGGCAACCCACTGCAGCTCGCGTCCGAGCGAACTCTTCTTCTCGACATCGGTCATCTCGGAGAGCTTGTCCTCGGCGAACAAACCCGCTTCGATTCGCATCGCCAGTTCGACCTCTTCGGCCGCGTTCAGCAGGGCGACCTTGCCGATTTGCTTCAGGTAGTCCTTGACCGGGTCAGCTGTGGCGCCGGTGATGGCGCTGGAGTAAACCGGAACCTCGTCGTCGTCGTCGACGATCGAGAGCACGAGAGCCCCGCTGGGAAGGGCTTCGGCTGACGCCGCGCGCTTGGCGCGCGCCTCTTCTGACTCTTCCTCTTCGGTTTCCACAGCGCCATCGGCGTCGGCTTCGTCGTCTTTTTTGACAACCTTCGCCTTGGTGGCGCGCTTTTTCGGGGCCGGCTTTTCGGCGGCCACACGGGCAGCTGCGGACTTCTTCGTCGCTGCAGCCTCGGCGGCGGCGGCCTTGGCCGCTGCAGCTTTGGTGACGGTCTTCTTGACCGGCGCTACAACGCCAGTCGTGACGGACTCGTCGGTCACCTCGGTCTTGACGGTGGTTGCCATTCGAACACCTCTCATGCGGAGTCTTACCTGCTTCTGCTGCCCGGGAAGGCGCAGGAAGCGTTTTTGGGCAGAACTTGGACCCATGTCAAGTCCCGGGATACCCATGCCGATGTGATATCGGCATGCCCCGGACCAGAACGGGTCCTATAAGTAATTATTGCACGGTTTCTCTGGACGACAAGCCATGACGCGTACTACTATCATTCGTTACGACGTTTCCAGGCGCGTGACAGTGCAACCCAAATGGGTGCGACTTCTATTCCCTCATCGCGGGAAATCTGGCGCCTGGTGCGCCGGCGGGCGTGCAGGAGGAACCCGATACCGATTCCGACGACGATGTATTGCACTGCGAACGCCAGCCGGAACGAGTCGAGCGCATAGAGATCACTGGGCTCTCCCCCCGCGACGCGCCATCCATCTTGCAGGTCGAGGAGCAGCCCGATCAGATACATCATGACGAAGCTTGCGGTGAAGCCTCCGACATTGACGACTCCGTTTGCCGAGCCGAGGCTGCGCTGTGGGTTGAAGGTGCGGGCGAAGTCGAAACCGATGAG
>Ga0307486_1001011_pt1 | contig 22977 bp, 22 predicted proteins | sample CBIW02metaG_FD_203663 | JGI IMG/M metagenome (GOLD analysis project Ga0307486, IMG submission 203663) | Sea-ice brine microbial communities from Beaufort Sea near Barrow, Alaska, United States - CBIW 0.2 | ecosystem: Environmental > Aquatic > Marine > Coastal | place: USA: Alaska | collected...
CAATACCAAGAGAAGACATACAGAAATAGGAAAAGTACCACCTGATCAAATTTATAACCTCAAAAAAATAGCATCATAAATAATTATAAATATCTTTAAACTGTCTTACAGATGGGGAGTATTGTAATGTCTATCGACTTATTCAAAAGGTATTTATCGAAAAACTGAATTATAAGTGAGTTTGCAACTTTATAAGCTTTGAATGGATCAATACTTCCCGCTTCATTAACTGCATCAAAATTGATCATTAATGGAATATCCATAAAATTAGAATGTCCGGAATTTTCAATTTCAATATTATAGAAGTCGGCGTTGCTTTTATTCCGAAATGCATGTTTATTAAAATTTGGTTGTTCCTCGGGCCAGTCTGAAGATATATAAGCAAAAGGTTTATCTAATGTGCTATGTACCATAGGGCCCCATTGAGTGCCGTCCATATTTATAGCTGCTTTAACTCGCTTGTCTTCAAGTAAAACCTGGCCTGCTGCGGCTCCTCCATGCGAATGCCCGAAAACACCAATATTTGAATTAATAATATGATTTCTTAAGAATGTGAAGCTCTCTTCATTTTCTAAATGATCTATTACCGAGGAAATATCCTTACTCCATCTTTTAATACTTTCAGCGGCAATGTAATCCTCCATTAAGTCTTTAATTGCCTTATATTCTTCTTTAGTACTTTCAGCTCGCTTAAATTCCTGGGTGGCATTCCAGGCCATCTCTGCCATTTCCTGATTATTGTTTAAGCTGTCATAGGTGGTATTATAAAGCTTTAAATCTCCGTCTGGAAATATTGAGCCTGTACTTTCATAAGTATGATTGATGTTTAAAACAATATAGCCCTGGCTAACTATTTCTTCAATAAGCGCGTAGTAACCAAAAGCTTTAGAATAATGGCCGTGAGAAAAAATTAAAACCGGGAATTTACCATCTGCAACTTTCGGACTTTTATAAGTATTGGTTTCAATAAGGTCTAAATGATCCATAGACCATCCGGGTAATCCATATTTGTCTGCAAAACCAAGCCTGCTCCCCTTATCAAGGTAATTTTCTAAATTTTCATCTGTAATCTTAGCAGGATACCAGGCTTTAATCATAAATTCCCTTTTATCATCTTTATCCAGGGTAATTAATTCGGGTCTATCGGTTTTTATATGAATATACTTTGAGCCAATCTCAAGGTTGCCAGTGGGCAGGGATAATTTAAAAACTGGTAGAGCAATAGGTAAAAACCAACCCAGTATTAAAATAATTCCAAAGCTACTTGTAATAAAAATCTTTAAAAATAAATTCAATTTTCCCCATATCGGTTTCTTCCAAAGTAGAAAGAGAACTCCAAGAATCATTACATATCCTGGCGACATTTGCCACCTGGCTCCTTCCAATACTAAATGCAAAACGAAAATAATTCCTATTAATATTGCAAAAGTTTTCCTCTTTGGAATCTTGAACTTAATTAGAAATAGAATTGGAAAGATGGTAGCAATTACCAGTAAAATAATTTCGAAAAATCTCATCGGCTTTGTTTTGAACAAACATACTGAGGAGTTCTTCTAATTCCATACAAATGCTAATGGACAAATAATGGACAGTATTTTAATGACTTGAATTTGATATGTTTAAAAGGAAAAGATCTAAATTATCTTTAGCTTGTAAGCCTATTTTTTTCCTTAACCTATAACGTGCTTTATTTACACTGTCCGGTGTGATGTTTAAAAGCTCACTCACTTCTTTTGCACTCAAATTCATTCTTAACAGAGCGCATAACTTTATTTCATTCGATGTAATATTTGGAATAATTTTCTGAAGAGATGATGTGAAATCAGGATATATTTTTTCAAAATCTGAAAAGAAAGTAAGCGTCTCAGTTTCGTGCCGGTTGTTTTTTACTATTTCTCTGAGAGATACTTTTAGATCAGATTTTAACTTCTGATTGTTCTTTACCAATTGAGTTTCCCTACGGTGTGAAATTTTCTTTTCTACTTTTTCAAAGCGATCACTCTTTCTATCAAATTTGAACTGTAGACGCTCAATTTGTTTTTTCCGCAGGATATAAGGAATAGCTATGAAACCTACTATGAATAGTCCCAATCCGCTAATAAACAAGATGCTAAAAACAAACCAGGTATCGGGATCAACTCTAAACTCCATTAATAATTATAAATGTAGATTTTCACCAAAGAAAAAGTTCCGCAGAATAGGACCTAAAGCCTAGCAAAAGAATCAGATTCAGTTTAAATATAGAGAATTCCTCTTACTCATTTTAAAAAATTTTTCAAATCCCTACTACCATGAAGAATGCTTACGATCCTTAGATGATTTCTAAAAATCCGGTAGAAGATGATGTGAGAAGCATAAGGGAAACTGTATAAGCCTTTCCTAATTTCATTACGTTGCTTCCCTATTTCTGGATTCTGTAGCAGTAGATCAAAATAGGAACGTAATTCAATTAGATAATTAATTGCCTGATCTTGGCCAAACTTCTGAAATCCAAAATCATAAATAGCCTCAATATCCTCCTGTGTTTTTTTGGATAAGGTATAATGATCCATCAAGATTTCTTCTTGGATTCAATAATCTGATCCATAGACATTGAACTATCCGGGCCATCCCAACCTAATTCAATTTCTTTTCTTAAATCCTGAATGACTTTTTCGCGATAGATGGTGTGAAGCCGTAAAGCATCTCTAATTACTTCGCTGCTATTCTGATATTCTCCTGAAGCAACCTGCTCAGAGATATATTTTTCCTGCTTTTTTGTGAAACTTATATTCATGTTCTGTCTATATATGTCAAATATAGACATACAGATTCATAAATTAAAATTTCTAAAATATTTTATTCTGTTAAGAGTTAAAAACTTCCCTTCTTAATACTGGATATCCTTTAGGCTGTAGTAGATCTTTCCTTTCACCTGTGCATATTCAATCAGCCCTTCTTCCCGCCAGTTTTGAGCTGTTTTCGCACTTATTTTAAATAGCTGGATAAAATCAGCATTATCCAGAAGGATGAGACAGGGATCCTTGATCTGCCTGATCCTAAATTCCGTGGTAAGCTGTTCTATCTTAGCCTCCAGGTAATGTATACTTAGCATAAATGGATGGGTGCTTTCTTTCATAATCCTATCAGTTTATTACCTATTCCTATTTTAAAAATCACCATTACTTAATTATTGATCTTCTGACAGCTTTCTTATCCAGAAATTGCTCCAGGGGGTAAAATTTTATACAAGCTTACCTTACCCAACAAGTGGTTTACCGGTCAAAAAACCAATAAGGTTTTTATTATTTGTGTGCTTATCTCGGCGAAGTCAAATCAAAAAATGTGGACAATGAAGCACCTAAAAAAACTACTATAATTTATCTATTTAAAAGTAATTAATAAACTGAATATAAAGTGGTTAAGGGTTATTTTTTTAGTAACATTAAATTTGATACTGATTGTATTAATTTGATATTTTTAAAACTAAAAATCAACCTAAAAAACTATAAATTGCATCAAAAGACACTATTTAAGATTATGGCTTTTTCAGACATTTACTTTTTTCATCTGGAGCATTTTCCTTTTTGACGTCGAAAAGGAGCAAAAAGTAGATAGGAATGACAGTTTTTGATTCCGTCTTTTCATTTACTTCTTTCAGCGCCTTCGCATTCCCTTTTGATGCTGCTGTATTTTCAAGCTTTAAAATTATTGAGGAGCTATAAATAGCCTGTCGGTTTATGCGCTCCGGTTAATTTCAAAGCTTGGTGCTTTCGCAGCAAAAGGGAATGCGTTGGAAATTAAGTTCCAGAATAAAAAAACTAAAATTTTAATCGGGGAATTAATAAATAAAAATGAGGCGATTATAATGCTTAATCGACTCAAAAAACTATTATATTTGAGTTAATTAATTTATTTAATCGACTCATGAAATATAATTGGCAACAACCGGACTGGCCAGAATTTAAATATTCAATAAAAGAGTTGGAACATCTTTTATATAAATTTTCAGAATGTTCCGGGAGGATTGATGGGATTCTTAAAGGGCTCTCTGACGAGACCCAGTATAACACTTTAATAGAATTATTGGTTGCTGAAGCTATCAAAACTTCAGCGATTGAGGGTGAATTTTTGAGTCGAAAAGATGTTATGTCTTCTATTAAAAATAATTTAGGACTGAATATGCCAAAAGAGCCGGTAAGGGATAAACGAGCTCAGGGGATTTCTGAATTAATGATAGATGCCCAAAAAAGTTTCCGGCAAGCCTTAACTCAGGATTCTCTTTTTAAATGGCATAAAATGTTGATGAAGGCGAATAATACTATAGAAAGCGGTGTCTGGCGATCCCATACAGAACCTATGCAGGTAGTTTCAGGGGCAATGGGAAAAGAAATCATCCATTTTGAAGCGCCGCCATCGAGTCGTATTCCCGAGGAAATGAATAATTTTATTGAGTGGTTTAATGCTACAGCATCGGGAAAAGAGAAGGCAATAACTCAGCCAATTATAAGAGCAGCGGTGGCACATCTTTATTTTGAAAGTATTCATCCTTTTGAGGATGGGAATGGGCGGATTGGACGTGCGATATCTGAAAAAGCTTTGTCCCAGTATATAGGTAGACCTGTGCTTTTGAGTCTTTCTAAAGCAATGGAAGCCAACAAAAAAAAATATTATAATGCCTTAAAACGCGGACAGCGATCTAATGAAATAACAGATTGGGTTTTTTATTTTGTAAGTATTAGTTTTGAAGCACAAAAGGATACCGAAGAGTTAATAAACTTCACCCTAAAAAAGGCCAAATTCTTTGACAGGTTTAAGGGAGTATTAAATAACCGGCAAACAAAATTGGTAAAACGAATGCTTGAAGCTGGACCGGAGGGTTTTGAAGGCGGAATAAATACTCGGAAATATGTTTCTCTAACCCGAACTTCAAGAGCTACAGCAACCCGTGATCTGCAGGACTTATTGGACAAAGATGTATTAATTAGAATTGGAAAAGGCAGAAGCACCAGATACGATCTAAATTTATAATAAGAAAAACCTGAAATCTTTATTCTTGAATCTGAATCTCTGCCAGGGGTACTTGAGTCAAAAAGCTATAAGGTTCTGTCATTTACCAATTCATCATTTAAGCATGTAAGACTTTTTTAGCGAACCTTATGAAACCTGGAGGCTGGTTTTCTTTTTCCAGATAATCGGCAGAACTTGCAACATTTTTGAGAATAATGCTACATGTTTTTGGGTGTAATGGTAATATACATATTCAATTATTTATAGAAATCAGGATGAGTATCGTCTTCCTCGTAATCCCTTTTTCGGTTCGACTTACTATTTCCTGGATCTGCGGCTTCCATCAGGGATTCGAGTATGGCTAAAGTGGGGTTTACTTTATTCTTCTCCATATCCTTCGTTATTGCAATCACTGCATTTATTCTTTTCTTTAGAATATTTTCAATCCGCCTTCCGGTGGGTCCAAAATTCTCTTTTGGAGAAATCTCATTGTAAAAGAAAAAATCCAGCATTCCGGCCATAGCTTCTGAATGTGTTTTGTAATGAGTCCTGGAAAATAGCTGAAAGCGTTCAGCTGTTTTCTTTTCGATGGTGATGTTCTTAACCTCCTTCATAATTCAATTTTTTTGAGGTTTACTGGTATTTTTAGCCATTCTATTGGGGTTTCGAGCCCAAAACCAGTAAATCCATAATTTTAAAATATTTCTATTGTTTTTAAATAACTGATAATCAAACAAATAAAACAGAAAAGGTATCTGTAACATCGCTTTGCGTGTTACCCTCTTGCTTTACCTTTTCGTCCCACAGGGACAAAAAATTCAACTATTAAATTCAATTTAATAGCTCTTTAATTGTTGAAAAAATGAAACCAGTTTTTTAAGATTGGAAAGGAAATTCTTTGAAGTTAATTGTATAGAATTGAAAGAATAATTGAGAATTCTTTAAAATTAAAAATGGGATTATGAAAATCATATCCCGTTGTAGAAATTACTTATTTGCTATTGTAATGTACCTTCATCGGCAAGGATTATCATTTCATCTTCCACAATCAGTGTTTTCACGGGATGTTCCATCAGGCTGCGGTTTCTATTTTAAAGTTAAAGCTCACCATAGTGCCGTTTTCACTGTTTTCGGTCATCGTGCCGTTGAGTTGTTGCGTCAATAACTGAATCAATTGAGAGCCAAAACCGGTTCCTTTGGGTACAGCACCGGTATCTTTGCCTACACCGTTGTCAGTTACTTTTAACGATAGGGTTTCAGGGGTTGCCTGTGATAAACTTATTTGAATGGTTCCATTTCTGTTTTCAGGAAATGCATATTTTAAGGCGTTTGTAAGCAGTTCGTTGACAATTAATCCAATGGGTACCGCCGTGTCCACATCCAGTTCCAGGGTGTCCATGGCACATTCAATTTTAACTTTATCTTCTGCATTGAAAGTATCCAGTATGCCTTCGCCTAAATTCAGGAAATAATCCTTCATTTCTATACTTCCTAAATTTCCCCCCTGATATAATTTTTGATGGATGATGCCCATGGATTGTACCCTGTTTTGACTGGCCATCATAGCGTCTTTTGAGGCAGAGTCTTCCATTTGTGCAGATTGCAGCGAGATCAAACTTTTAACCAATTCCAGATTGTTTTTGACACGATGGTGGATTTCTTTGAGAAGCAGTTCGTTTTCAGCATTGTGCTTATCAAGCAATATATTTTTATGAGCTAACTCCTCATTTAATATCTTTAGTTTATGATTATTCCTTTGTTTAAGCCTATAATTACGATATAGTAACCCGAGTAATAAAGCACCAATAATTAAGGCCACAATATAAATGGTTTGTTGTTGCCGATTAGCAGCGAGCTCTTTATCTTGTTTGAGCACATCCACTTGTAATTCACTTTCACGAAGGCTTCTTTCGTTTCTTTCTACTTCGATAATATTGTTAGCCTCTGACCACTCAATATAGTATTCAAGAGCTTTTTTGTAATCTCCTATGAGTTCATAAACACTAAATAATTTATTGATAAAATATACCGTATTCGCTTTGGTATTAATTGCAATTGAGGAATTCCTGGCTTTTTCATAATAGGCGATTGCTTCATCGTACCTGCCTTCTGCTTTGGCAATATCCCCTATACGGGAATGTGCAAATTGATAAGTATCAATAGTAGTGAGGTTATATTCCTCTAATAGTTGTATGGTTTTTATCAGATAGGATTTTGCTTCTTCAGATTTTTCCTTATTAATTAGATTACTGCCCATCGAGTAGTAGTACCAGGTATGGTGAAAGGGATTTTTAAGTTGAGGCAAGAGCTCCTTAAATTTATTCATATAATAGTCAGTCGAATCGGAATTTGAATCTCCAAAATGATAGGATAATAGCTTGTAGGCCATTACAAGGGACTCATTCTTTTCCGGGTAATCTGATTTTTGATAGCCAATCATACTCTCCTTTAAATACTGAACGCCTATTTCTTCTTCTTCCGGCAAACCATACTGATAATAAAACCTTCCCTTATCTTTCAATATTTTAAGCTGAATTTCAGGTCGGGGATCATCTTTAAGCAAATCCAATGCTTTTACAAAAAGCTCCAGGCCGGGTTTTGGTTCTCCTCTAATAATTTTTATCAAAGCCCAATTGATCAATAAATCATAACCCAAAACCTTATCCCTCTTGCTTTCCGGGATTTTCTCGTAATAATCCCAACCTATGGGTGCCAGCGAATCCACCACATTAAAGTTATGAGACCTATTCGCTCTATCAGTTATATCCAGATACAAAGCAGCCAATCTTTCATACGGTAAGGGCTGAACATTTTGGAGTAGTAAAGCAGCCATATCAAAATAAAAAACAGTACTATCTCGATTAAAATGAGGCATTTCTTTAAACCACAATGCCTTGTCCTGGTAGGTTTTACTCAAAGCAAAAGCTTGATCCGGTGAAAGGTCTTGTCCAACACTCATTTTTTTTAATTGTAAACTTTTAATGGCTGTTTGATGAAGAGGCTCCTTGTCATCCAATACTTCAAGAGCTTTATTTGTGTAATAGAGAGAACTGTCCGAATTATAATGATCCATGCTCCTAAACCATAAGGCTTTTTCGGAATATTTGGTGCTCATTTCGATTGCAGCTTTCGGGGTACTATTTTTGACCTGGGCACTTTGAGAATAACCGCAAGAAATAGTCAGGGAAAAGATAACCAGTGTCAGCAGCTTTTTCATATGTTTTTTTAAGCAATTAAAAATGACCTGGGGATTTATAAATGTATGAAAAAAGGTTGAAATACAGTCGATTATAAAATAAGGGCGGCTCCTTTTTTTTGATATTCCGGTTGCGGAATATCAGCATCTGGGAGAGAATAGTATTGTTTTTATAGAAGCTTACCAAATAGGAAATTAGTCGCTTATGCCTCGAATTTTTGAAGCCTCTTGAGATAAACTTCTACCCAGCGGACTTGAGCCTAAAAGCTTTTTCATATTATCTCATTTACCAATTAAATTTCAAAGCTTTTTGGCTCGTGTCCAAGACCACCTGTAATGAACCTCTTTGGCTGAAACGAAGCTTTTGCGAAGTGGAGGGTAAAGTGGTGAATGGTTTTGAAAATCTCATTCTTAATAAACCCTCTTAGAGCCTGTTGGATATTTTGTTAGTGAAGACTAAAAACTTAACCTACTAGGGGGAGAGATGTATTATTATAGTGAGAACCTGATCCATAGCGATCAGGTTTTTTTATTTTTAATATCTAAATAAGAGTTTGCTAGTATTTTATACTGCGACAATTAATGGCAACCGGAATTATTATATTTGAACGAATGATGATGGAAAATTTTTGAGTAAAAAATTTATTGTACAATTTTTTACTAACAGTTATAGACCCTATAAGATACTGATTTTTATTCTGAATAAGTCCCGATCTGCCATCTTGCCCATCCTTTTAAGTTTTTTATTTTTTCTCTCTAGCGGAATTTTAATTGCACAAGTAAAGGTATGTTCCTGGAACCTTCAGAATTTTGGCAAAACAAAGAGTGATACAGAGATTCGGTTTATGACTGAAACTTTAAAGGGCTTTGATGTTGTAGCCCTGCAGGAAGTAGTGGCTGGATATGGTGGTTCGCAGGCTGTAGCCCGACTGGCCGATGAGCTGAATCGAACAGGGTCAAAGTGGGATTATCAAATAAGCGATCCTACAAACAGCACCCCTTACGCTACCGAGCGATATGCTTTTCTCTGGAAAACAGCAAAAGTAAAAAAGATCAATAAAGCAACTTTGGAGCAGAATTTTGTCGATGAGATCGATAGGGAGCCTTATTTAGCTGATTTCAGTTATGGAGAAAAGACCTTTACATTAGTCAGTTTTCACGCCATTCCTAAAAAGAAACAACCGGAAACAGAAATCAAATATTTTAAATTTCTTCCAGATTTGCACCCCGAAAAAAACCTGATCTTCCTGGGTGACTTTAACCTGCCTCAAAGCCATACTGTTTTTAATCCGCTGAAGAAAATGGGTTATCGGCCGGTGCTCATAGAACAAAAAACAACCATGAAAATGCAATGTGTAGCAGAGGAGTGTCTGGCCTCGGAATATGATAATATTTTCTTTAATTATGAAAAAGTAGAGATGCTGGCTTCGGGTGTGGTATTGATCTATAAAAGTTTCCCAGATATGAAAGCAGTGCGACGGATTTCAGATCATGTTCCGGTATGGGCGGAATTCGACTTTGAAGGCACTTCTTTTTAATTCATTTTATACAATGTAGTTACTAAAACTCCTTTAAACTTTGGTGATTCAACAGATAATAACTGTTTTTCTTCCTTGACTATAAAGTTAAACGGAGGCGCTGAGAGGTTTACTCCACTTTGCTTTTTTAGTCTGATTCCCTGTCCGGAAATAATATCTTTATTGGCGTCAAAATTCCCTTCCGGAATATGCTCGGTTAGGACGACATATTTAAAATTATATAATTTTTCTACCACAGCTTCTATTTCAGCATTAGATAAATGTTGCAAAACCTGTCTTAGAATCACACAATCTCCGGTAGGTAATGCATCCTTTGCGATATCAAGAACCTGAAATTCTAAATTATCTGCCTTGAATGCTTTTTTGTTATGCGCTATAAGTTCTGGAACTATGTCTATGGCGATATACTTTTTGGAGTGTTTTACCAATTCTTTGCCAATATTAAAATCCCCGCATCCCAGATCACAAACTACCGGTGGCGTTTCGAAATCTCTTAAAAATGCGGATAATGCAGCTATAAATGGGTTTACTACCTCAGGATGATGGGAGCCTAAACCGGAGTAGAATTCAGATCTCTTCCCACCCCAGAGGTTGTTTTCATAGATCTGTGACATGGCAGCTTTAGTGGGCCACGGCTTCTTTATTTTTTTGTTTTTTGTCATTTAAAAGATAGAAACTGGATCATCACTCAAAAGTAAAGGATTAAAATCTGAAACATAAAACGGTTGAAGAACCAAATTTTAATTTTGAAAAGTGGACATAAAGCAGAGGGCGGTATAATGAAACCACCAAATGCCAAATTCTAAATCCCACTAGATTACGGCTAACCGCAATAGCTAAAAGCCAACAGCTAATAGCTAAAAAATTATCGGTATATCCATGCCTATTTTTGAAGCACCGAATAATATTGAATAATGAACAATAAATAATTAATTCCTTTCCGCTGAAATTATCGATAAGAACCTAAATCCGATTTTTTTCATAAGCGCTCTGGCATTAAAGTCAAAGCAATTATCCGGATGAAGTTTTTTACGCTAAATTTGGCACTACTCAATATAGTATGAGAAGAGCTTTAGTAAGATATAGAAAAAGTGCATTTGGAAGGTATGTTATTCGCAATCAAAAATACGCTCCCATTCTTTTTTTTATGGGCGGTTTTATTTTTGATACGTTGACTTTAGGGCGAATAGATCGAATTTATGATACGGTAGTACTTTGCTCGCATATGACCTTATTATCGTTAACGCTTTATTTATTTAATTTGTCGGATGATGGTAAATGGAAAAACACTTTTATCGATCGTTATTCCGAATATTTTCCCCTAGCCATACAGTTCTTCTTTGGAGCACTTTCAAGTGCTTTTGTCATCTATTTTTTTAGAAGTGTGTCCTTGTCAAAAACTATGGTTTTTTTCATACTCCTGGTTCTGCTCTTATTTGCAAACGAGTTTCTTAAAAAGAAAATCTCCAATAAATACCTCCAGTTCAGTGTTTATTTTTTTATAAGTTTTACCTTTTTCACCTTTATGGTCCCTACGCTGATAAAGGAAATGAATACCTTTATTTTTATTATTTCCGGACTTCTGAGTTTAGCTTGTACGCTGGCTCTTATCCTGTTTATTTACACCTCAAGCCCAGGCACAAGAGCAGAGATAAGTCTAAAAAAACTGATCAGTGGTATCCTTTCTATCTATTTAGTTATCAATGTTTTTTACTATTTCAATCTTATTCCGCCGGTACCACTGGCTATGGAAACCGGGCTGGTGGCTCATGATGTCAGGAAAAAAAATAATGAATACATCGTTACTTACGAGCGGGATGAATGGTATATATTTTGGCGTACACATAATATCAATTTTCATCGTCATCCTGGTGAAAGGGTTTATGTGTTCACTTCTGTTTTTGCACCTACGGCTATAAAAAAGTCAGTTTTTCATCGTTGGCAGTGGTACAATCCCGAAACCGGGAGGTGGGAAATAACCGAGGACATTGGCTTTGAAGTTACCGGTGGGCGTGATCATGGTTACCGTGGATATACTTATAAAAACAACCTTAAGGAAGGTAAATGGGAAGTACATATAATTACGCAAGAGGAGCTATTACTTGGTGTTGTAGATTTTGTGATTAAAAACACTTCTGCACCCAATAAGGAAGGAATGGTAAAGAAAACATTTTAAAAACTGTTCCATAATCCTATTCAATGCTCTAAAAGTCATTGATAAAGCGCTTCAGAACCCTGCATTGACTTCCGGTAGGTTTGGTGAAATTGTGCTTGTGGTTATTGGAATTTTGATTGCCGAAAACCTTGCCCGCTATGCTGTGCAAAGTCTTCCAAAATCCTTTAAAAAAGCGGCTACTACAGCTAAATATGGATTTACTACTTCAAGATTATGTGAGCCTAAACCAGAGTAATATTCAGATTTATCACCACCCCAAAGGTTGTTTTCATAAATCTGCGCCATGGCATCTTTAGTTGGCCAGGTTTTTTTAGTCATAAAAGCGATGTGAATTTTACTCTGATTATCCAATTTCAGTAACTATTCTTATAAATTCTTGAATGAAGAACCTCTTTAGCTAAAAGGGTTAATTATAAAAAATCTTTTATCCTTGAGGGTGTCACCTCTAAAATATCTTTATCTTTTATTATTAGTGCATTAGCTAGATATACGAGAGTACTTAATTGGAGTGGAAAATTCAATTTTGATCTATAAATCTGAAGCAAGAGTTCTTCTCTTTCAATTTTATAAAGTGCTTTTCCTAACTCTGGTTTGTCGTTAAAAATATCGATTAAAGATTGATCTAATGATGTGATCTGAAATCTTAAACGGAATTTATTTTTTATAAGTCCCTCCCAATTTCGGTTTTTAAAATGTTTGTAAGAAAGTTCATTGAATAAGTTCTTAAGGGCAATATCATTTGTTTCAAGGCTGGCATATATACCATTCAAAAGTCTCTCGTTTTCGGGGTAGTCTAGCCAATCAGCTTGAGATTTATATCTTAAGCTATGGTCTATTTCGTGCCAGCCTTCCGATAAAATAGTTCTTAGTTGTAGTTCAAAAGTATTATCCATTACTAAAAAATAATCTTTATCAAAGGTAGATTTAACTTCCTGAAATGTTTCATCCTGGCCATCATCAAAGCGACAGATAATATTGGTTCTTTTAGGTTTAAATACAGTAGGGTCCGGAGTGTCAATTTCACTATCAACAAAAAAGAATTTATCTCTAAGAATTTGCGCAACAAGATCTACATCATCTCTGAAGTAAGTAACTATTCTTATTCCTATTATATCTTGAATTAATTTACCCTGAGGAGAATAAGGCTGTCCCTTCTCCTTTTTTCTTTCAATTTTATCTTTAATTGATCGTTCATCTTTACATCTGCTGAATAATCTGTATAGCAATCCTACGCTATCTAATTCCAGTCTTATTCGTTCGCAAATATTTTTTTCTACCAGAGAAAGTCCAGGAATCATTTGTCCGTTTTATTTAGGTTAAACCATTGGATTCCCTTTTTCGAAAGAAAACCAACATCATCTTTAAAATATAAGTAATCCTTATTTTTTAGAGCATTAATTATTTTACTGAGATCTTTGGAAGGATATTCAGATAATGATGTCTTCAGATGAGATATCTTTTTTGCCTTTGGCTTTTTCATACCAATACCAAAGAACTCTCTTAAAACTATAAACTCGTTTAAAAGTTTATCATGTTCTTTATGACTTAAATCTTCATTTTGGAATGTATCAAAAATATTTTTGATGAAATCATTGTTATCATGGCTGGCATAGATACCAAAATCATTGAAAATCCTATGATCTCCTCCAGAATAACTACAGTTGTAAAAACTACAATTATTAAATGAACAGTTTTCAAAATTCGCTAGATCAAAATGGCATTCTTCAAAGGTTAGGTTGGAAAACGAAGAATTTTTAAATGCTCCTTCACCTTCAAAAGAAATTCCTTTGAAGGTCATATCATTCAAGTAAAGATTGAGATATTCTCGTTCAAACTTCTTTAAAAAGAAGTAGTCGATAATAAAAAAGAATTCAGTGTCATAATTGAAGTTCAAGGAATTGAAAACTTTCCATAGTTTCATTCTTTTCTCCTCGTTCTGAACTTTAAAAGATTGAACAGCTTTATAAGCGAAATCTTGTGGTAAAATCGTTTCAAATTCAGGTAAGTGATTTTGGTATTTGCCATAAATCAAATTTTCCCCTACAAGTAGCCCAAAAATGAAATCATTTATAATTCCCACATTATCTCCAGATTTTCTGTCTAAAAAAACATGATTAGAAAGTGTTTCGACCAAATCCTCAATTGAGGGTTTCTCTTCAGCAATATATCCTTTGATGCTTTCCTGAAGAATCCCAATATTAAATTCTTTTAGAAATTCTTTGATAGTTTCTTTAGACTCCGCTGTAATATTATACTCGGTCATGAACCTCATTAGTCGTCTAAAGATTTTCAACTGCTGGTCATTGCTAAGCTTTAGGTTTTGTCTTACTTGTTCACGTTTAAGAAGATAATCTATGTACTTGTCGATTAAGGAGCCATCTGCAGTATCGTTGGTATATCTTTCTAACCTGTCTAGCGTAATATTTCTCAAATAAGACAGTAATACTGGGTTAGAAATTTGATCAATGGGAAAGTCTCCTGCTTTAATTATTTGAATTTGCTCCTTACTTAGCCAATTTTCAATTGTAGGTTCCTTTATTTCAAATCTTGCTAATGAAAAGTCATTTTTGGATTCATTAAGAGAGTTTACAAATTCTTCACTATTAAAGATGGCGGTTTTTCTAGAAGTAATAATAATTTTGGCATCTTCCTTTAATAGATCCACTATAGTAGTAAGCATACTTTCAACTTCCTCCTTATTTGATTCTTTTGAAATTAATTCATCAAACCCGTCAATAATAAGTGGAATTCTTCCTTTGCTGATTTGCTCAATAACTATATTTTGCTTTATTCCAGAAGGAAATTGCTCATCTATTTCATTTAAAAGAATATGTTTAAAAACTCTAGCTTCTCTGTTCCTCGATAATTCGGTGAAAAAAGGTAATTTTTTAGAATCGTGAGTAGAAAAGGTATTTAATACCTCGTTGGCAGTACAGGTTTTGCCAAATCCTGCTGCTGCTTCAATTATTATAAACAGAGCTCCTTTGGAGTTTACAAGAAGTTCATTAATTTTTTCAATGAGGGGAGTATCGGAGATACCATCATAGCTTTTATTTTCTTTTACTTCTTTTTCCGGATCTTGTAACAGGAAATCATAAGCGCTTTGAATATATCTGTAAGTGCTTCCTTCTGGCAAATTTTGTAATTGCTTTTTTACGAAATGTTTATATCGGTTTTTGAGTTCACTACCTAGCGGTGTTTTTATAAAAAAACCTTCAAATAAATATTCCTCTAAATCTTTTTTATCTGTAACTGATTTTACTTCGGTAGCATATCCTAGCTCAGAGAATTCCTTTTTAATAGGAGCGGCATTATATTTTGAATCGAGCAAAAGAATCTCTGCAGCATGATACATGCCATACCTGAGAGTATATATACGTACCTTTTGGTTGGATTGTTTATCTACATTATAATTGTAGGATTTGAATAGTCTATCTAAACTTTCAATTGAATTTTGTTCCATTTTTTTATATCAAATTATTGCACCCACAAATTGTTCCAGGTCTCTTCAAATTTTTCAAGGTCTTTGACCTTTACTGAAATAGGATAATTTTTCAAAGGAGTTTTTCTGGGACGGTTAAAGTATTCGTCATCTTTTAATTCAATTAAATCGATCAATTTCTTTCGGGAAAGAATGAAGTACCGGATTTCTTCTTGTTTGTCGATGTGAACAAAAACATAAGGACAAGTGATTTTTTCTTCAATAATGTCACGTTGATTTCGGCTTAAACCGACGTGAAAATCTTTTTTATTTTTAGTAGTTTTTACCTGGATATTTACTGTTTGGCTGGTTTTGGGATTTAAACCGAAAATATCTACTAAGGGATAATTTTTAAGGGTGAGGCTGGCCACCCATCCTTTCATACTCATTTTACCAGCCACAAAATATTCACCAGTTAATCCAATTAAATGCTTGTCTAATTTTGTGTTCATTTTCCTCTTTGTTTTTTAAGCCCCAACCCCTCTTACAAACACCTCTACAAATTCCTTCATTTTACTGATGATCCGTTCTCCAATCTCCCTTGCTTTTAGCACGCTTGGCCGGTTATCGAGGCATTTGAAAATATCATCTCTTAGAGGTTCGTTTTCGTTATAGATATAGGCGTCTATTAATGATTTAAATTGTTCCTTATCCAGGTTTTCTTCTTCACATAAATTTCCTAACGCCAAAACCCTTTGGTCGCTCCAGTATTGTTCAAATTCATCGGGAATGGAATCTATGTCATTTATCTTTGGCAGATGTTCCTCTATAAATTTTTCTATTAATTCCCGCTTGCTGCGCAGTTCTACATCCCCGGCAAGCATATCGAGGATTTGTTTTTTCTGTTGGGCGGCGTTTTGGCCTTTGGCTTGTTTCAAATTTGCCAGCAGTTTTAATATATAAGCGACATTCACCTCGTCCCGGTGGATCAATTCCAGCTCAAAATCTACATCGTCCAGGATAGATGTTTTGTCTTTCTGGTGCTCACCTTTCGACTTTTCGTAGAGGTCTAAATATTTACTTTTATAATCTTCAAAAGTTTGTTCATCCATCGGAACGTCTTCCCAGTCGAAATCGGCAAAGGAGGTTAATACATTTTTTGCTCTTATCAGGGCACGGAAAGCCTGCACAAACTCCAACTCTTCATCTTCCGAAGGTAAATTATCCACGCTTTTTACCGTAGGAGCGATTTTGAGCAACGCTATAAATGCTTCAGAAAATTTCTCAGTGACCTTTTCGTAATCGGGTAGGAGTATGTCTTCTTTTGCTTCTTTATTAGAGAAAAGGGCTATGGCTTCATCGGTGGCTTTTTTCAGATTTCTAAAGGAAAGGATCTCTCCCTGTGATTTCTTCTCGTCCAGGATCCTGTTGGTCCTCGAAAAAGCCTGGATAAGTCCGTGGTGTCTAAGGTTTTTATCCACATATAACGTATTCACCTTTTTGGCGTCAAATCCCGTGAGCAGCATATTTACAACTAAGATGATATCTAACCGATCTTCATCTTTAAAACCGACTTTCTCCCGCTCCTTAAGCCGTTTACTGATGTCTTTAAAATAGTTTTCAAACTGTTTGCTGTCCCGGGTGGAGAAAGCGGTGTGAAACATTTTATTGTAATCTTCAATAAACTCATCCAGCTTTTCCCGGGTGTGACTTGTCTTATAAACCGGCATTTGGTCGGCTGCCAGTTGTAGATCTTCCGGCAATAATCCCTGAGCTTCTTCATCTTCCTCATTGGCACCATAGGTAAAAATAGTTGCGATTCTTAAATCGTGTTCCCCGGCTTCTTTTTTCCTCTGAAAATGCTCGTAGTAGGTTATTAAATTAGGAATGCTGCTTACCGCGAAAATTGAAGAATACTCCCTGTTCTTTGTTTTGGTATCGTGATATTTAATGATGTAATCGGTGATCTTTTCCAGTCGCTTCGAACTGTCCAGGACTTCCCGCTTATCTATATCCTCTACTTCAATATCTATAAAAGTATTACCCTTTTGCTTATACCTGCCAATATATTCAATACTAAATTTAAGAACATTTTGGTCCCTAATGGCGTCGGTAATTACATACTTATGAAGGCATTCTCCAAAGAGGTCTTTAGTGGTACGTTTTCCCAGTTCATTTTTTGCGGCGTTATCAGCAAAAATTGGGGTGCCGGTAAACCCAAAAAGCTGAATGCTCTTAAAAAAGCTTGTGATCTTTTGATGCGTATCGCCAAACTGACTTCGGTGGCATTCATCGAAAATAAAGATCATTCGCTTATTTTGGAGGTTCTTCATTCTCGACTGATATCTCCCGGGAGAGATAGCATTGTTCAGTTTTTGGATGGTAGTAAGGATAAGTTTGCTGTCATCGGTAAACTGACTAACCAGCGAATTGGTATTGTCTGTAACATCTACACTGTCCTTTTTAAAGCTGTTAAACTCCTTCATCGTCTGGTAATCCAGGTCTTTCCTATCTACCACGAAAACCACTTTATGTACCTCCGGGAGATTCATTAAAATCTGGCTTGCTTTAAAAGAGGTTAGGGTTTTGCCTGAACCTGTGGTGTGCCAGAGATACCCGTTTTCTGTACTGGTTTTTACCTGATTAATGATAGCTTCGGAAGCATAAAACTGGTAGGGGCGAAGCACCATCAATACCTTATGAGTTTCATTAAATACGATGTATTTAGACAGCATTTTCCCAAGATGATCGGGATCTAAAAATGCTTTTGTGAAATCAGAAAGTTCTTTGATATTCCTGTTTTGTCTGTCTGCCCAGAAAAAGGTTTGTTTAAACGTGAGGGCTTGCAGCGGATTGTTAGAAAAGTATTTAGTATCAACTCCGTTGCTAATTACAAACAGCTGTACAAAATTGAACAAGCCGTAGTTATTCCAGTAGGAGTGGCGCTTGTACCTATTAATTTGTTTAAAAGCTTCTTTGAGTTCGAGTCCGCGCCTTTTTAGCTCAATTTGCACTAGTGGAAGCCCATTTACCAGAAGCGTTACATCGTAGCGATTTTTATAAGTTCCTTCCTGGGCGATCTGGTTGGTAACCTGAAAAAGGTTTTCTGTCCAGTCTTCAGAATTAAAGAAACGAACATAAAATGATTCTTCATTGTCCCGGGTAAGTTGATACCTTCCACGCAGACTTTTCCCTTTTTCAAAAACATTGCCCTTGGCCAGGTGGTTTAGGATGTTGTCAAATTCCTTTTCAGAAAATGTAGTTTTATTAAAAGCCTCCAGCTGACTTTTAAGATTTGCCAATACCGAAGCCTCAGAATTAACCTGAACTCTCTCATAGTCCTGATTTTCCAGTTGCTTTACCAGCTTGTCTTCTAATACTGCTTCAGATTGGTAACTCATTAAATATTTTTTTAACCGCAGAGAGCGCTAAGATTTACGCAAAGAGCGCAAAGTTTCTCCGCGTCCTTTGCGTTTTTCAATTTGCGTCCTTTGCGATAACCCTTTAAAGTCCATTTGCAACTCTTTTTATTCCATTCTTTAACATCAGCACATTAAAATTCATCAACAATCCCAGCTTATAATCTCCCAGCTTCATATAGGTTAATGTCTGTGCTAAATGCACATCGTGTAATGCTTCCACGCTTTTGATTTCAATTACCACTTTATTTTCAACCAGCAGGTCTATCCTATACCCACAATTCAATTTTACTTCTTCAAACACCACCGGCATTGGTTTTTCTTTCTCTACCAATAGACCTGATTTAGAAATTTTATAAAACAAACATTCCTGATATGCACTTTCGAGCAGACCGGGGCCTAAGGCTTTATGAACCTCAATCCCGGCACCAATGATCTTACTTGCAATATCATTCTCTGTCATAACTTCTTTATTTTAACCGCAGAGTACGCTAAGATTTACGCAAAGAGCGCAAAGTTTCTCTGCGGGCTTTGCGTTTTTTCCTTTGTGTCCTTTGCGGTTATTTTTTTTCATTATACAAACATCTGCTGTAAAAGCCCTTTTTTAAAGCTTTGTGATTTATATTTTCTAATCCTATCTCCTATTAAACATTTCTAATTCCATTTCTGCCAGTGGGACATTTTGAAACCTTTTACTCTTTTCTTGCAGTTTTTCGGCAAACCTGATTACTTCCAGGTAATCTTTCTCATCTTCAAATTGCGTCCAGGCTTTTAATTTGCGTTTTTGAACCCCTGCATCTTTTGCTTCTTTATTTAGAATCTCCTGAACCAGGCGATCTACCGGAAAATGAACCGGCGTGGTATCTAATTTGTCACTACACCATAAGTATTTAAGATAGAGGTTAAGCAGCTTTTGGGCAACCCCAAAATTTATAGCAATCGTATATCCTTCTATGTTCTTTTCTTTAGAAAAATCTACAATGGACTGGATATTCTTAACGTGTTTTTCTTCTGAAACTTTTGAATGATAACTTTTAGCTACTAAAGCTTCAATCTTTTCTCTCAAGGCTTTTCGAAACTCTTTTCTAACCGGCTCAGGAATTTTTTCTTTATAAATATTGGCACGCTGAAAACCTCCGCCAAAGGTGAGGATCCAGATTTCGTTATTTAAAAAAGTTGCTTTCATAAGATTCAATATTTAATTAAAAGCCCAGAGATTGTTAAAAACAATAAACCCCATGAGATTTTGTCTCACAGGGTTTACGTATTATTTTAAAAGCAAAAGACACACCCTGGGACGCTGTTCTAATGGGTAGCGTGGTGTGTACTGTCGTAGTAAATTTACAACTTAAGTGGTAAATTTCACTAGTTTTTTGCTCTTTAATATTCATTTTATGCTTTCAGTTTTTTTAGAAATCATACAAACATTTGCTGCAAAAGCCCTTTTTTAAAGCTTTGTGTTTGGGTAATTTGCTGCGACACAGCTTCAATTTTTTTATCAATACCAGATAGAAAATTTGCTATTTTTTGTTGTTCCTTAAGAGACGGTATTTCGACTTTCAATTTTTTCATACGACTTGTAGATAGCCCCAGAACTTTAGTTCCTTGTGCAATAGTCATTACCTGTTTCCTGAATTTCCAGGTTTGAACTAAGTAGCCTGAAAATCCCTTATACATAAGATCAGGATTAGGTCTGGCTAAAAAGGTGTGTAAACCGGCTAAGACCTTCTCTCCATTTAAATCTATAATTTCAATACTCTTACCAATATCTTTATAATCTTCTGATGCATCAGCAATAACCAGATCGCCCTCTCGACAATAGTTTTCAGAATTTATTTTGGATAAATCTTTATCATTATTTATGAAAGGAACCATCTCTTTTGAGAGATGAAAAAGATTAGGAAACTTAGTATGAATATCTCCGTAATGAATATTTTTAACTGTTCCTGCTTCATAATTTAAATCATTTCTGGAGAAGGAATTGGTAGAAAGAAAGTTGTAAATGTCACCATAATTTTTCTTCTCCCACTCTGGAAATGCCTTTCCATCATCCTGTTTGAATCTGATCTCTCGCATAAACAACTGCTGCATCACCCCTTTTTTATATGATTCCAGCAAGTCTTTTTTTCGGATGAGCTGTTGGATCTTTTTGTCTACAGCAGAAAGAAAGGAGGCGATTTTTTGTTGTTCTGGAAAAGAAGGTATATTGATTTTTAATCTTACAAGTTTTCCTACTGCTAATCCAGGTTGAGCAGATGATTCCGAAAGCCTGTTTAGGTTGAAATAATCTAACTTTTGGGCCAGCCACTCCGTATCAGAAGAATCATCACCCTGTACTGCAATAGCATGTTCGGAAATAAAAATTTTACCCGACACCTTGTTGATGTTACCGCATAAAGCACCCTGTCTTCCAATTAATACAAATGTACCTTCATGAGTAAAAGAATTTGTATATCCTCGCAAACCATTTCCTCCATATACTGGATATTCACCTGTTTCAAAAATATTGACCGCAGTTATATTAGACCCACTTTTAAAAGTTGAACAGAGATTTCCGAGACGTTCTATTTTCCATTCCTTCTCGAATTCTGGAAATCGTAATAAAGGAGATGTCTTGTTTTTTTTAATCTTTACTTCAGTCTCCATCTTAAAAAGGTTGTTCAATTCCTAATTGCTTACAGAAATCGGCAATTTCAGTATCTGTAGCTTTAATATCCTGTTCCAGGGTTTTTAATTCTGAAGCAACAGCTTTAAGGTCAACCGGTTCTTCTTCCTCGAAAGTATCTACATAGCGTGGGATATTCAGGTTGTAATCATTTTCTTCCACTTCTTCCAGTTTGGCAACATAGCTGTATTTATCAAGACTGGTTCTGCTTTTATAAGTATCGATGATCTTTTCTAGATCCTCTTTCCGCAGGTAATTCTGGGTTTTTATCTTTTCATAATGTTCGCTGCTATCAATAAACAGAATATCCTCGCTATGTTCCCTGTTTTTCTTTAGCACCAAAATACAGGTGGGGATAGAGGTTCCGTAGAAAATATTGGCCGGCAGGCCTATCACCGCGTCCAGGTAGTTTTTGTCCTTTATTAAGTATTTACGAATATGGCCTTCGGCTGCACCCCGAAATAAAACTCCGTGCGGTAACACACAAGCCATCGTCCCGGTGGTGGAAAGCTGGTGCACCATATGTTGTACAAAAGCAAAATCGGCTTTGGTTTTAGGTGCCAATTTTCCGTAAGGGGAGAAGCGATCGTCGCTCATAAAAAGCGGGCTTGCACTCCATTTTGCGGAGAATGGCGGATTGGCTACTATAGCTTCAAAACGTTCGTCTATATGATCGGGAGAAGGATTCTCCAGCGTGTCTTCATTGTAAATATCAAAACGTTTATAATGCACATCGTGCATAATCATATTCATCCTGCAAAGGTTATACGTGGTAGGATTACTTTCCTGCCCGTAAAAAGCGCCAACTTCGGCTTCTTTAGAAACCCTTAGTAGGAGAGAACCTGAGCCACAGGTGGGGTCATAAACATTTCTAATCTGTTTTTTGCCAATGGTCACCAGTTTCGCTAGCACTTTACTTACCTGTTGCGGGGTGTAAAATTCCCCGGCTTTTTTTCCGGCACCAGAGGCGAATTTCCCGATCAGGTATTCATAAGCGTCGCCCAAAACATCACTTTCGGTATTTTCCAGGTCAAAATCTACCTGGTCCAGGTGGGTGAGCACTTTTACAATAAGTTCGTTTTTAGCTTCTTCAGTCTTTCCAAGTTTGCTGCTGGTAAGATCGAGGTCTTCAAAAAGGTTTCCGAAATCTTCTTCGCTTTCGCTACCCATTGTGCTCTGCTCAATATTGGTAAGTACCTTGGCAAGGTCTCCAAGGATGAATTTACTTTTTCCGTTCCCGTTTCCTCGGCGGGCAAGTTCGCTGAATAATTCAGAGGGTTTTAAATAATATCCCAGATGCACTAAAGCATCTTCTTTAACCGCTTCCAGGTAAATATCTTCCTGCGGATGACCTTCCAGTTGCCGGAAAGTAAGTTCATCGGGTTTCAGGATCTTATCGGCGTGAAGCTCCATTTTCCGGCTCAGGTACTTGTAGAAAATAAATCCTAATAACCTGAGTTCGACCTAAGAATTAGCAAAATAGTGCGAGTTGCCCATTTGAATAATTATCTTCTTCAAACTTAATTGCTGGTTTTTTCTCTTGAAAGGAGTATGCAATCAGGCTTGCCACGAG
>Ga0307486_1001012_pt1 | contig 22975 bp, 25 predicted proteins | sample CBIW02metaG_FD_203663 | JGI IMG/M metagenome (GOLD analysis project Ga0307486, IMG submission 203663) | Sea-ice brine microbial communities from Beaufort Sea near Barrow, Alaska, United States - CBIW 0.2 | ecosystem: Environmental > Aquatic > Marine > Coastal | place: USA: Alaska | collected...
GGCAGACTCGAACACCTCCGCGGCACCGCACTCGGCTTCCGAAACCTGACCAACTACATCGTCAGAAGCCTCCTCGAATCCGGCGGATTCAGACCACTCCTACACCCTCGTTCGTGAAGAGCCCCTTTTTGACCGCCAGATCATCGCTTACTCATGGAGTATTTCACCAAATCTGAAACTCACCACAGAATCACTCGTGCAGGCGCTGGCGACCCTAGAACCCGGCCAAACACCAGTAGTTCACTCCGACCAAGGCTTCCACTATCAGCATCGTTCCTGGCAATACTTGCTGACAGCGTCAGGCGCGACACAGTCGATGTCCCGCAAAGGCAACTGCCTTGACAACGCAGTCATGGAAGCGTTCTTCGGTCACCTCAAAGAAGAGATGTTCCACCACACGACGTTCGTCAACGTCGACGCGTTCACCACTGTCCTTGAGGACTACATCGATTGGTACAACCACGAACGCACCTCAGACAGACTGAAGGGCCTGAGCCCGGTGAAATACCGAACTCAGGCCCTCGCAGCCTGAAGACCCTTACACTCAAACCAGTCCAACAAACGGGGACCAGTCCAAAATTGGTCGGGGCCCTTCTTCACTTGTGGCGCGTGGCGGGGCGAACTAGATGCTGCTGTGGGCTCCAGTGTGATCGCCGGTCACCAAATAGACGATGCGGCGCGAGACGTTGACGGCGTGGTCACCAAAGCGCTCGAAGTAGCGAGACATGAGCGCGATGTCCAGGGTTTCCTGAGTCGAGCCCTGGTACTCGGCGGCCAGCAACGAGGCGTAGGCCTTGGAGTGGAGGTCGTCGAGCAGGTCATCGTCGCTCACGATGCGCGCCGCGACATTGAGGTCGCGGTTCTGCATGAGCTCGACAACCTCGGACGCGGCGGTCTTCGCGGCCGCGGCCATGCCCTCGAAGATCTCGCGGTGCGAGACGGGGATCGCGGAGTCGGGGTACGCGCGGCGGGCAGCCTCCGCGATGTGCTGAGCGAGGTCTCCCATCCGCTCCATGCCGGCAGAGATGCGCAGGCTGGTCACGAGCGTGCGCAGGTCGAGGCCAACGGGTTGCTGCTGTGCGATGAGGAGCACGCAGCGCTCGTCGACAATCTGCTCGAGGTCGTCCAACTTGGCGTCGTCCGCGATAACGGACTGGGCCAGCTCAACATTTTCAGTTAACAGCGCCTCGGTGGCGCGGGTGATGGCGGACTCGACGTGCTGACTCATAGCAATGAGGTCATCGGCAAGTTCCGACAGTTCGGCGGTAAACAGCGTGCGCATGGCTCTCCTAGAAGGTGTTGTCCCCCATAGTGTCGCACCACGCGGGGCAGACGCGAAAGATCTGGCTACCTACACGGGTAAACATTTGGTGAGGTCGGTGAACATTGGGTAAACACGCCATGCGGTCGATACTGTGACCCCATGAACCCCGACGTGTGGCTCGCTGCTGGACTGGGCGCGATTCTTGGTGCCGTCCTCGTTGCCCTTGCGGTGCATCGAAAGCAACGCAAAGAGATTATCGCTCGAACCCTAGTGCCGCACCGTACTCGGCAACTCATGTCGGTGTTGCAATCCGGAGCGGTGATTGTCCGGCGCGATCGCCGGGCCGCGTTCGTCAACACCCCGGCCGCAGCGCTGGGCGTGGCCCGACCGGACGGCGCACTTCTGCCCGCAGTCGCCGATCTCGCCGAGCGAGCCTGGAAGCGCGACGAGGCAATCGAAGACGAGATCGAGGTAAAGCGGGGAGTCTTGGGTGTCGCATTCACCGTCCACGTGCGTGCGGTCCCGCTAGACGATGACCTTGTCCTTGCAGTGGTGAATGACAACACCGAGGCGCGAGCCGCGGAACAGTCTCGACGAGAATTCGCCGTCAATGTTTCGCACGAACTCAAGACGCCGGTGGGCGCGCTGTCGCTGCTGGCAGAGAGCATCGAAGAGGGCGCCGATGACGAACACATGGTGCGTTCCTTTGCGGGAAAGATGCGCAAAGAGGCACGGCGCCTCACCAAGCTGATTCAGGAGATCATCGAGATCTCCCGGCTCCAGGGCGGGGAGACGGTGATGGACTACGAGGCGCTCTCCGTCTCGGAGGTGGTCGCCGAGTCGATGGACGGCGCGGCGCTCGCTGCGGAGGCCAAGAACATCACCGTTACCACGGACATCAAGGTGGACGCGGTGGTGCTTGGCGATCGTGACCTGTTGGTGATGGCCGTGCGCAACCTCGTCGACAACGCCATCCACTACTCGGATCCAGGCAAGCGCGTCACCGTGTCGTGCCTGGTCGACGGCCCCGTGGTCAGCATCGCGGTGGTCGACCAAGGCATCGGCATCGATCCTAAGGATCAAGAGCGGATCTTCGAGCGGTTCTACCGCACGGACCCCGCGCGCTCCAGGGACAGCGGCGGCACCGGGCTGGGCCTCAGCATCGTCAAGCACGTCGCACTTCAACACTCCGCCACCGTCGACGTCTGGTCGCAACGTGGTGTCGGCTCCACTTTCACACTCAGGCTTCAAGCACAACAGGGGGAAAAATGACCGAGGCACGCATTCTCGTCGTTGAAGACGAAGAGTCGTATCGCGATTCGTTGGGGTTTCTGCTGCGACGGGAGGGATTTGAGGTCATGCTCGCGGAGACTGGCCCACAAGGCGTAGCCGCGTTCACCCGCGACGGGGCGGACATCGTGCTGCTCGACCTGATGCTCCCCGGCCTCTCGGGCACCGAGGTGTTCCACGCCATCCGTGAGCGCTCCGAGGTGCCCATCATCATGGTGACCGCCAAGGATGACCAGGTGGACAAGATCATCGGGCTCGAACTCGGCGCCGATGACTACATCACCAAGCCGTACTCCGGCCGCGAGCTCGTAGCGCGCATCCGTGCAGTGCTGCGCCGCCATGCGAACGGCATGAACGCAATCCCCGACGAGCCCGTGCGGCTGACCGTCGCGGGGATGACCCTGGACCCTGAGCGGCTCACTCTGACTCGCAGCGGCACCACGGAGTCGGTTCCCCCAAAGGAGTTCGCGTTGCTGTTCCTGCTCGCGCAGAACGCCGGCCGCGTGCTGCCTCGCCAGGTCATCATCGACCGCGTGTGGGGGGCCGATTATTTTGGCGACACGAAGACGCTCGACGTCCACATCAAGCGTTTGCGTAGCCGAATCGAGGCCAGTCCGGCCGAGCCCGTGATCATTCAAACCGTCCGCGGTGTGGGCTATTCGCTTGAGCCGTAGTTAGCGTCCCCGTCTACGTTCACCCAACGTTTACCCAGAATTCAGATTTGCCCCTGGGCCTCGTTACCTTGGCTACCTACGTTGGGTGATGTCCGGCAAAGAGCCGGTCTCCCAAGCAAGTGAGGAAATCGACTGTGAAGATCGCAACTCGCACCGGCGTCATTGCCACCGCGACCGCGCTGACGCTCGCCCTGGCGGCGTGCTCGCCCTCGAACGAAGAGCCCACCGAATCGTCAACCGCCGAGGCAACCGCTACGGCAGCTGCCTCTGAAGCACCCGCTATGGAACTGAGCGGCGCGCTCAACGGCGCTGGCGCTTCGTCGCAGGAATCCGCCATGGAAGCATGGCGCGCAGGCTTTCAGACCATCAACCCCGACGTCACCGTGAACTACGACCCGGTCGGCTCAGGCGGTGGCCGCACCCAGTTCCTCGATGGCGGCACGCTGTTCGCTGGCTCGGACTCGCTCATGGACTCAGACGAGTACGCCTCGGCTGTCACCCGTTGCGACGGCGACTCGGGTGCTGTTCACCTCCCGATGTACATCTCGCCCATTGCCGTAATCTTCAACCTCGATGGCGTCACGTCGCTCAACATGGACGCAGACACCATCGCGCAGATCTTCGACGGCAAGATCACCAACTGGAACGACCCGGCCATTGTTGACCAGAACGAGGGCACTGAGCTTCCCGACCTGGCCATCACCATGGTTCACCGCGCGGACGAGTCCGGCACCTCCGCGAACTTCACGGACTACCTCGAGAAGGCTTCCGACTCCTGGCCCTACGAGGCTTCGGGTGAATGGCCCAACGCTCTCGGTGAGTCTGGCCCCGGAACCTCCGCAGTGGTGCAGATCGTGACTGACACGCAGGGCACCATCGGCTACGCCGACGCTTCGCGTGCAGGCACGCTTGGTACGGTGGCACTCAAGGTTGGCGAAGAGTACGTTCCCTTCTCCGCTGAAGCGGCTGCCGCAGTTGTTGACGCTTCACCTCTCGCTGAGGGTGCAAACGGTGTAAACGACCTCGCATACGAGTTGGACCGCACCACGACCGCTTCAGGCGCTTACCCGCTCGTACTGGTGTCGTACCACATTCTTTGCCAGCAGTACGATGACGCTGCGGACCGCGACCTGGTGACAGGTTTCCTCAAGTACGTCGCATCGCCTGAGGGTCAGGCTGCTGCGGGCTCCGCAGCAGGCTCATCGCCCATCTCCGCGGACCTGTCCGCAGAGATCACCGGCATCCTCGACACGATCGCGTCAACCAAGTAATTCTTTCAACTGGACTGGTGGTGGGTTCATCCGCGAGGATGGGCCCACCACCACCCATGTCGGCCTCTATCGGAGATTGCGCGTGACAACGACTGAAGAACCCAAACCTTACGAAGCCGCAGCTGTACCACTCACGTCGCACAAAGAATCGGTCGCCAACAAGGTTTTTGGAGGCGTCTCGCTCTTCTCGGCGAGCCTCATCTTGGTGGTGCTGGCCGCAGTCGCTACATTCCTCCTCGTCGAGGCATGGCCGGCACTGACGGACACCAGCGGCGAGCTCGCTGCGAAGGTCGACTGGATTCGAGCGGACCAGGGTGAGGGCCTGCTGCAGATTGTGGGCTACCTCGTCTTTGGGACGGTACTCATCTCTGCCATCGCGTTGTTGATCGCGACGCCCCTCTCCATCGGCATCGCGCTCTTTATCTCGCACTACGCACCGCGAAAGATCGCGTCGGGGCTGGGCTACCTGATCGATCTGCTCGCAGCCATCCCCTCGGTTGTCTACGGACTCTGGGGGGCAATCGTGGTTCTGCCGGTTCTGCAGCCGTTCTATAACTGGCTGGGCTCAGCGCTGGGTTGGATCCCGCTCTTCGCGCCGGACCCGCTGACCGGGACCGTCTCGAACACCGGACGTGTGGCGTTGTCTGCCGGAATCGTGCTGGCAATCATGGTCATCCCGATCATCACCGCCGTGACCCGCGAGGTGTTTTTGCAGACGCCCACGCTGCACGAAGAGGCGGCCCTCGCTATGGGCGCCACCCGGTGGGAGATGGTCCGTATGGCGGTGTTCCCGTTCGGACGTTCTGGCATGATCGGCGCGACGATGCTGGGGCTAGGCCGAGCTCTTGGAGAGACGATGGCCGTCTACATGATCCTGTCTCCCGGTCTCTCATACTCGTTCGCCGTGCTCCAAGGCGGACTGCACAATACGATCGCGGCCAACATCGCGCTGAAGTTCCCAGAGGCAAACTCCGAGGGCGTCAGCGCACTCATCGCCATGGGCCTTGCGCTGTTCGTCATCACCCTGCTGGTCAACATGGTCGCGCGCTGGATAGTCTCGCGCCGGTCAGAATTCTCGGGGGCTAACTAATGTCGAACTCCACCGCCACCCCGCTTAGCACGCTTGGCCAGCTGAGCGCGGGCCGCAGGTTCAAGAACTCTGCGATGTCCGTGGTGATCTATCTATCCTTCGCGGTAGCTGTGGTCCCACTCGTGTGGCTCTCCATCACTGTGGTGTCGCGCGGTATGAATCGCTTCTTTGTGGATTCGAACGGCGATCACCACTTCAACTTTGATTTCCTTGAGCAGTCGATGCGTGGCGTCTTTGGTGGAATGCCCGAGGGCGGCATCATCCACGCCGTGTGGGGCACGCTCCTCATCACTCTCGCCGCAACCGTCATCTCGGTTCCCATTGGTCTGCTCACCTCGATCTATCTGGTCGAGTACGGCACCGGGCGCCTGAAGAAGCTAGTGACGTTCTTCGTGGACGTGATGACAGGTATCCCGTCTATCGTCGCCGGTCTGTTCGCCTATGCGGTGTTCGCCATCGTGGTGGGGCCGGGAACCAAGCTGGGCATCGTCGGTGCGGTGGCATTGTCAGTCCTGATGATCCCTGTGGTGGTCCGTGCCACTGAAGAGATGCTTCGCCTGGTCCCGAACGAACTCCGCGAGGCTTCGTACGCACTCGGAGTGCCCAAGTGGCTCACCATCATGAAAGTGGTGGTCCGCACGGCATTCGCGGGGATCACTACCGGTGTCACGTTGGCAATCGCCCGAGTGATTGGCGAGACGGCGCCCCTGCTGATCGCGGTGGGTGCTGCGGACTCGATGAACCTCAACCTGTTCAGTGGTCGCATGATGACGCTGCCCGTCTACATCGTGGCCGAGTGGCGTAAGGGCGAGCAGCCCTGCAACGACCCGGGCATCCCCTGTGTCCCAGAGATCACGGAATACCGTGCCTGGGCCGCGGCGCTCGTCCTCATTCTGATCGTGATGGGACTCAACCTCATCGCACGCCTTATTTCCAAATATTTCTCGCCCAAGACTGGCCGTTAGAAAAGATCCGGAGCAAACGTGTCTAAGCGCATTGACGTCAACAACCTGAATGTCTACTACAGCAAGTTCCTTGCCGTTGAAGATGTTTCCCTCGCGATCGAACCTAACTCGGTGACTGCCTTTATTGGCCCCTCCGGTTGCGGTAAGTCGACCTTCCTTCGCACCCTCAACCGCATGCACGAGGTCATCCCCGGCGCACGCGTCGAGGGTGAGGTGCTCATGGACGGTGAGGACCTCTACGACAAGAACATTGACCCGGTAGCCGTGCGTAAGCACGTCGGCATGGTGTTCCAGCGACCCAATCCGTTCCCTACGATGTCAATCGCAGAAAACGTGCTTGCGGGAGTGAAGCTCAACAACGGCCGTATTTCTAAGTCCGATGCTGAGACGATGGTCGAGGCCTCGCTCGTAGGTGCAAACCTCTGGAATGAGGTCAAGGACCGTCTCGACAAGCCCGGATCGTCGCTGTCAGGCGGGCAGCAGCAGCGTCTGTGCATCGCCCGCGCGATTGCCATCAAACCTGACGTGCTGCTGATGGACGAGCCGTGCTCGGCTCTCGACCCCATCTCGACTCTTGCTATCGAAGACCTCATGGCAGAGCTCAAGAGTGAGTACACCATCGTGATCGTGACTCACAACATGCAGCAAGCGGCCCGTGTGGCCGACCGCACCGCGTTCTTCAATATCGCGGGTACCGGTATGCCGGGCAAGCTCATCGAAATGAACGACACCGCCACGATGTTTTCCACGCCGTCAGAGAAGGCGACAGAGGACTACATCTCGGGTCGTTTCGGGTGATCGTCAGCTAAGACGTCGTGCCTCGACACTGACGACGGGTATTGCGCCACGCGCGCGAGCCACGCCACAGGGCGCTGGGGAGTCATCCCCGGCGCCCTGTGGCGTTGGGGGGCACCAGCCCTTAGGTCAGTGCCCCCGCTCCCGCCTGCGGGCCGGTACGGTGCCGCAATGGACGCGGCTCGCGGACACTGCGACGCGATACGCGAAGAGGGCCCAGGATCATCCTGGGCCCTCTTCGCGTATTCGATGGGCGCGCTGGGCGCGCTGGGCGCCGTCTGTGTCCTAAGTACGGTGGCTTAAGAAGGAATGTCTGCGGTCTCGAGCGCGTCGAGCTCCGGCTGGTACTCGGGCAGTGTGCCGTCCACCACGGGAACAGGCGTCATCATGACGCCAGTCGCCTCGGACTGGATCGCGATGTCCGTGATGCGACCCGGCGCTGCCGGGGATGCTGCGAGCACCGCGGCGTCGCCGTCAATGCCCAACTTGACCTGCTCGCCAGCGGGAACGGAGACCGTCACGCCAGTCTTACCGTCGAGCGCAATGACGATGTCCTGGTCGGTATCGCCCTCGTTCTGAAGGCTTCCGGTGAGCGAGGCGGGTTCGCCTATGCCGGTGGTGACGATGAGGAGGTTCAGGGCGTGAACCTCACCGATATCAGCCTGCAAGCCGTCAGACGCTGCGTACTGCTTCTGCGTGATGATCGGGTTGACGGTAGAGCAGCCGGCAAGGGCCACGGCGCCGATGATGACGACAATCGCCACGCGGGCGGGCGCGATGAACTTCACGAGGGGTCCTTTCCAGGGCTTAGGTGCGTGACCAGAATAGTAGCAATCAGCGATGGGCGGCCACCGGCGCGTCGTTACCGCGCTCGAAAACATGTACCTGTTATTGAATAAAATTACGATGGTAGAATAGGGATCCGCAACGAAGGGGAACCTTTTCACCATGAACTTTGTCGTCGGAGAAACCGTCGTCTACCCGCACCACGGTGCCGCGCAGATTCAAGATATCAAGAAGCGAACGGTCAGGGGCGAAGAGAAGACTTATCTCAAGCTCAAGGTCGCTCAGGGCGATTTGACCATTGAGGTTCCCGCAGAAAACGTCGACCTCGTCGGCGTTCGCGATGTGGTCGATCAGGCAGGCCTCGAGAAGGTATTCGACGTGCTGCGTGAGCCGTACATCGAAGAGCCCACCAACTGGTCACGTCGCTACAAGGCGAACGTAGAAAAGCTCGCCTCCGGCGACGTGATTCGAGTCGCCGAAGTGGTGCGCGACTTGTCGCGTCGCGACACTGACAAGGGACTGAGCGCAGGTGAGAAGCGCATGCTGCACAAGGCACGCCAGATTCTCGTCAGCGAACTCGCGCTTGCCGAAAAGTGTGACGAAGCGACCGCTGAAGAGCGGCTGGACGTCGTCCTCGCCTCGTGAGGATCGCGGCGGTCGTGACCGCCGCTGGTTCAGGCTTGCGCCTGGGCGCCGAAGTGCCCAAGGCTCTTGTTCTTTTTGAGGGCCGCTCGCTAGTGGTCTGGGCGGTGGTGCGGATCGCCGATGCGTGTGACGAGATTCTTGTCACCGCGCCGGCTTCCCATCTGCTTCAGTTCCAAGAAGCGCTAGGTGGCACAGCCGCGCTCGCCGGCAAGAACATTCGTGTGATTGCAGGCGGCGAGACCCGCCAGCACTCGGTGGCGCTCGCGCTCGATGTGCTCTTTGAGGACGAGTCAGCCGCGCCTGCAGTGGTGTTGGTCCACGACGCGGCGCGAGCCTTCCAGGATCCTGCCGTCACGCGTGCGGCGATCGCTGCAGTCGTTTCCGGTGCGGATGGGGCAATCCCCGTGGTGCCGGTCGTTGACACCCTGGTTGAGTCGCCCGGACGCGATGGTGTGCTGGGCCCCACGGTCAATCGGGACGGTCTGCGCGCCGTCCAGACCCCTCAGGTGTTCGCCGGCTCCATACTTCGCGCCGCGCACCTCGTGCACGCGGACTCGGACGCGTCCGACGATGCCCAGTTGGTGCGTGCCGCAGGCGGCACCTTGGTAGCAGTCGCAGGCCATGAGTGGGGCTTCAAGGTGACGTTGGCGAGCGACATTCCGCTCGCTCGTCACGTCGCACAATCATTGCTAGGCCAGGAGGACTCATGACCACCCCACGTACCGGCATCGGCGTCGATGTCCACGCCTACGGAGATCAGTTCGGGCTCTCCCTTGCGGGCCTGGACTGGCCCAATGAGCGCGGGCTGCAGGGCCACAGCGACGCAGACGTGGCCGCTCACGCGGCGTGCGACGCATTGCTCAGCGCCGCTGGCCTAGGCGACCTCGGAGCCACCTTCGGTACCGACCGCCCGGAGTGGACGGGCGCCAAGGGCGTGGTGCTCCTGGCCGAGTGCGCACGCATGGTGCGCGAGGCTGGCTTCAGCATCGGAAATGTCGCAATACAGGTGATCGGGGAGCGTCCCAAACTCGCCCCGCGCCGCGCGGAGGCGCAACAGGTACTCAGCGACTGCATCGGCGCACCCGTGTCGGTCGCGGGGACAACCACGGATGGGCTCGGGCTCACGGGCCGCGGCGAAGGCATGGCAGCCTTCGCGACCGCGCTCGTCGTCCCCGAACGCGACTGAAGCGGCCTCGCTACCCTGCGGCGGCATCGGCCGCGGGGGTCTCACTGCGCGCCTTATCTTTGCCACGCACGCCGCGACCGGTAGCCTAAACCCGTGACCTTGCACCTGTACGACACCGCGACGCGCTCCGAGCGCGCCTTCACGCCTCTTATTGATGGCAAGGTGGGCATCTACCTGTGTGGCGCGACGGTGCAAAGCTCGCCCCACGTGGGACACATGCGGTCTGCGGTGGCGTTCGACGTGCTGCAGCGCTGGCTCGAACGTCGCGGCAACGTCGTCACGCTGGTGCGCAACGTCACTGACATTGACGACAAAATTCTGTCGAAGGCCGCCGAGAACGGCGAACAGTGGTGGGCGCGGGCGTTGAAGTACGAGCGCGAGTTTTCTGACGCGTACAACGCCCTAGGTGTCAGGCCCCCCGCCGCCGAGCCCCGCGCGACCGGGCACATCCAGCAGATGGTGACCCTCATCTCGCGGATCATCGCCAACGGCCACGCGTACGAGCTAAGCGGTTCGGTGTACTTCGACGTGCGCTCGTTTACCGAGTACGGTTCGCTCACCAATCAGGCGCTCGACGACCTGACTCCCGCCCCCGATGCGCCCGCGGACGACAAGCGCGATCCGCGCGACTTCGCACTGTGGAAGGCACGCAAAGAGAACGAGCCGGAGACCGCGTCGTGGCTGTCCCCCTGGGGTCCCGGGCGTCCCGGCTGGCACATCGAATGCTCCGCGATGGCGGAGCGGTACCTTGGCCCAGAGTTCGACATCCATGGCGGCGGTCTTGACCTGCGCTTCCCGCACCACGAAAACGAGCAGGCGCAGTCGCACGCGGCGGGAGACCCCTTCGCCCGATTCTGGATGCACTCGGCATGGGTCACTCAGTCGGGCGCAAAGATGTCCAAGTCGCTTGGCAATGGGTTGCTGGTGTCTGAGGTGTTGGGGAACTATCACCCTGCCGCACTGCGCCTCGCCCTCGCTGGCGTCCACTACCGCTCGATGCTTGAGTACGCGGACTCGACCTTGGATGACGCCACCGCCACCTGGGGGCGTCTATCCGGCTTTGTGCTGCGCGCCAGCGATCGGGTGGGGGCAGTGACCGCCCAGCAGGTTCAGGAGGCGGAGCTGCCCGAGCCCTTCGTGACAGCCATGGACGACGACCTGTCAGTGCCGCGTGCGTTTGCCCACATCCACGAGACGGTACGTGCGGGGAATGCGGCGTTGACTGCTGGTGACGACAAGGCCGCGTCTGCGGCATTGCTCGCCGTGCGGGCCATGCTCGACGTGCTGGGGCTCGACCCCGCCTCTGATCAGTGGCGTGACGAATCGTCCGCTTCCGGAGCGCTCGTGGCCTTGGACTTTCTTGTCCGCGCCGACATTGATGCGCGTGCCGAGGCCCGCTCGAACAAGGACTGGGCAGCCGCGGATGCCATTCGGGATCGCCTTTCTGGCGCGGGAATTGTGATCGAAGACAGCGCAGATGGCGCCCGCTGGTCACTTGCTGCAGACGACTAGCCAATCCGCTAGGTAAGATTCGCACTATGGCAGGTAACTCACAGCGCAAAGGCTCCATCCGCAAGTCAGGCTCCAAGAAGGGTCAGCAGGTTGGCACCGGCGGTCATTCAAGGCGCGCACTTGAAGGCAAGGGCCCCACTCCGAAGGCTTCCGACCGACCCAATCACAAGGCTTACAAAGCCAAGGTGAGGGTGGAGAAGGAAGAGGCGAAGCGTCCCCAGAATCGGGCCGTCAAGGCTCCACCACGCGACCGCACGTCGTCGTCACTGGAATTGGTGGTCGGTCGTAACAGCACGCTTGAGGCGCTGCGCATGGGCATGCCCGCTCACACGCTGCACGTGTTTAGCCGCATCGATGCCGATGACCGGGTCACAGAGATTGTCTCGCTCGCCGTTGAGCAGGGCATCGAGGTCCGCGAGGTCTCCAAGGCTTCGCTGGACGTCCTGGCCGATGGCACCCGCCACCAGGGGATCGCGCTCGAGGTTCCCCCGTACGAGTATCTGCAGTACCAGGACCTGATGGACAACCACTCGGGCCCGGCACGCATCGTCGCGCTGGACTCGATTCAGGACCCGCGCAACCTCGGCGCCATCATGCGATCGGCAGCGGCCTTTGGTGCTACCGGTGTGGTGATTCCCGAGCGCCGAGCCGCCGGCGTGACTGTCGCTGCCTGGAAGGTTTCTGCTGGCGCCGCAGCGCGTCTGCCCGTGGCCCGTGCCGTGAACCTCGTGCGTGCGCTCGAGGACTACAAGAAGGCCGGCATCTTCGTGGTGGGCTTGGACGCCGGGGGTGAGGTCGACCTGCACGATTCGCAGTTGCTCGATGGACCCCTCGTGATCGTGATTGGTTCCGAGGGCGCCGGGCTGTCCCGCCTCGTCCGCGAGACCTGCGACCAAATCGTGTCGATCCCGATCGTCGAGACCACAGAGAGCCTCAACGCCTCTGTCGCGGCATCGATCGCACTCTACGAGGCCAAGCGCGCGCTCGAAGCGTAACGCTGTAGCGCTCGCCGCTCGCTCTTGATGAGCGGCGAGTAAGCGGCCGCCCGCCGTCTACTCGTTCCTAGGCCTCGTCGCTGGTGGGAATCTGAGAATTCGAGGGTGGCGTGAAGCCGGGGGAAGGCCGCATGGTGGTCTTGCGCTCGACAGTGTGAGGTTCCGTCGGCGCGCTGTCGTCGTCCTGATCGTCCTGGTCGTCCAGCTCACCGCCCCACGCGCCGGAGTTGTCGCCCTCGAATATCGGGGCTTCCTGTGCTCGTGCCTCGACCTCTGCGGTCAACGCGGGTAGGTCCGCAGTGATCTCGGCGGCGTTGAGTTCGGATGCGGGGGTGCCAAGCACCGCCTGCTCGTCGGGTCGGTTGGGGAGCACGTTCTTGACGTAGGACGCGACCGCCACGGCCATCGCGACGTCGTGTCCTGCGGCCTCCGCTAGGTACCAGCGGTGGTCAAGAACCTCGTGGAACACCTGGGCGGGTTCGAGCTTCTTGCGGAACTCGCGGGGCACCGCACGCACCGTGGGCTCGAAGACCTTCATCAGCCACTGGTGTGCGGCGTACCCCTCGTCCTCTGACGGATGCGAGACGATCGCGCGGTATTCGTCCAGGTCGTTGAGTAGCCTGCGGGCCTGGTTCTCTTGAACGTCTAGGCCGGTGAGGCGCATGAGCCGGCGGGCGTGGTGGCCCGCGTCGACGACCTTGGCGCGCAGCGTGAGCGCGTTACCGTCGTCGGTCTCGCGCATGTCCACTTCGCTGACGTCAAAGCCCAGGTCGTTGAGCTCCTTGACGCGGTTGGCGATGCGTAGCGGGATGTTGGTCGTGTACGTCGCAGTTTGCGTCAGCGCGTTCCACAGCTCGTCATAGCGCTCTTGCAGCCGTTCTGCGATGGCGATGGAATCAACAGATTCGTCAAGGCGCCCCTGCGCGTCCAGATCCATCAGCTCGCCGATGATGTTCATCCGTGCAATCTCCGTGTCGTACCCGCGCTGGCCGTCGCTCAGGGCAGCGTGCAGGTCGCCCGTCTCGGCATCTACCAAATAGGCGGTGAACTCGGCGGCATCGCGGCGGAACAGCGCGTTGGAAAGCGACACATCCCCCCAGTAGAAGCCCAGCAGGTGCAGGCGGACCAGCAGCACGGCCAGGGCGTCAACAAAACGAGTGGAGGTTTCGGTGCGCAACGCCTGGGAGAACAGGGCGCGGTAAGGCAAGGAGAACTGCAGGTGCTCCGTAATGAGGGCGGCTTCTAGGGGCTCACCCAGTGCGTTCACTCGGCCGGAGACAACGGCCAGCGGCACCACACCTGGTGCGCCCAGGCGTTGGAGTTCGCGCAGCAGGGTGAACTCGCGGTTGGCAATCTCGGTATTCGTCTCCTTGATCGCCACCACGGTGTCGGCAAGCTTGACGAACCGCACTACGTGGCGAGAGATGCCTCGCGGGAGCGCTGCGATGTGGTCGGTGGGCCACTGCTCGAGGGGCGTACCCCAGGGCAGGGTCATGAACTCCGGGTGGCCGGCGCCATTAATTTGAAGCGGCATACCGTCAGCCTAGCGAAGGCGCGATGCCGCCGTGTGCCCCGGGGTGCGTGCGCAACTCCGCCATCGCCTGGTGGACACAAAAAAACCGTGGGGTGGGCAGATGATCTGCCCACCCCACGGCGAGGTATTTCTGAAGAGCGGTTGGCTACCTTACCGGCGATCCGGAGGTAGTGACTGCGTCCCTGTTGAGGCGCTCGCCCGTTGCGGCAGAGAACACGTGCTGTTCGCCTTCGCGGATCGTGACCCAAATGGTGGAGCCCTTGGCGGGGACATCGCGAGGGTCGATGCGCAGAACAACCTGCGAGTCGCCGGCTGCGAAGTGAACATCCTTGGCGCCATCGAACTCGTTGGGGATGCTGCCGTAGACGTACGCGTCCGATCCAAGCTCTTCGACCATGTCGACGTCTACTGGAATCGCACCCGGGGTGTTCGGGGTGGCGCGGTCGAGCGACTCGGGGCGGAAGCCCAGCACGACCTGGTTCTTGTCGTCAGCCTTGAGAGAGGCAACTGCCTCACGCGTCAGCGTGACCTTGGCCTGGCCAACCTGTGCCTGACCGTCGAACACCTGGTAGGTGCCGAGGTTCATGGCGGGTGAGCCGATGAAGCCAGCGACGAACACGTTGTTGGGAGTGTCGTACATGTCGCGAGGGGTACCGATCTGCTGCAGGACGCCGTCCTTCAGCACTGCGATGCGGTCACCCATGGTGAGGGCCTCAGTCTGGTCGTGTGTGACGTAGACGGTGGTGGTCCCAAGGCGACGCTGGAGAGCGGCGATCTGAGTACGCGTCTGGACACGGAGCTTGGCGTCAAGGTTCGACAGCGGCTCATCCATGAGGAACACCTGCGGCTGACGCACGATGGCGCGGCCCATGGCCACGCGCTGGCGCTGTCCACCGGACAGTGCCTTGGGCTTGCGGTCAAGGTATTCGGTGAGGTCAAGGATCTTGGCAGCGTCTTCGACACGTGCGCGGATCTCGGACTTGTCGATCTTGGCGATCTTGAGCGCGAAGCCCATGTTGTCCGCAACCGTCATGTGGGGGTAGAGCGCGTAAGACTGGAACACCATGGCGATGTCGCGGTCCTTGGGCTGGACGTTGGTGACGTCACGGTCGCCAACCCAGATGGCGCCATCGTCGATGTCTTCGAGGCCAGCGAGCATGCGCAGCGAGGTGGACTTTCCGCAACCGGAGGGGCCGACCATGACGAGGAATTCCCCATCAGCGATTTCGATGTTCAGCTTGTCTACTGCAGGACGCTCGGTCCCGGGGTAGGTGCGCGTGGCGTTGTCATAAGTGACCGTAGCCATAATTGATAAATCCCTTCACTGGCAGGTACGTGCCAGACGATCCGTGGTGAAGAGTGTCGTGGTGGTGTCCACTGTGACACTTACTTTGGGCCGCATCGGTGCGACCCTGCAAACATCTTGCCATAGCAATGAGCATCAGCCAACACTTCGACCGGTAGCGTAAGTGCATGGCAAGCGTGGATCGGGCGCCCGGCGACAGCATCGGCGGCTACAAGGTAACGGGCGTTCTCGGGCGTGGCGGCTCTGGTGCTGTCTACAGTGTGGTGGACGGTGCAGGCGCCCCAGCAGCGCTTAAATTGGTGGACGCTAAGGCCGATGCCGTGGCCGCCACGCGTCTGGAACGAGAGGTGGCCGCGCTCCAGTCCCTCCGTCACTCTGCCGTTCCGCGCGTCATCGACGCGGAGTTGGATGCTGACGAGACCTTCGTGGTGTTCGAGTTGGTCCCGGGGGTCTCACTGTTCCACTACGTCCAGGAGCACGGACCCCTCACGGGGGAGCACCTGGCCTCCTTTGCCGAGCGGATGGCTAGCGCACTCGAGGCGGCACACGCTGCCGGGGTGGTACACCGCGATGTCACACCGTCGAACGTGATGATGAGTCCCGATGGCCCCGTTCTGATCGACTTTGGGCTGTCGCACCGCCAGAACGATGAGCGCCTGACGCGTGATGGCCTGGTGAGCGGTACGGCCGGGTACGTGGCGCCGGAGGTGATCGACGGCGACGACCCCGGTCCTATTGCCGACAACTGGTCCTGGGCTGCGACCGTCGCCTACGCGATGAGCGGGACCGCGCCGTTTGGCTCCGGCTCTAAGGCGATTGGGCGCACGCTGGACAGCGACCTGACGCTTTCATCCGTACCAGGTTCCGAGGCGGTTGCCGCGGCGCTCGGGCGCGACATCTCTCAGCGGCCCGGGATGAGGGACATTGTCGCCGCGCTGCGAGGGGCCGCGACGGTGCTCGTCGCGCCAGGTGACGAACTGGGGCTTGCCGCGACATCGGTGATGGCTTCGTCAGCACCGGGTAGTACGGAGGTCATGCCGGCTGGAGGCGTCCTGGCGGCCGATGCGGACGAAAGGTGGGAGGCCATCACCAGCGGGGCCCTGCCCACGACTGAAGAAGAGGACTTTGACGCGGACGCAGACGAGCAGTTCGTGCCCGACGGGTTGGGACTCGACGGGGAGTTCCTCTCGACTGAGCTACCCATGGCTCGGCGCCGCACACTGCTCGTGGCGTGGGCCTTCGCGTTGGCAGCGAGTGCGGCAGTCGCTCCTGTGGTCGCGTTTGGGGTGATGGTTCTCTTTGCCATCATCGCTCGGACCGCGTTCCGCCGCCGCCAGGCGCTGAGCGCCGCCCGCTCACGCAAAGGCGTGAGGCGCGGTGACACGGTAGTCCATACCATTGGTCTCCCGTGGTATCTGCTCCGGGCGGCGGCAGAATCAGTGCCGTCGTTGGTGCTGTCTGCCGCGGCCGGGGTTGGCGCGGCTGCCGGAGCCTGGTGGCTCGTCAATGATGGCCAGATCGCGTCGCCCACCGCCTCAGGTCAGGCCTGGGGTCACGCGGTCGCACTGGTTCTGGGTGGCATTGTCGCGGTCTTCATGATGGCTAGGGGGCCATTGACCGGCGGAACTCGAGCTGGCGCTCATCGAGTCGCGTATGCACTGGCACCCTCCCGAGGCACCGCCACGCTTTGGGTAGTGGTCGCGTTCGTCGTCGTGGGAGTGGTGGTTGTCACGACGTATCTCCAGGCCGAGATCTGGTGGTGGCCGTTGCCGCCGATGCCGACAGAGACCTAAGTCCTGAGTAAAGGGAACTAGTCGGTCTTACGGTACGTTGAGCCGACAACCCAGTTGCCGTAAGCCACGTTGTTGTGGTGCGGCGACACCCGAGAGGATCGCACGTGACAGGCAAGCAGCGTTGGACTACGGCGCAACCGTGGTTGAGCCTTATCGTCCGCCTAGGTATGGCCGGAATTATGATCGCCGGAGCCGTGCCGAAACTCCAGGACCTCCCCGCTTCAGTGCGTGCAGTACGCGCCTATCGGCTATTGCCTGAGATTTTTGTGCCGTTAGTGGGAAACCTTCTCCCGATCCTGGAGTTGCTGCTCGCACTCTTCTTGTTGGTTGGGCTGTTCACTCGGCTGGCCAGCGTGGTGTGGTTGCTGATGATGGCGGCGTTCACCGTCGGTGTCATCTGGGTATGGGTGAAGGGCTACTCCATCGACTGCGGCTGCTTTGGTGGTGGCGGCGACGTCGAGGCAGGAACGGTCAATTACCCATTGCACCTGCTCGAGAGATCCGGGTTCGTGATTCTTGGCGCCTATCTACTCATCTACTCTCGTAGCAAGTTCTCACTCGACGGCTGGATGAAGCCCACGCCGTCCGTTGCGGCATCGACCACGGAAGGGTCTTGAATATGGCAAGCAAGAATGACAAGGCGGCTCAGGCTCGCGCGCTCGCGCAGTCTCAGATCGGAAAGAAGGAGCGCAGGTCGACGATCATCATCGTCGCGGCCTCAATCGTCGGCATCGCTCTCTTTGCGGGAATCATATACTTCATCGTTTCTAGTTCTAAGGTGCCGGGGCTGAGCGAGGCGGGGGCAGTCCTTCCCGCGGGCTCCGATGACACTGGAGGAATCCCCGTTGGCTCGACAGGCATCGTCGGCGTAGAGGTGCCCGGCGACGACGTCCCGCGCGTGGACATCTACGAGGACTTCATGTGTCCCATCTGCGGCCAGTTCGAAGAGATCAACGGCGCGGATCTTGACGCGATGCGCGAGGCCGGCGAAATCTCTGTCTACTATCACCCGATTTCGATTCTCGATCGCTACTCGGCAGGAACGGATTATTCGACTCGCTCCGCTAACGCGGTTGCCGCGGTGGCAGACCAGGCGCCGGAGTTCTTCCACGCTTACGCAGAGGCGCTCTATGCGAACCAGCCTGAGGAAAACACGGAGGGTCTCACCGACGGGACGCTCGCGGACATGGCGGTGTCCGTTGGGGTCCCACAGGACGTCGCCGATTCGCTTGCGGACGGCTCGTTCAACAAGTGGGTGGCCGCGTCTACCGATCAGTCGTCGCAGGACGGAGTGCAGGGAACCCCCACGGTCATGGTGAACCGTGAGGTTCTGGACCAAAACGACGTTTCGTACTTCCAGGACGGAACACTCCGCACTTATCTCGAGTCGCTCAACTAGCGACTCACACTCTGGCGCGGCCCCTGTGATGGCGGCCGCGCCAGGGATGAGATGATTGATGCGCGATTCTTGGGAATCGCACCTTGCTGGCATGGCGCAATTGGTAGCGCACCCGACTTGTAATCGGGAGGTTGTGGGTTCAAGTCCCACTGCCAGCTCCGCTATTCGCTTACCTAGAACACCGCCGCGGCATGACTGCATGCGATGTAGTGATCCCCTCGCATGAGCGGTATTCGGCATGCCCGCAGGCACCCGTTATCACACCGATGTGAACACTAAGAAAAATATATGGTGTGACCTGCGTCATAGTGACGAATGTCACATGTCTCATGTGGCAGAAGCGCCCCCGAACAGGGGGTGCAACTTGAGTTTCCCCGGACTTAGACCAAATCAAGACGTGGGCGGGTGTGTTCAATACCGGCCCATTTTCACTTCATGTCCACTAGACAAGGAACCCATACTCATGGCAAGCAAGAACAATAAGCGCAAGTACGCGGCAGTCGCCCTCGGCATCGTAGGAATCGCTGGGCTTAGCCTCGCGTCCGCAGCGACGTTGAACGTCAATGAGGCCTCGCCCCTCGTCGGTGTGAGCACCGGCAACGAGTGCGACACCGCAGTCGACGTGGCTTACACCACGACTTTCACCGCGGGTGCCTTCAAGGTCACCGAGGTTAAGGTCAGCGGAATCGCCGCCGCATGTGCCGGGCAGCCCATCAAGGTCTATGTCCTCGACAACACCGCGCCTACCGCAGCCACCCTCGCGACCGTTTCGGGCACCGTCCCCACGGGTACCGGCGACCAGTCGCTGACCCTCGCCGTGACGTCGGCCGTCAGTGCGTCAACCGTGTACAACGCCGCAGTCGCAATCAGCTAGTACCAGCAGCGAACAGCAGGCAGCCCCCATGGACAACACGCTTGAGGCTCACGACACGGACGGCGACACCAGCCGACCGTGGTTTCGTGTACTCAAATCGGTGTTGGCCTGGGGGCTGCTTGCTGTACTGGCGTTCTTCATCTGGCCTTCAAGCCTAGGTGGCGGCACCACCACCATCGTGGTCAATGGACACTCGATGGACCCCACGTATTTCACTGGCGACATCGTCGTCGCACGCTCAGGTGAACCGCAGATCGGTGACATCGTCATCTACTCCACGGCTGACCTTGGCGAGGCGAAGATCATTCACCGGATCGTTGGGGGAGACGGCGTCACCGGTTGGGACATTCAGGGGGACAACAACGACTACGTTGACCCGTTCCACCCCGCGAATGACGAGATCCTTGGCATCGCGAAACTTCATATCCCATCGGTCGGAGCCTGGGCGGCGGTTCTCAGTAGCCCGCTGGTGTGGGGCAGCATGCTGCTACTCGCACTCGGTCTGATCATCTGGCCTTCCTCAAAGGAATGCCCCGAACTGGACGAAGTCGACGACCAAGCTGACGACCAAGCGGACCGCAAGGATGACGCTGCTCGTGGCGACGTCTCCGAGGGTGGGCTCGTCGCCTGCCCCGCGGCGGCTGGGCCCCAAACGGACGCGGGTCGACCGTGACATACCGTCTGACCAAGCAAGTGATCTCCGTTGTTGCCACTCTGGTTCTGGTCCTTGTCGCGGCTATGGTGGTCACTCCCGCCTCGGCCGCCCGCTTGACTGTGAAGTCGTCGGCCATCATGACTGTCACCGCCTCGCGTTGCACCACTGCGACGCTGCAAACCACGGCGCCTGCCGCTGGACAATCAACGGTGCTGCGCATCACGGGTGTCCCCGCGTCGTGCGCGGGCCGCGCGATCTCCGTCAAGATTGTGGGCACCAACGGCACCGTGATCTCGACCGGCACGCTTGCGTCGGCGACGGCGGGTACGAATAATGTCACTGTCTCCTCATATGCGACCGCGAGTGTCGCGAGCGTAGGAGTGTTCTTCGACACGTGGTGGATCAACAACACCTGGACGGCACCTCAGCCAACCTTGGTCGCGTCTTGTGTGCCGATGGACAGTGCTGGCAACGTAGTCTCTGGAACCTGCTCGGTGACAGAGGTCGACGCCAGCAACACCTGGGGAGAAACTGGCAGCCAGACGACGAACGTCTACATCAAGGTGACGTCGTCCGCAGACCGGTTCCGAGTGACGTTCGACTTCTCCAAGTCTCCGTTCGCGGGCTGGACCCCGACCGCAGTCAGTAAGGGAAACCTGGAGGCCGCTCCGGGTGCGTCATGTGCGACGCTGCCCGTGTTCACTATGAACGGACCCACGTGGTCGAGTCGTAATTACTACTTCCAAATCTCACAAGTCGCCTCAAGCGGAAACATCTGCCCGGGTCCCTGAGCGAGTGTGGTGCATGGCGCTAGGAGCCCCACCGGACTGGTGTCGCGCCGCGCTGAACGAGTTTCGCATTCACGCGCGAGAAGGGTCTTGAACCCAAGAATCCTCTGCTTGCGCTGAGCGGACTTGGGTGGGCGCTCGCGACGACCGGGATCTCGCGAAGCAGGGGAGTTACTGCCTGCGCGTCGCGCCCCCACAGCACTGCAACCAGTGGCCCGCCACGTGCGGCCAACGCACGTATCGCCTGATCTGTGACGGGCTCCCAGCCGATGCGCCGGTGTGAGCCCGCTTGCCCGGCGCGCACGGTGAGGACGCGGTTGAGCAACATGACGCCCTGCGCTGTCCAATGGGTGAGGTCGCCATCCGCCAGGATTTCGCCAGTGTCGGAGGCGAGTTCCGTGGCGATGTTGCGTAGCGAGCGCGGCATGGGGCGCCCGGGAGCTACCGAGAAACTCAGCCCGACCGCGTCTCCCGGCGTGGGGTACGGATCCTGGCCGACGATCAGCACGCGCACCGAGGCCAGCGGTGCCTCGAACGCGCGCAAAATCAAAGGCGCGAGGGGAAGTATTTCAAAACCGGTCGCTCGTTCCCTCTCGAGGGTCTCGCCAAGTTGTCTAAGTTCGGGGGCCACGGGGGCGAGTGCCTCGGCCCAGTCCGTAGCTACGGAATTGCTCCACCAGTCACTCATGGTGACCAGGCTAGCGCGCCCGCCCGCCGCAACTCAGGCGTTGAGAGGGCGACGCGCCTGAATGACACCATTGTGATTCGCCGGTAGGGTGAACTGGAAATCGTTGTGCGATACCGCTTAACGAACGGCGCCAGGTGAGTGGAGGAATCGTGACCGACAACGTGGTGCGCATTCCCGAGTCTCAACTCTCACCCGCCGCGCAGCTCAGCGAGCGTGACGCACAGATCTTGTCCTTTGAGCGGCAGTGGTGGAAGTACGCAGGGGCAAAGGAAGACGCGATTCGTTCGCTTTTTTCCATGTCCGGCACCCAGTATTACCAGGTGCTTAATGCACTCATCGACTCCGAAGCTGCACTGATCCATGATCCGATGCTGGTGAAACGCCTGCGCCGGATGCGCTCCGCACGCCAACGTGGACGTGTCAGCCGTTCGTGGGACGCCGGGACTCACGGGTAGGGTTCTCACGTGCCTGACAATTACGAGCCAGACGAATTCGACGAGATCTCCCACGCCGGTGGACCAGTGGGTGTGCATCGCGCACCGCGAAAGTGGTACGTCCGCTTGCTCCCCCCGTTGCTCGTCTTTGTCGTCGCAGGTCTGCTCGCCTATGTATTCGCGACGTTCCTGTGGAACCAGGACAACGCGACGGATCCCGTAGCCTCACCGACCCCGAGCGTCTCGGCGAGTGTCAGCCCCAGCCCTACGCCAAGTCCCACGGCATCGGCGACTCCGAGTGAAACCGCGGAGCCTAGCCCCACCCCCACAGAGACCGCCGAACCTGAGCCCGTAGTCATTTACGACGCTCAGATCCACGTGCGCAACGGCTCGGGAGTCGCGGGTCTCGCTGGCGTTCAACAACAGGAGTTGGCGGACGCCGGATACACCAACCTTGAGGCAAACAACATTTCGTCCTCGTTGATCCCCGATGGGCAGAACACCGTGACCTACACCGAGGACCGCCTCGCGGACACGGCTCAAGACATCGCGACCACGCTCGGGATCGACGCCGTACAGGGCGGGGACACCCCCGGTGACGCTGAGATCGAAGTCCTGATCGCATCGGATCCAAGCGCCTAGAGGCCTTCGCCGCGCCGATGTGTGGGCGGGCTTGGTATCTGCCGTGGGCTGAACGACGCGTCGCGGCTTGCACTCGGACCGCCAGAGTGCCAAAATCGGAGTTAGCACTCTCGACCTGAGAGTGCTAATAGACCTCGGTTGTGTTGTTGAGGTGTCCGGCTTGCGCGTGACGTGAACGCGCAAGCCAGCATCGTCCGTCGCGGGCAGCGCACGACCACCACCCATCGGAAGAGGAATTACCCCATGGCAAAGATTATTGCCTTCGATGAAGAGGCCCGCCGCGGCATGGAGCGGGGCATGAATGCCCTCGCTGATGCTGTCAAGGTCACTCTCGGGCCGAAGGGCCGCAACGTAGTACTCGAGAAGAGCTGGGGAGCGCCCACCATCAC
>Ga0307486_1001013_pt1 | contig 22966 bp, 15 predicted proteins | sample CBIW02metaG_FD_203663 | JGI IMG/M metagenome (GOLD analysis project Ga0307486, IMG submission 203663) | Sea-ice brine microbial communities from Beaufort Sea near Barrow, Alaska, United States - CBIW 0.2 | ecosystem: Environmental > Aquatic > Marine > Coastal | place: USA: Alaska | collected...
CCTTGGGGAATTGATGAATGACCCAGATAAAGCGCCTAAAGTTATGAAGGCATTTATGAAAATGAAGAAGTTTGAAATTGAAAAACTTGTAAGAGCCTAATGAATTTATGTAAAATTCGGCGGAGGTATCGAAATGACTTTCCCATGCAAATACATTTTTGGAAAAAATGGTTGATCAAGTAAATCAATTATGCCTAAACCCTATAATCGATTTAAAAATCTAACATACAACAGGCTCCAATTATTCAGATAACTGGGGAGCCTGTCGATTTGTACATTACTAAATATCAATCAAGGTTTTTTATCAAATCCAACTTTTTTTAATGATCCCTAAAGTCAACTCAATTTTAAATCTTACTCAATCTTTTCCCTAAAATCATCTCCAAATCTTCTAAATATACAACCTCCTTTTTTAAAAGTAATTTCCCCAAATTAACCAGTTCTACTTTGTGTTCCAACAATAATTTTTTGGTTCTTTCATATGCATTTGTAATCAAAAGCTGCACTTCCTTATCTATTTTTTCCGCCATATTTTCGCTGTATGGTTTTCCCAATAAACGTTCATTATCGCCAGTTGAATCATAGAAACTCATTGGACCAACCTTGTCTCCCAGTCCATAATAAGCAACCATACTATAAGCTTGTTTTGTAACTTTTTCCAGGTCGTCCAGCGCCCCAGATGAAACTTCGTTAAAAATTATCTCTTCTGCGGCCCGACCACCTAATGAAGCGCAAATCTGATCCAAAAATTTACTTTTTGAAATTATTTGATGTTCTTCCGGGAGATACCAGGCTGAACCCAAAGATCTACCTCGGGGGATAATGGAAACCTTTACCAAAGAATCTACATTTTTTAAATACCAGCTAACAATAGCATGACCCGATTCATGATGGGCGATTATCTCCTTCTCCTTAACCGAAATTATCTTGCTCTTTCGCTCCAGCCCTCCAACAACCCTGTCCCTTGCCTCCATGAAATCTGCTTGTTCTATTTTATCCTTTTTTTTGCGTGCGGCAATAAGTGCTGCTTCATTACAAATATTAGCAATATCTGCTCCGGCAAATCCCGGACTTAAAGCAGCTAATTGTTCAACATCCACTTTTTCACTTAATTTTAATGGTCTTAAATGAACTTCAAATATCTCTTCGCGTTCTTTTTTATCGGGAAGTTCCAAATAAATGTGCCGGTCAAACCTTCCTGGACGGAGTAATGCTTTGTCCAGAATATCAGCTCGGTTTGTAGCGGCTACGACTATAACTCCTGTATTGGGACCAAATCCATCCATTTCAGTCAACAATTGATTTAAGGTGTTTTCCCTTTCATCATTCGCCTGAAATGAATTCGCTTTACTTCGCGTCCTTCCAACTGCATCTATCTCATCAATAAAAACAATACTCGGAGCGATCTCTTTAGCTTTTTTAAACAAATCCCTAACTCTGGAAGCCCCTACTCCAACATACATTTCTACAAACTCTGATCCTGACAAGGAAAAAAATGGAACCTCAGCTTCACCGGCAACTGCTTTTGCCAGAAGCGTCTTTCCAGTTCCCGTCGGACCAACCAGCAAAACTCCTTTTGGTATCTTAGCGCCTAGACGGGTATATTCCTCAGGGTTTTTAAGAAAACTCACGATCTCCTGCACCTCCACTTTTGCCTCCCTCAAACCTGCTACGTCCCTGAAAGTTACCGTGCTTTTTGTGGTATTATCCATCAGCTTTGCAGTGGATTTACCAAAGTTAAACATTGAACTTCCCATCCCGCCTCTTTTTGCGAATCCTCGTAGCAAAAACATCCAAAACAAAAAGATAAGCACAAGAGGAAGTAACCAGGCAAAATCACGAAACCAATTGGTGCGATTTTCATATTTAATTTCAACCTTTTCTTCCTTCGGAAAATCTTTTTGAGCCAGTTCCATTTTATTCTCAAAACTCTCTACAGATCCAATGTGCATCATATAGTTAGGCTCTGCATCAGAAGTAAAAAACCCCTTGGATAAGTCCTGATATTTTGGTTCTTCGAGTTTTCCCTTTTTGATAAAAATTTCAGCTACATCCTTATTTACAACTAATAATTTGGAAACATCACCTTGGCTTAACATATTTTCTTCAAACTCGAGCCAGCTAATTTCTCTGGCATTTGAGCCGGACCTATTGAAAATTGAAAAAAGAATAAAAAAAATAAATAGGAGATATAACCAAGATCCAGAGAAACCTCCGGGTGATTTCTTTGGAATATTTTCATTAGGAAGTTTATCATTTTGATATAGTCTATTCTGCCTCTCCATCTTCTTTCTACTATAAATTAGGGTTGAACTACGTGCAACAACAATCAAGTTGAACTGTAAAACTAATTGAAAGTTATCGCTATTTATTATAATCTAAAATGATATAAATCAGTATATTAGACTAATAAAACGATACCTAATCATCTGAAAATTGCGTATTTTAGTTCAAAACAATTCAGTGTAAAAATCTTTTACTAAAACTAAATATTAATCAATAAATAAAGTCCTTATGAATAAAACTTTGGAACTAGATCATCAAATTAAAATTGACGCAAGCCCAGAGCAGATTTGGGACGCATTGATAAATCCTGAAAAAATCAAACAATATCTTTATGGAACAGAAGCTATTTCAGATTGGAAGACGGGAAGCCAAATCATTTTTCAGGGCAAATGGGAGGGAAAAAAGTATCGGGACAAAGGAATCATCATTGATATAATTCCCAATAAATTACTTCGATATGATTATTGGAGTGGGCTCTCGGGTTTAGAAGACAAGAGAGAGAATTATTCTGAACTGACTTTCGAAATTTCCCCCGTGAATAACAGTTCAGTCCTAAAGTTAAAGCAAAAGGGATTTGCAAATGAGAAGGCAAAGTCTCATAGCCTGGAATCCTGGAAGACGGTAATGGAAAAAATTAAGGAAATCGTAGAAAACTGATAAGTACCTTTAACTGAAATAATAAATACATACCAAACATCACTAAATCTATAGCCTTAATAATTGTTTCGAACCAGTTTTATTATAGAATAAATTATAGCTTATTTTTTTATAGATTATGTTTTCTGGGAAATTCTAAATCAATTGGAAAGCTAACTTTTCAGTGTCGTTAGAATCTTATATATGTTATTTTAAAATGTCGAGTATACTGATCTCTGATGAGTTTTCACGCATAAGTTAACTGAAGTTCATCAGATTTAGTTGAAGCAGCAAAGTTTCTAATTCATGCCTTGGTTTTCAACAAAACAATTCCAATAATTATTTTCTCAAAATGAACTGGGAATCTTTAATATCTGATAATCCATTTTATGAGTTCACGCTTATTTTAGCGCTTGCTGCTTTACTAGGAGCTATTGGGCAACTCCTAAAACAGCCTCTTATTGTTATGTTTATTTTTTTAGGAATCCTTGCTGGGCCTTCGGTTTTAGACCTTGTCAAGTCAAAAGACAATTTCAATTTATTAGCTGAAGTGGGCATTTCCATCTTGCTTTTTATCGTTGGGCTAAAACTAGATATCCGCATTATAAAATCTGTAGGGAAAATTGCGTTAATGACGGGTTTGGGCCAGGTATTATTCACCACAATATTTGGGTATTTTATTGGTCTGGCTTTAGGTTTCTCCTCCATGCACAGTTTTTATATCGCCGTTGCACTAACATTTTCAAGTACAATTATTATTGTAAAACTTCTGTCAGATAAGAAAGAGATCGACTCACTGCATGGTCAAATTGCCATTGGTTTTTTGTTAGTTCAGGATATTTTAGTAATCCTGGTGATGATTGTTATTTCTGCACTGGGAAATAGCGGAAATGCTTCCCCGGCAGAGGATCTATTTAAAACCTTAGTTTCTGGAGCAGGTATGCTGGTTTTTGCACTAATTGCAATGAAATGGATCATCCCTGCAATAAGTCCTTTTTTGGCAAGATCTAAAGAACTGCTTACCCTTTTTGCAATTGCCTGGGCTGTTTCATTGGCTTCGGTTGGAGAGATTACCGGATTTAGTGGCGCAGTTGGGGCATTTTTAGCTGGAATATGTTTGGCTTCGTCGGATTTTAAAGATGTCATAAGCAGCCGTTTGACGAGTCTAAGGGATTTTCTACTGCTATTTTTCTTTGTCAACCTTGGTGCGGATATCAACATTTCCGATCTTGGAAACCAGGTTTTTCCGGCATTGATATTTTCCGCTTTTGTATTGATAGGTAATCCAGTAATTGTTTTAATAATCATGGGAATTATGGGCTACAGGAAGCGAACTTCATTTCTGGCTGGTTTAACGGTTGCCCAAATAAGTGAATTTTCACTCATTTTTGCCGCTTTAGGCCTTGCTGTAGGACATATCACCGAGGAAGTCGTAGGATTGATTACTCTGGTAGGTCTAATTACCATCGCACTGTCTACCTATTTAATCATATACTCCCATCAAATTTACGAATTCCTCTCCCCTGCTCTTGGGATCTTTCAGAGGAATATTCCATTTAGGGAGAATGAAATAAAAACTATAAAAATAAAAAAGTATGAACTCATAATATTGGGAATGGGAAGGTTTGGCACTAGGCTGTCGGAAATGCTGGATGAACATCCCGAGATTCATTACCTGGGAATTGATTTTGACCCCTCAGTAATTAAAAGATTTCATCTAAAGGAAAAGGATATTGTTTACGGGGATATTGAAGACCCTGAAATACTGGATCATATTCCTTATCAGGACACCAAATTAATTATTAGTACGGTTCCAGATTACCGACTTTCAAAACAGCTTATTAAGGCACTAAAAAAGGAAAATTATTTGGGAAAGATATATTTGACGGCATTAAATGATTTAGAATATCAACGTTTAAGCTTCACTGGAGCAGAAGAGGTTTTGAGACCACACCAAATGGCAGCGACTAACTTTTACAATTCATATATAAAAGAGATCATAATTTAACCTTAAAGGCCTAACTTCGTGAGTGATTGACTGCAATACTAGTTTCTATATAGACAGCATTTAGCTAAATTAACAAGGATCAAAAATTATGAAAAAGAATTATTTATTAGTAATCTTCACTTTTATACTTTTCTCCTGCCATAAGGATGAGTCAAATCAAGATTTATATGATTATAGCTTTTTTGATAAAAGTGAACTGACTATTAATTCACAAGAAGGTTCTTATATGAAATATGGAGTCATTGATACCGGAGAAAATTTAGTTTTCGAATACAGATTTGATAAATATTTTGAGAACGCAAAGGCAATGGCTGACGCTGGATATTTTGAGACTGTTAGATTCGAAATTGATTCAGATTTGGACAAATTTTCTTATTCAGATGAAGAACTTATAAATATTAAAGCTGTTTTAACTAAATATTGCTATTGTGGATTCACACCATCCGATTTAAAAAATGGGAACCCTAAGGGAACAATTAGCGGAGAAAAAATATCTAATAATAAATGGAATATCAATATCAATATTACTTTTTACGGGGATGAGGAAAAGGTGATTAACGGAAGTTTTACAATGCATTAAAACATTAAGAATGACCTCATAAATTTTTTTCTTGAACCAAATACTCTCCCTGATTAATATAATAGTTTATCAATTATATTAAACTTCACGAACAAAAAAACATTTTAAAACTAATCTGTATTGGATACATTCTGCAAATTCCTCTCCGAATTTATTTGCGCTTTGATTATCTTAGATTAGGATTAGAAATTCTCGTATCGTAAATCCATAAAGCCTAGTTAAATAAGTTTTGTAACTATTATGACAAGGATTTCCCAATTCGAGCTGTTAAATTCCTTTGAAGACTCCGAAGCAGTTATTAATTCAGAGGGGTACTTAAAATTGGTGTTTTCAAATAGTTTATAAGAAATTCTGCCGTCTTAAAGGAAGACCAATAATTTCTGAAAAAATATCAAATAATTAACAAAATAAAAATAAGTATAATTTGCGTAACTCGAAAGTTACATATATATTTAATACTTACTTAAAAGCTACCTAAAATGCAAAAAGAAATCAAACACGAATGGATTTATGAGCAATCTCCAACAGAAGTTTGGAAATATCTCACACAAGCGGACCTAATTACTTTATGGCTTATGCCTAATAATTTTAGACCCGTTTTAGGACAGGAGTTTCAATTTAAGACAAATGCCATGCCTTCCCTTGATTTAGATGGTATATTTCATTGCAAGATTCTTGAGATTGAACCTAATCGCAAACTTTCTTATAGCTGGAAAGGCGGATCAGGAGATGGGTTTTTTACACTGGACACTATCTGTGAATGGACATTAGAAGCTCATAAAAATGGAACAAAGTTATGTCTGAAACATTCAGGTTTCACCGATAATAACAAAGAACTATTTATTGGAATGACTGATGGATGGCAAAAAAATGTCCAAAAGATGTTTAACCATATGAACGTTTTAAAGTAAAAGCTATCAAATGAAAATCGGGGTAATTGGGGCAGGTCAAATTGGTTCTACACTTGTTAGGCAGTATACAAAAGCTGGGCACGAAGTAAAAATCTCCAATGCAAGCGGAATTGAAAAATTGAAGACTTTGGAAATTGAAACAGGAGCAAAAGCTGTTGTAATATCCGAAGCTACAAAGGATGTTGAAGTCCTGGTAATTTCAATTCCGTTTTCTGAAATTCCAGGTTTGGGAAAATCAATTGGAAAGAGTATTGCTAACAAAACCATCGTCATTGATACAACCAACTACTACCCTATTAGAGATGGTCGTATTGAAGAAATTGAAAATGGAATAGTTGAAAGTGTATGGGTTTCAAATCATATTTCCCGACAAGTGATTAAAGTATATAACAGTATTTTGGCTGGTTCTCTTATTCAGTCAGGACTTCCAAAAGGATCCAGGGAAAGAATTGCATTGCCAATTTCAGGTGACAATGAAAAGGCAAAACAAATCGTAGCTGAGCTTATAAATGAATGTGGGTTTGATACATTCGATATTGGAAATCTAGCGGATTCCTGGAGGCAACAACCTGGAAGTCGCATTTATTGCACCGATTTAAATCTTACACAATTGAAGTACAATTTTGATAAATCACTAAAAAACACATTACCTGAAAGGCGTGAACTAGCTTTAAAGTTTATAATTAATCAAGATCCGTTAAATTGGTTGGATTGGTGGAAGGATTGTGTAAAAAACAACCGTAAAGTTTACGAAACAGATTTAAACGAATAATTTATGACCAAACCAACTTTTGATGCATTTCAAGTAATTTCAGACCCCAGTAGAAGACAGATTTTACAATTGCTTACCAAAGACAGTTATAACATCAATAGCATTTCTGAAAACTTTGAAATGAGTCGACCGGCTGTTTCAAAGCATATTAAAATTTTGAAGAACGCAGGATTCATTTCTATTCAGGAAAAAGGAAGGGAACGTTATTGTGTTTTAAATGAAGAAGGTTTCAATGAAATTAGAAATTGGATAAACCACTTTGATAAGTTTTGGAATATTAAATTGAAAACTCTCGAAACAGTTTTAAAAAGCGAGGCAAAGTCCTAATTGATAATAAGTCAAAAAATCATTGTACATATTGATTACAAAATTTCTGATTACATTGAGAAGTGAAAATTTTATTAGCCGATAGCAGAAAAATTTGCACTCTGTTTAAGTTACTACCAACCTGGAATGCAGAATAAAAGGCAACTATAAAAACATATAAATGTGCATATTGAATATAAAAATATTGTACGATTCCCTATAATTATTTCCATTACTGCCTTAAATCTCTACCTACTTTTCTTCCAGCAATCTCCTGCCCGATTCGGTTTTTATTTACTAAATTAGGTTCATAATCCATTCAATATTAAAGAATTGGATATTTCACTGAATCGTAAACAAAGCATTATGGAAGATATAAAAATATACATGTAGCTAAAGGGATTGAGCTCGCTGGAATTATAACGATAATTATCGGCACATTTCTGGCATTGGCAAATTTTGTTTTCACTCGTCAATGTTTAACTCCACGTTCCTATAAAATCTTAAGGCAAGAACTTGGCAAGGCAATTCTTTTGGGATTAGAAATTTTAGTTGCGGGCGATATTATTGGAACAGTTGTTACCGAACCAACAATGCAAGGAGTTCTGGCACTGGCGGTGATAGTGTTGATTAGAACCTTTTTAAGTCTATCTATCGAGGTTGAAATTGAAGGCAAATTTCCTTGGCAAAAAAATAGTGTAAAAAATTAAAAATATAATCACCCCATCCTAACAACTCATTAAGGTCTAAGCACTTCACTCAAATTTTTAGTGTAAATTGATTATAAAAATTTAGATTACAACTTTAATTGTGTAAATTTAGTAAGGAAAAAATAAAAATAAAATAAATTAACATGATGAAAAAGAAAAAACCGGCCGCTACCACCCCAAAGAGCAAAAAGATCCAAGACCTCGAAGCCTTTCACCAGACCACTGAGGGTACAACAATGACAACCAATCAGGGATTATTAGTAAATGATACAAACAATTCCTTAAAAGCAGGAGAACGGGGTGCTACTTTACTGGAAGATTTTTTACTTCGTGAAAAAATCACCCATTTTGACCATGAGCGTATTCCGGAACGCATTGTACATGCCAGGGGAAGTGGCGCTCATGGATATTTCGAGCTTCATAAAAACATGGAAAAGTTCACCAAGGCGGGAATCTTTAACGACACCAACCGGAAAACCCCGGTCTTTGTCCGATTTTCAACTGTAGCGGGTTCTAAAGGATCTCCGGATCTTGCCCGCGACGTACGTGGATTTGCGGTAAAATTCTATACCGAAGAAGGAACCTGGGATCTTGTAGGAAATAACATGCCAATCTTTTTTATTCAGGATGCTATGAAATTCCCTGATCTTATCCATTCCGTAAAACCAGAACCTAACAAGGAAATTCCACAGGCCGCATCAGCCCATGATACCTTTTACGACTTTGTATCTCATACCACTGAAACGCTACACAACCATATTTGGGTGATGAGCGACCGAGCCATCCCAAGAAGTTTCCGAATGATGGAAGGCTTTGGAATACATACCTTCCGCCTTATAAACAAAGAGGGCAAATCCCATTTTGTAAAGTTTCATTGGAAACCCGTTTTAGGTGTTCATTCAGTAACCTGGGAAGAAGCTGTTAAGATTAATGGTGCCGATGCTGATTTCCACCGTCGTGACCTCTGGGACGCTATCGAAGCTGGGCACTTTCCCGAATGGGAACTTGGCTTTCAGATAGTTCCGGAGGAAGACGAACACAAATTTGATTTCGACCTTTTGGATCCAACCAAATTGATACCTGAAGAAATGGTCCCGGTTACTATTGTAGGGAAAATGACCCTGAACCGTAATCCTGAGAACTTCTTCGCTGAAACAGAGCAAGTGGCTTTTTTACCAGGACATATTGTTCCAGGGATAGATTTCAGTAATGATCCCTTATTGCAAGGACGTTTATTCTCCTACCGCGATACGCAATTATCCAGGTTGGGAAGTCCAAATTTTGACCAAATTCCTATTAATCGCCCCGTTGTTGATGTAAATAATAACCAGCGCGATGGCCACATGCAAATGGCAATCCCCACAGGACAAACCGCCTATTTTCCAAATTCCATAAGTGGTGGCTGTCCACATTTATCAAAGATTTCCGAAGGTGCTTTCCATTCCTACGAAGAGCGTATCGATGCAAGGAAAATTCGTACCCGAAGCGAAAGCTTTAGCGATCACTTTTCACAACCTGCGTTGTTCTACCGCAGTCTGGCTGCTTGGGAGCAGGAGCACGTTGCGGGAGCTTATACTTTTGAGTTAGGCAAATGCAAACACGCGGAAATTAAGCAACGTATGTTGTGGTTAATATCTCAGATAGATGAAACCTTGGCTCAGAAAGTAGCGGTAGGCCTGGGAATGAAGGTTCCAAAAGGCATTGATCAACCAATTAATCAGGCAATTGGTGCAGATGCTGATGTTAAAAAGCACCAACCGGGAGCTAAAAAAATATATCTTCAGGAATCACCTGCATTAAGCCAGGAAAATACCAAATTTGAAAGTATTGCCACACGTCAAATTGCTGTATTGGTAGCAGACGGTTTTAATATGGATTCATTTCAGGCAATGAAGTCGGCGTTGGAAAAAGAAGGAGCAATGTTAAAGATAATTGCTCCTCACGGTGGTACAGTAATCTGCGATCAGAATCTTGAACATAAGGTAGATGCCGCTATTATGACAACTGAGAGTGTCTTATTCGACGCAGTGTATATACCTGGTGGAGAAAAATCCATAGATGCCTTGCTGATGGAAGGAAAGTATATCAAGTTTGTAAATGAAGCGTTTAAACATTGTAAGGCAATTGCAGTTGATGCTGAAGGAGAAACCTTTCTGGATGCGACCTTTGTGGCAAATTACAAAGATGATAAAGCTGTATTGATCAATAAAAATCCAGCTGATTTCAAATCTGCTATAGCTAAACATCGTAACTGGGAACGTAGGACTTTAGTCGATACAATTCCTGTGTAGATCATTAGTTTGAAATTATTTTATGAAAGATGAGGTTTCTTATAAGTAAGAAACCTCATCTTTTTTTATGTTATATATTTTTGTAATATAATATGGTTCTCATTGCAATACAACAAGCTATTTAATCTTTTAAAAAGCCCTAACTGCACGTACGGCGTGTGATTCGTCCTTATTATTTGAGCTCTGATCCCCCTTTTTAAGCTCCTGTGACCAAGCCTTATTAGCGATATCCTCTGTAGAATTCCAATATACAGAATTACCAAAATCATCACCTTTTACCTTCATATCATCTTTAATCGAATACATTAGAGCCAATTCGTCTTTGCTCGGTAAAAACCAATCGGAATACTTACCATCATCATAGTTATCACAGGCCTCGGCTGCGGATATAATGCTATCTGACATCTGACAACTATTTGTTACAATCGCCGATGAATTAGCCTGCCCTGATCCTAACGCGGCACTCGTCCCTGGAACTGATGTAATACAACCCCATTCAGAATCTGCTAAATCTTCCTTGGCTGCGACGAGGCCATGGGTATTGTCTGCAGGGTCTACCCAAAAAACAACACCACCTGCTCTTAAATCTCCTTTTGTTGCTGCTATTGGCGCTAAATCTAATATTCTTGCTTCTAAAGCCACTAATTTAGCTTCTAATGCATCTACATAGGCTTTAATAGCGACATCTACATAAGCTTTTGTAGCGGCATCCTGATTACTTCGTGGATCTGCAACACCAGTTAATTTATTTCCTCCAAATGCTACATCTTTCGAGGCTGCCCCAAATCCACTTAAGGGGATATTGGCTTTGTCTAGCTTTGCATTGGTCACATTTGCATCCAGGATTTTTACTGCTGTTACCGCACCGTTTGTAATAGTTAAATCAGTAGCACCTGTCACCTCACCTGTGTGATTCTCATTGGATACTAACCCGCTATATAAACTATTTAATGCATCATCACCTGAGTTGCTATTTGAAGTATTTCCCAATACATTTAATTGTGCATTTGTAACATATTGTTTATAGGTACTTGCTGCTATATCTGCTGTGGTGAGTGTAATATTTCCTGCAATTGGAGATATTGTATTTACTGAAATTGTTAAACCATCTGCTCCTGTTGGTCCTTGTGGACCTATTGCTCCATCTATTCCTGTCGAACCTTGGGCTCCATCTAATCCATCAATTCCTGCTAATCCATTTGGTCCTATTGGTCCTTGTGCTCCTGCCGGTCCAGTTGTGCCAATATCACCTTTTAATCCGATTAGTCCTCTTGCGCCAATATCTCCTTTAATTCCTTGTGCTCCTATTGCTCCATCTAATCCGTCAATTCCTGCCGATCCATCAATTCCTGCTACTCCATTTGTTCCATCTAAACCGTCATTTCCTGATGGACCTGTTAAACCAACAGCACCAGATACTCCGATATCTCCTTTAATTCCTTGTACTCCAGTATCTCCTTGTGCTCCGACTTCTCCATCATTTCCATCTGTACCATCAATTCCTGCTGATCCATTTGCTCCATCAGTTCCTGCTAATCCTATCGCACCATCTAGACCGTCAATTCCTGCTGATCCATCTGCTCCTGCTGCACCATCAATTCCATTTGTGCCATCGTTTCCTGCCGATCCATCCGCTCCTGCTGGTCCTGGTGATCCATCAATTCCGTCGTCTCCTGCTGGTCCTTGTGCTCCAGGATCTCCTTGTGCACCGACTTTTCCATCATTCCCATCTGTTCCATCAGTTCCTGCTAATCCTATCGCACCGTCTAGACCGTCAATTCCTGCCGATCCATCTGCTCCTGCTGCACCATCAATTCCTGCTAATCCATTTGCTCCTGTTGCTCCATCATTTCCGGCGTTTCCTGCTGGTCCTTGTGCTCCAATATCTCCTTTTGCTCCATCATTTCCATCTGCACCATCAATTCCTGCTGATCCATCCGCTCCTGCTGGACCTGCAACTCCAATATCTCCTTTGATTCCTTGTGCTCCAGTATCTCCTTGTGCTCCGACTTTTCCATCATTTCCATCTGCACCATCAGTTCCTGCTAATCCTATCGCACCGTCTAGACCGTCAATTCCTGCCGATCCATCCGCTCCTGCTGGTCCTTTTGATCCATCATTTCCGTCGTTTCCTACTGGTCCTGCAACTCCAATATCTCCTTTAATTCCTTGTACTCCAGTATCTCCTTGTGCTCCGACTTCTCCATCATTTCCATCTGCACCATCAATTCCTGCTGATCCATTTGCTCCTGCTGGTCCTGTTGCTCCATCATTTCCGTCGTTTCCTGCTGGTCCTGCAACTCCAATATCTCCTTTAATTCCTTGTACTCCAGTATCTCCTTGTGATCCAGTATCACCAGTTACTCCGATATCTCCTTTAATTCCTTGTACTCCAGTATCTCCTTGTGCACCGACTTCTCCATCATTTCCATCTGCACCATCAATTCCTGCCGTTCCATCTGCACCTGCTGTGCCATCTGCTCCATCTGCACCATCAATTCCTGCTACTCCATTTGTTCCATCTAAACCGTCATTTCCTGATGGACCTGTTGGACCTGCTGATCCTGTTTCGCCAATAATTCCTTGTAATCCTGTTGCTCCATCTGAACCTGTTACTCCGATGTCTCCTTTAATTCCTTGTACTCCAGTATCTCCTTGTGCTCCTGCTGGGCCTGCCGCTCCTGTTGAACCTTTTGGTCCTGCCACTGTTGAGGCAGCTCCTGTTGCTCCGGTATCTCCTTGTGCTCCGACTTCTCCATCATTTCCATCTGCACCATCAATTCCTGCTGATCCATTTGCTCCTGCTGGTCCTGTTGCTCCATCATTTCCGTCGTTTCCTGTTGGTCCTTGTGCTCCAGTATTTCCTTGTGCACCGACTGCTCCATCATTCCCATCTGCTCCATCAGTTCCTGCTAATCCTATCGCACCATCTAGACCGTCAATTCCTGCTGATCCATCTGCTCCTGCTGCACCATCAATTCCATTTGTGCCATCGTTTCCTGCCGATCCATCCGCTCCTGCTGGTCCTGGTGATCCATCAATTCCGTCGTCTCCTGCTGGTCCTGTTGCTCCAGTATCTCCTGTTGCTCCATCTTTTCCATCTAAACCTGCTGATCCAGTATCTCCTGTTGCTCCATCTAATCCATCAATTCCGTTTGTTCCGTCGTTTCCTGCCGTTCCTACTGCTCCTGCTGGTCCTTGTGGACCTGTTGCACCATCAGTTCCTGCTGCACCATTTGGTCCTGCTGATCCATCTGCACCGTCAAGACCGTTTGTTCCATTTGTTCCGTCATTTCCGTTCGTCCCATCAATTCCATTTGTTCCATCTACTCCTGCTGATCCTGTTGCTCCATCTTTTCCATCTAAACCTGCTGATCCAGTATCTCCTGTTGCTCCTGCTGGGCCTGCCGCTCCTGTTGAACCTTTTGGTCCTGCCACTGTTGAGGCAGCTCCTGTTGCTCCGGTATCTCCTTGTGCTCCGACTTTTCCATCTGTTCCATCAGTTCCTGCTAATCCTATCGCACCGTCTAGACCGTCAATTCCTGCCGATCCATCTGCTCCTGCTGGGCCTGTTGGACCTGCTGCACCATTTGGTCCTGCTGATCCATCTGCACCGTCAAGACCGTCTGTTCCATTTGTTCCGTCATTTCCGTTCGTCCCATCAATTCCATTTGTTCCATCTACTCCTGCTGATCCAGTATCTCCTGTTGCTCCATCTTTTCCATCTAAACCTGCTGGGCCTGTTGCTCCATTATTTCCTGGCAAACCTTGTAACCCATCATTTCCATCTAAACCTGCTGATCCAGTATCTCCTTTTGATCCTGCTGGGCCTGCCGCTCCATCTACTCCTGGCGCTCCATCTGAACCTGATGGTCCTGCTACTCCATCTAATCCATCAATTCCGTTTGTTCCGTCGTTTCCTGCCGTTCCTACTGGTCCTTGTGAACCTTTTGCTCCATCAATTCCTGCTTGGCCATTGCTTCCTATTGGTCCTTGTAATCCCGTTGCTCCAATATCTCCTTTGATTCCTTGTGGACCTGCTGATCCTGTTGCTCCAACATCTCCTTTTTCTCCAGTTAAACCAATATTACCAGTTACTCCAATTGGACCTTGATCACCTATTGCGCCATCATTTCCATCAGTCCCATCAGTTCCTGCTGATCCATCTGCTCCGTCATTTCCGGATATACCTGCTGCGCCAATATCTCCTTTTTCTCCTGTTAAACCAACAGTACCTGTTACACCGATTAAACCTTGTTCACCTATTTCTCCTTGGATTCCTTGTGAACCTTTTGCTCCATCAGTTCCTGCTGCTCCTGGGTCGCCATCAGTCCCATTTGTTCCATCAGTTCCTGTTGCTCCAATTTCTCCTTTTTCTCCTGTTAGACCAATCTCACCAGTTAATCCGTTTGGACCTTGATCACCTTTTTCTCCTTGGATTCCTTGATCTCCTTTAATTCCTTGTGAACCTGTTAGACCAACCTCACCAGTTAATCCGTTTGGACCTTGATCACCTGTCTCTCCTTGGATTCCTTGTGCTCCTGTTGATCCAGTTGCGCCAATTTTTCCTTTTTCTCCTGTTAAACCAACCTCACCAGTTGCTCCGATTGGACCTTGATCACCTATTGCACCATCAATTCCATTTGTGCCATCGTTTCCTGCCGATCCATCTTTTCCGTGGTTTCCTGCTGGTCCTTGTGCTCCAATATCTCCTTTTGCTCCCGCTGCACCATCAATTCCATTTGTGCCATCGTTTCCTGCCGGGCCTTCTTCTCCAGTTTTTAAGGTATTTAACGCAATGGCAGTATTTTGAGTGTTCTGCTCCGTTTGTAGAATTGAAATAGCACCTAAATTATCTTTTTCCGCTTCGATCGCCCTTGTTTTTTCTCCTAAAATAGCAGCCAAATTACTTGCAATTTCATTGCGCACTTCTTCTGTTGGTGGCTGTGGTATATATGTCAAATTTTGCACACTTAAAGGGATAAAGTTACTCCCTCCAGAAAAATCGATTCCCACTTTTAATATCTTGGCATTACCGTCCCAAAAGATATCTGCAAAATCATTGCCGCTTGTTGGTGAACCGGTTCCTATCAAAAGGTTAATCATTCCATACCTATCTGTTTTGGTATTGTGCCGTTCCTGATATTCTTGCGCTCCCAATGCATTTGTAATCGTAAATTGTATGGCAACATCGTGGTTAGCTAAAATATTTCCCTGAGCATTTGTACCTGGTATTTCTTGCGATTTCGGGTTTAAAATCACGGCCTGGTAACTAATCCCTTTGGTTTGAGAAAAACCTTGAATTACTGTTACTAATAATAGTATTAAGAGTAAAAGTCTTTTCATGATTGCTTGATTTGTGTTTTGGTTTGTGTTGTTTTATCTAGTTTTCTTGTTGTGCTATTTCTTGTTTCTTCGAAATGTTAATTAACAATCCAAATCCTACATTGCTATAGGAAATCTTTAATTCTTCATCGCCAGAAGCCATGTCTAAGCCTTTTCCATACATGTATTGCACATAAAAGGATAGGTTTTCTGAAATTGGATGTGAGAAACCTGCACCTATTTGCATGCTAGCCAATGTGGTGTCAAAGTCCTTATTGTTTTTTAGATCGGTCACACTATTATTAAGCGTTTGGCTACCTTGAATAAAAAATGCAGCCGCCATCCCTCCTTTTAAATAAACACTCGCATTTTTAATGTTAAACAAGTCATAATACAGACCTACATTCAAACCTGCATAGTTTAAATCCCACTCCATAAAGTTCCCAACCTCATCATCACTTCCCAACGCTCCATAACCTGCATAATTAGCTCCCAAGGAAAGGTGCAGGTTTTTTGTAAACAATTGGTCCCTGTATCCTAATGCCATAAAAGTGTGGGCAGTAGATTGTAAGTTTTCAAGGCTATTTCCTTGTGAGCTTTGATATTCAAATGAAGTAAGCGATCTTCCGCCTTCAAAATAAAGTTCTTGTGCAAAGGAAATATTTGTGGCTAATAAGAGAAAGAGTAAAAAAGTAATTTGTTTCATATGGAATTGATAGGTAATGCTTGTTTGTTATTTTTTTAGATGAAGGAATTAATTCATCAGGAATGTTTAATTGCAACTTAGTTTTTAATTATTTTTTTTATGATTTGTTTGTTGTTAGCCGTTATCTTTAAAAAATAATTAGCAACCGAAAGGTTGCTAAATTCTATCTTTATCTTTTGATTTGCTTTATATCTTTTTGAAAAGACGTGTTGCCCAAAAACATCAAAAACAACGACCTCGATATTACTCGAAATATTTTCTGTAAAGGAAATGTGAATGCTCTGAATAAAAGGATTTGGATAAACAATAGCCTCTAAACTTAATGGAATTTTGTAAACATCAGCTTCCAATTCTGAAGGAAGCTCTGCTATATTATTTGCTATTCGATTGGGTTGTATAAAACCCTGGCGTAGTATGTAATTGCTATTGTAAAATGTTCCAATTGCACTGGCTTGTCCAATACTTTGTTGCACCAGATAAGAGTTGTTCTTTTGGCTCACGTTTTCTGATGATCCTGCAATTCCTGTGGTGGCTCTTACCAAATAATCTTTGGAGGTATTTTGTGCTTGTAAAAGTGGACTGACGAATGCAAAAAGTACGACACTGAGAACAAGTAATTTTTGTTTCATTCCAGGCTTATTTATTCAAAAGCTAAGATAAATTCTACCCCAATTATTGGAAGGGAAAGTAAATGGACCTTTTAGTTCCTAAGCGAAACTATGTTAAATATTTAACCTTTATGATTTTATAAAATACTTATCGACAAAATGCAAAATATAACGTTAAAGAGCTTTAAAATTAACTGAATCACTCTAATTATTTGAATAAAAATAGTAACAACCTCTATTTTAAGAATTATTATTCAACAGTTTTAAGAATTATTCAACAACTATTTGGTTATCCATTAATTCTAAATCTATCGAAGATTTCTAATGCAGATGAACCTTAATACTGCTGGTCCAAAAAAAAACTCCCCAAAAATGAGGAGTTTTTAGAAAGCAGTTTTGTGTTTTAAAATTTCTAGTTTAATTTCAAGTTTAGATTATTTTTAGATTTTGGAAGACTCAAAATTATAACACAGTTTAGTCAACCTGAATTTTAGTGGCTTTTTTTTCCTTCGAGGTTATCCTTTTCAGGATCATGGACAGCAATAAACTATACAACACAAACCCAATAAAAATGATGTAACCGGGTTGTAGGGAAGTGTTGTTGGTAGAAATGCTCACCAGGGATTCAGTTTCCATATTTAAACGGGATAGCTGGTGATCCAGTATGCCCTGAAAGCCTATATAAGCCATAAAAATAGCAATTACGTAAACATCGGCCATACTCCACTTTCCAGATTTGAATGTGAAAAAGTTTAAAATTTTATTTTTCCTTGTGTTTTTATTTCCTGCGAGGTAAATTTGGGTGGAAATCAACTTGGTGACAGGAAAGATAATGCTGAAAACAAGAATGAGTATACCAACAAGAATCGAGTCTACTTTACCTGTTCTCAAGAGAATTTCTATCACATCCAGAATGCTTTTACTTTGAAAAAAGATCACCTGGTCATTAAAAGCAATTTTTTCTCCAATCAGCACAAAATTTACCTGTTGGAATCGCGCATCTATCTCGATCATGGGGGCCGTGACCCCGGCGAAAAGTACCACAAAGGATACCAATACCGAAATTATGAAAAGTGGCGTGTGAAGAACCTTTTGGTTGCGTAAAAACCACCACAGAATTAAAAACACCAGGATAATTCCTAACAAAATATAAGTATAATGGTAAGTCTTAGTCTTCAATTCCACTAACCTGTCCGCGGTATTTTTGTTGAACTCCGCAAGATCTTTTACCCCATATATAGTATATAAAGAATCAACCTTCAGAGCAGCCTCGGAATCGGCATGAGTCATTGCACTATACTCTTCAATCTTGCTTTTTATTACCTGTTTTAAGGCATTTTTATTCTCAGGTTTCTTGATTTCATTTACCATCGTTTGGGCAAAAACAGGAACCATCGCCCTAATCTTTTCCTCATCCACAAATGTCCTTACTGCAAACTTTGTCAATTTGGCTTTAATCCCTTTCTGCTTTTTATCCATCAGTCTATCTGCCTTGTTAACGGCAGAATTCAAAATCCTGGAGACCTGTATCACCAAAGTATCCTCCTGAGTTTCTGTGAATTCAAAATCATCAATTCGGTTGAGGACCATGGAAGTAAGATGATCCCGCCAATTATTTACAGATAGGATTCCGTAAGTAATGCTGTTTACTTCACTATAATCACTCTTAATTTTAGCCGTTTGTGTGGCATAATTGAAAACCTGGTAACTGCTCCAGGATGCAAGTAAAAATAATGCACCTGCAATTAGAAAAAGCAAAATGCGTTTTAGAGCTGTGGACATAAATTATTTTTTGATGTTTTAAATGTAAGCTAATATTCGTTTCAAATCACCTAAACTTTTGTCGTCCAAATTTGCAATTATAAAATGTAGATATCTGATTTACAGCCACTGTGTATTTTAAAAAAAATTCCCAGCAAGTTTTATAAAACTTTGGTAACTTAGAAACTAGAATAAATTAGTGCAGAATTTCTTCTAATGGTTTTCCTGCGATATATTCTGGCATCAAAATTTTAATTGAAAGCTATTCACTTAAAATAAAATTATAATTGTGGTTTTTTATGAAAAAGTCGATTATAAAATTTCCTCCTTTCCTGCTTCTCTTATCTGTGCTATTTTTTGCATTCAGTTGCAATTATGCAAAAGCTCAGGAGTCAATTCAAGAATCAAGATTACGCGACAACATAAATCTCAAGGATAGTACGGAAAAGAAAGTTCCTATAATTGATACTATAGATTTCAATAAAAGAATGTTGGCATTGTCAAATAATGACACTTCTGATAGATGGCCTGTGAAAAACCCATATCCATTGCCTGGGGCGATTTTGCCATATAACAGGATCATTGCTTTTTACGGAAATTTGTATTCCAAAAAAATGGGGATTCTTGGGGAATTGCCAAAAGATAAAATGCTTGAAAAACTACAAGCCGAGGTTTCCAAATGGCAAGCTGCAGACACTACTCTAAAATCAATTCCAGCCTTGCATTACATTGCGGTCACTGCTCAAATAGATCCAGGCACTAAAAATTTGCACCGATTGCGAATGCCTTTTAAGCAAATAGATACAATTGTGAAATGGGCAGCATTAATTGATGCTTTGGTATTTTTAGATATTCAGGTGGGGCATAGCAATGTAAAGGACGAAGCTAACGCCCTTGCCCCCTATCTTAAACTAACCAATGTTCATTTAGGAATTGACCCTGAATTTTCCTTGAAAAACGGTGAAATTCCCGGCACCAAAATAGGAACTTTCAATGCCGATGACATAAATGACGCTATAACTATTTTGGCGGACTTAGTCAAAAAAAATAAGCTCTCACCAAAAATTTTGGTAGTCCACAGATTTACTCAAGGTATGGTGACCAATTATAAAAACATAAAAATAGTTCCGGAGGTGCAGGTTGTGATGGATATGGATGGATTTGGCGATAAAATTCTAAAAAAGTCTACATACCTGCGATATATTTTTAAAGAACCAGTTCAATTTACGGGCGTCAAATTATTTTATAAAAACGATAATAAAAACGATTGGCACATGTTTAGTCCCGGGGAATTATTGGAATTTACTCCCAAACCTATCTATATTCAATATCAGTAATGATCACTGCAACATAAAACCTCTGAAGTTTACTTCCATATTTAGAGGATAACAGCAAAACACAAAAGGGTCCCTTGGCTGCCCAGTTTGAATCAGCTATATTTGAGAGGCTATAAAACGCCATGCTGTGCATAAGCAAACTATCAACAAGGGAATATATATGACATGTTTGATATAAACATGTTAGGCATCATTTGAAGAAACAATGAAAAGTAATATAAATAGAAGAAAAGAGATTTTTAAAGATGCCATACCTGATAAAGGTTCAACTGAATATGATGAAATAACTAACTTTTTTAAAAATCGTGTTCAAAGTCCTGAAGAAAAGAAATTTTTAAAGGATTGCTATAAAAAAGCTGTTAACTCATTAGAAGCTCAATCTTTATCACATAGTAACTTCATTACAGAAACAACACTTCGTCATTTCTTAATGGAATATAATACAAGAGCTTGGGAACACGGTCTAAGGTCAATGCCATTACTCTTCAATATTCTCGAATCTTATTTTATTTATAGAAAACCACATCAATATTTTGAACTTCTTGAAGAAGAGAATTATCTGATTTCTTTTTACGATTTTTTAGATTTCTATACATCAGATAAAATTGAATACAATAAAGATTTAATTCTAGATAATTTAGTACCTGACATAATATACAACTTCAATATCGGAACAGATTTAAGCGAAATAACTTTTAGAACTGACGATAATGCTGAATTTATACTTTCAGGAATATCAATAATAAGAAGAGAAAATGAAGTTAGCATTCTTCTTATAACTGGCTGTGACGAACTAAAAGAAGTTAAAACATCAGATATAAAACTTGAAACGGAAAATCCAAATAAAAAAGATTTATTAGAAAAATTTAAAGAAGATTCAAAAGATGATTTTCAGAAACCACTTTTTGTAGATGAAAATGAAAAATATTCAAAGGTTCTTGTAATCTGTCGTCTAGATTTAACAACAGATACAATTGATGCAAGATATGTCGCTGAGGAATTTGAAAACTTTTTTCAAATACAAACAGATGAAATAGATGGATTTGCTAATGAAAAAGGAGAATACACTTCAAAAGAATATGAAGAAGTTCATAAAAATGGAATTAAAAGAGTAAAAAAATTTGGTGCTATCTTCGAAATAGCAAAAGCTTCACTCTATTTACCTTATTACTTAAATGTAAATGAAGACGATTTAATTGAAGAGACACACGATACAGAATTCAAAAAAATTAATTCTAATCCAATAAAAAAAAGAAAATTCAAAGACACTTTCGGTCATAAAACCTCTAATAAACCTCTTTATATAATAAATACTAATAATGCTTTTTCACCAGATAAAATCAAACTGAGAGATGACCTATTTAAAATAGAGACAAGTGGATTTTGGAAAAATCTAGAAGTTGACCAAGTTGGTACTGACAAAAAAGGTAATCCAATTCACGGAAAAACTTGGGTTAATAAAAAATTAAGTTGGTACGAAGCATCAAATAAAGAACTTATAGTAGAAAAAAACAATAATCAGTTTACTGGAAAGAATTCAGGATATATTTATGTTGTCCGAACACCAACTATGTCTAAAAACATTTTTAAAATTGGATTGACCAGAAATGATGTTGAAGATAGAGTTAAACAACTTTCAAACACAAGTATTCCTGATAAGTTTTACAAAGTACAAGAATGGAATGTTGCAGATTGTGTGAAAGCTGAAAAACAAGTACACGAAATACTTGACGAATATAGAATTGACCAAAGAAGAGAGTTTTTTGAAATAGATTTCTCAATAGCTGCAGAAACAATAACTAAAGTGTGTGATTCTATTAATAAAAACGATGCCTAACATTGTATATAAAAAATAGCGCAAGTCGTTGATAACACTAAGGTTTGGGCATTTTTGGAAGGTCGCCAAATTTTTAAATTTGACGATTTCCAAGAAAAAAGATAAATAGTAAAATTTAAAAATTTGGCTTGTGTTAATCCGAAAAGTTGTTGCTTATTTTCAGCGCTACTTTTCATATACGGAGCCGTTGTACAACATTAAAAAAATGAAATGAACAAATTAGTACATTGTGTTTTTAAATTCAGAACTGAATATTAATTCGGTTATGTGATTGAATTAAAACCCACTCGAACCGACTGACTTTAAAAAAATCAGCAAGTTTATTTGAATAAAGAAAGATGATAATTACCGAAAATATCTAGAGCAAAAAATGAATCGGAATTCCAAATGAAACAAACTTCAAAACAAACATATGATTACATCTGTTTTAGTGATTTAGCTTATGAATTCGATTCTTCAGACCTAAAAGAAGCGGAAAAAAAGATAAAACGGAGACTAAAATATTATAAACTTGATAATTATGAGCAAGAAAGAATTGAGTATATAAGAGAATTGAAAAATGACTTATATAAGGAAATTTCACTTCAATCAAAATCAAAATACTTCAACAAATCAAATTCAAAATATGCAGATTTTACCGACTTTAATGTTGAAAAAATGAAATCAGATTACATGAAGAAGTACAAAGAAATAAATAGTTCAGATATGTATGGAATATTGAATTTTGCAATTTACCTGTACCATTTGAGATAAAAATAACGGTGTACAACAAAGAACTGAGCTAACTTCCAATTAAATTATCCCATTTTTGGTACAAATTTTTCATCATAGGGAAGTCCGGATTTTGCGATAGCAAAAGCTTGTTTTAGTAATTTGTTGCAAACAGCAATTA
>Ga0307486_1001014_pt1 | contig 22965 bp, 15 predicted proteins | sample CBIW02metaG_FD_203663 | JGI IMG/M metagenome (GOLD analysis project Ga0307486, IMG submission 203663) | Sea-ice brine microbial communities from Beaufort Sea near Barrow, Alaska, United States - CBIW 0.2 | ecosystem: Environmental > Aquatic > Marine > Coastal | place: USA: Alaska | collected...
TCAACACTGTGCAGTTCCGCCACGGCCTGATCGACCGAATGTTCCGCACCGGAACGCTCATCATCGAGTCCGCCTCCGACGACCCGTTGTCATTCGACGACATCCCGCGCGTTGAACGCGTGCACTCATTGCTGTACCAAGAGGTGTCAGATTCTCAGGACAATGATGACGACGATCGCTAGGCCTCGGGGCGCGCATAGTCTGGCCCACTCAACCCGCCCTCGTAGCGGTCCTACAACGTACGTTTTCACGCTCGAGATCTTCCTGGCGGTCCGCAACTAGCGGTAACAGAAACACGACAGCCCCAGCCATATGGCCGGGGCTGTCGTGTGACGGAACTGTGGAGCCTGGGGGAATCGAACCCCCGACCTCCTGCTTGCAAAGCACGTATCTGCTCGCTCTTGTGGGAGATTGCGGCACATACGAACTGGTTGATTATCAGGCACAATACTTCGCATGTGTTCTGCGGCGTCTTGCGCGAATGTGCGCGGAGTCGTGGCAGAACGGTCACGAGAAAGGTCACGAGCCCGGCGCTGTGCACTCTGGCGGATTGATCGCGCATAGAGACACATGTGAACACCATCATGATCGATGCTCCCCACCTGTGGGACACCAGCGAAGCCGCCGCCTACCTCGGCATCTCACCCGCCACGCTCACCACGTGGAGAAGCGACCCTCGTCGAGCTCCACATATTGGTCCCCCACCATGTGTGCGCCTTGGCCGCGGAAAGCGCGCCACCGTGCGGTACCGCCCTGGCGACATCCAGGAGTGGGTGAACAGGCTCGTGGTCGCCTGACATGGCTAGAGGAAGATCGCTTCGTCCCGGTGAACTCGGTGACGTCGTCACCCGAGTTCTGGCAAATGGCAACGTCCAGGCAGACGTTCGGGTTGGTCTCTCGAGTGGTGGCAGTCGTCGCGTCCGCGCCTCCGCCCCAACCGCCGGACGGGCGCGCGCACTAGCGCTCAGCGAGGCGAGGGACGTTGCCGCCGCGGATGCGTCGCGACGAACCAAGGTGGGGTCCGTGCGTCTCGATGAAACCCTGCGTGCCCGGCTCGAGCGCGTGCGCGGTGAGGGTCTAGTTCGCCCGCAAACAGCGCAGCTCTACGAGCAAAGCGGTCGCCGAACTGATCCGCGACTTTGGAGACTTCAACCTCGCAGAGTCCAAACCGGCCCGCCTCGGAGCATTGCTACGTGAGGTGTATGGCACGCGGCCGACGACACATCGCCACGCACTGGGCATCCTCCGCGCAGCACTTGCTGACGCGGTAGAGGACGGGGTCTTGGACACCAACGTCGCGTCCGAACTCCGCATGCCCAAGAAGCCCCGACCCCGGCCGCGAGCCCTCACGCCCACCCAAGCCGAGTTCCTGGTGAAGAGGTTGCACCAGCAGGTGCTGGACGCGGACGGGGGCGTCGTCAAATTGCTGCCGACCGTCTACTCCGACGCAGCCATCCTTCAGTTGGCAACCGGATCACGGGTAGGAGAGGTGTGCGCACTGCGGTGGGTCGATCTTGACTTAGACGGGGGCAGCGTCGTTGTGACATTCGCCGGCACAGTCATGTCGAGAGCCGCGTCGTACCGGCAAGACGAACCCAAGACATCCGCGTCATTCCGGACCCTGCGGGTGCGCGATCGTGAGACCGTCGAGATGCTTCGCCGACGCTTCGAAGACCGTGCCCACCCCGACCTGGTGTTTCCGGGCGACAAGGGCGGAGTCCTTTCGCCACACACTGTTCAGGCGCACTGGAGGAAGGCTCGCGCTGGAACGGAGCTCGACGCTCCTTGGGTGACGCCACACGTGGCGAGGCGCACTTTTGTCACCGAGGCGATTGAGCGTGGCTGGTCCTATGAAAGGACCGCGGCCGCCGCGGGCCACAGTGATCCGGGGACGTCACGACGTATCTACCGTGAGCAACGGCCGGATGTGATCGACCTGGGCTAGCGCCCTCTTCGAGCCGCCCCGTTGAAGTTCAACGGTCATTTCAGGACGGCCGAGGGGTCTCACGGGCGATGTGCAGAGTGGTACGCGACTCGCTCTATGCGCGCAACAACTTGCGCTCTCGGGTCTCTGCGGCCGGACAAGTACGACTTGAGACTGGACGTCGGGATGCCCCCAGCTTCAGCAAGCTGAGTTTGCGTCATGCCAGAGGAGCGCCAGGCACGGCGCAGGCGGCGGACGACTTCCGAGCGATCTGGGTCTTTGGCGCGGGCGAGTTCACGGCGAAATAGGGCGACGACCCCCGGGGCATCGGCCGAGCCGAGCGCTTCGGCCAGCTCGGCAACCACCTGCCCATTTGGGTCGGCACGTACAGCCCTCACGATACGCACCCACTCGCTAATGCCACCTCGCTCAAGGGCCGTCAGCAAACCTTCCACACCCCACGATGCGACTGGATCCGACGGGCTGACGTGGAGGTTACGGAAGGTGAATGTCATCGCGTTGCTCCCTCGAGGTCGACCGTCGACTCCCTGCTATCGGTCGATGAACGGCGAGGGCTCCGCTGCAAGCGCCGCAAGTTCGGGGATGACCCTGGCCAGCCCATCAAAGGTCTCTTGGACCCGAGCGAAGTCCTCTGAGGACACGACGATACGGATCTTGTTGTCCACGGCCAACCTCCAATCCTTGACGGGCCATTGTCCCCCGCGGCCACGTTGAACTCAACGCACGACCCTCAAGACCAGCCATCACTGGGATGTCTCGTCTGAGCAGAAGTTGATCGCTCTCGTCGCAAACTGGGGATATTCGAAATAAACGAACGCAAGTACGATTGTTTCAACTTCTGAAGGATGAGTGACATGATCCCACGGTCCACTGCCGCGACCGAGACATTCGTTCCTGGAGACGCGGCGACGGCGCTTGCTGAGGTGTCGAGTTTCCTGCGCGCCTTCGAGGCCAAGCACCGTGAGCGCCCGATGTCTCGGCTCGTGCTCCGTGACGACGAAGGCGGCCAAGTAGAGCTCCCGGAGCCTGTGCACCGAGTCCTGGTGCGCGCCGTTGAGGCCCTGTCGCAGGGCAAGGGCATCACCATCGCCCCGCAGGAACCCCAGTTGACGACCCAACAGGCCGCTGATCTGCTGGGTGTGTCGCGACCGACGGTGATCCGTCTAATCGACTCTGGTGACCTGCACGCTGAGAGGATCGACTCGCGTCGACGCCTTCCGCTCGGTGAGGTGCTCGCTCACCGCGAGCGGCGCCGTGCCAAGCAGCACGCGATGCTCGACGCGACAGCCGTCGACTTCCACGACGAGGACGATCCGGCGATCGTGCTCGAGGTTGCACGTCAAGCGCGAAAACACCTGTCGAAGTAGCCCGAACAAAGCGAAAGGCCCATGGTCCAATCACCCGGCCGGGTTCAAGGGCCTTCTTCCGAATCCGTCGCGACGATGGGCAGATCCGACGTTGCGCGGGCGCTACGCGTTGCGGCAACCTTGACCGCGCGCGACCCTTAGTCAAGGCTACGGGTTTGCCTTGACTAAGGGAGTCGCGGGTCCACCAGACCGGAGGAGCACAGGAAGGGCGATTTAGGGGTCCACCGATAGTGTGGCTGGAGGAGGGCAACCATAGTGGTGATCGGGCAAGTGCTGGAGCGATCGGCAGGCGGTTTGCCGACGGGCAGCGCAGCGCTTGACGCGATACACCCTCGGCCCATCGCCCCCTGCGGTTTAGGCCGAGGTTGGGCAACTTGACTCGTCACCTGGCTCTCGATATTGCGGCGGAGGAAACGTGTCCAAAGCGGACGTAGATGGCGCGGGCGCGGCGATCGAACGTGAGGGCGACGACGCGCTCCAAACAGATTCCTGGATGACCACCCGGAGCGGCGCACGCGCCGGCCGAGGGTTCCACTACCAGGACGCGGTCGGGGCTTGGCTCGTTGCGGGCCAGCTCGCAGGTGAACTAGCTATCGACCGCGTCGTGCCGGAGGGCCACGAAGACCTGTCATGCGAGGGCGGTGACGGATGGCAGATTCAGGTGAAATCCCGGCAAGAAAAAGTTGGGAACTTCTCCGTCAACGAGACGGCCCGCCACATCGCTGACATGTGGGAAAAACGGCAAACCCGTTCCGTGTCCGGCACAGAAAAGGAGCATCTCATTCTGGTGCTTGAGCGACCAGTCGCAGGGCTTTCGTTCAGCGACTGGGTAACTCCCCTTGAGGCGCTGCAAGAGGGCAACGAACTGCACGCAGTTCTCTCGCGCATCGCGACTGAACGAAACTGGGCCGAGGGAACACTTGGCAACTTGACCCACTTCACGAGCGTATTCACCATGACCTGGGAACAGTGCTCCGCGCAAACCCGACAGTGGATCTCGAACGCATGCGACACGTATCCGATAGTTGCGGACATGATCGGCCAGGCGCTCCGGGACGCAGTCGCGGAGTCCTCAGACAAAAACGCGTCTGTAGTCACTCCATCGGAATCATCCGGCGTCGACCGATCTCGCGCTTCCCACATCGCCAATGAAGTCATCGCTCTTGTTGACCTCGGAGGACTTGAGGAGGCGCTCTCCACCGGCCTATGTGAAGTCGTCAGTTTTGACACGCCACCGGGGCAGATGGACTACTTTGAGGGATCAGCCGCGCAGCCGTGGCACATCGCCGCAGGTCTGCCAGCACCCCGTCCCGACCTCGTCACCCAGGTGGTTGAGGGACTAGACCGACACGATGCAGTCCTGCTATTTGGACCGTCCGGTGTCGGAAAGTCAACTGTCATGTGGGCAACCGTTTACTCGATGAGACACGTGCTCTGGTACCGAGTACGACGGCTAGATGCCGAGTCGGTCGAAAAACTGATCAGGCTCGCACACGCCTCACGACCCTCGTCGCGCTCGCAAGTGGGTTTTGTGGTCGACGGCGTTGGTCTTGGCGCGGCGCCTGCATGGGATCAACTCCAGCGCGAAGTTGCGGCAATTCCGGGAGTCCTACTTCTCGGTTCCGTTCGCACCGAGGACATGTTTCCCCTTCACACACTGCCCGACTGCGTCACCGTGAGCGTCGCTCTCGACGAAGAAGTCGCGGCGCGCATCTTCCAAAAGTTTCAGGCGTCGGGTCTCAGCCGACCCGCGCACTGGCGGGAGGCCTACCTAGCGGCCGACGGGCTAACACTTGAGTACACCTACCTACTAACCCAAGGACGTCGGCTTGCCGACGTCCTTGATGATCAGGTTAAGCGTCGCGTTGAAGAACGGCGCGACGCCGAACTCGAACTTCTCGCCCTGGTGACCACGGCGCACCGCTGGGATGGAAGTCTCTCCGTCGAGACCTTGCAACGTCTCGTCGGAATAGGCCAGAGCGAACTCCGGATCGCGCTGGCGCGGTTGAACGAAGAGCATCTCTTGCGGACCTCCGAAGACAACGTCTCCGGACTCCATCCCTTGCGCTCTCGATTCTTGTCTGAGAGCGTCCACAACTTTCCTCCTCCAACACTCGCCCAAACCCTCAGACGCCTGATCGCGTCAGCGGCGCCTGGTCAGATCGGCTTGCTCGTTGCCGGGGCTTTGACCGATCACCCCGAACTAGAGACGGAGGTCCTTGCCGCCGCACTGACCCGGCTTCGTGAGGAGGCGCAGCCCGCGACTCTCAGTGCTGCTCTCGACGCCTTGAGAAGAGTTGACTACCAGCGACGCAGCCGAGCATGGCCCGAGATCATGGACCGCCACAACGTCGATCCGCCCTTGCGCCACATTGCATTCCAACTCGCGCTGGTCGGTGGCCATTCCGAACTCAGCCTAAAGCCGGGCATGGCCGAAGCGATCGAGGAGGTTCGCCAATCGCTTGCCGATGAGTCTCCACTGCACAGACAGCTCATCAATGACATTGGTCTTGGCCGAGTAGTTGAGACGCTGGCGAACTGCTCGGACACAAAGGGCGCGGTCGCACTCCTCTCGTCCCTCTCAGATTCGGCTCTCACGGGCACCGACGTGTCGAAGGTGCCGTGGCACACTTCAAATCTCGCCTCCCTGCTACGCGAGGTCTCAGCGGTTGAGTTCGGCGATCTAGTTGAAGCAGCACGACTGAACAACCCGGAACTCGCCAACTTGTTTTTTGACCTTGGCGGGGGCGAACAAGGAGCGATCGCAAAGATCACGCAGCATTCTTCGTGGGTAACCGACGCGCGGATTATTGATGTTGACGGCTCACCGACGCCATACGTCCGCACACTTCATGTCTCCGACGAGGTTCAAGGCGATCCAGACCAATCGAATCGCGAGTTGGCCCGAACCGTGCTTCGTTGCTTCCCAACGTGCGAAAGCGTAGATGTACAAGCGTTATTGGCAGGCAACCTGCCAATCAGGGTCGGCGGGCACGAGTTCGCCGTCTCGCTTCTACGACGGCAGTACGACCACTCCGAGGCCGAAGTCTCGTGGAACCGCAGGCGTGTGGCAATTGCAGCCGCCGCGTTTGGCACAGCCAACCGAACTCAGCGCGTTGCGATTGCAGCGGACGTGCTGCCGCAACTAGAGAAGTATCTCGACGACCTTGCACGCGTGTGGATCGTGTCCAGAAACCGAGCCACGGATCTTCGCCGTCTTGCGGCCTCACGATCGCGACTCCGCGAACAGAGGGATCTGATCATCCCGCTCGGGGCTGGCGGCGCGTCAGGAACTGAGACCTCGGCGTTAGGGAGCGACTACCTTCATTCGCTCGTCGATGGAGTCATAGACAATCTAGGCCCCCGACTCGCCGAACTTGGGGGTAACAGAGCATCCCTCGCGGCTTTCGCGGGCGACTCTCTGCGCGACTTTGTCGGGAAGATTGTCACGAAAGAAGAATGGAGCCTTCTCGACATCCAGCCCCCAGCCGCGTTGTCCGCGATCGACGAAACGCTGATAGACCTTCACGCAGTCTTGTCCGAACTCGCGCACGGCAGCACAACTACGCAGGCCCTCTCGACGGCAGCCAGATCTGGGCAGAGCGGTCATGCACTTCGACGAGCCGCCGAAGTAGCCCGACGAAACGCACAACGACGGCACGAACGGCATTGGGAAGGAATCCAGAAGAAGCTTCGTGACGCAGGGATCTCTGCAACCGTTCACACGCGCCCGCACGTCCGAGCTTCCGCCACCGAATGGCCACCAACTCAGGTGGCGATCAGTGTCGACGCCTCGTCCATCCAAGACTGGAACACCCAGGCCGAAACTCTAGTGGGGCTATTCGGACCCACCGCCAACGGTTCGTCGTATCACCCCGCACTCCTTGTTGTGCCTTGCGTCGAAGGGCGGCCACTGAAGCAGATGTGTCTTCAGATAATCTCCACGGTCCTCCCTGGCGCGGACCTATTTGCCACTTGGGCAAGCGAGCTTCCCGTTGCCCACGACACGCCGATCTCGGACGCGTTGGTTGAGGCTCACACCGCAATGCAAGTGCTCTCGGGTCTCGCCGTTCTGTCCAGTTTCAGAGAGACAGCAAACTTACAGCCGGTAGCTGACAACGCCGCTGAGCGATTCCACGAGTCCTTTCAGGCCATCCAGAACGTCGCCCCCCGGGACGCCGTGACTGAAGCGATTCTCGAGTACTTGTCAGAGCTCGCAAGCCAAGTGCAGGGAGAGCTCGATGACACCCGAGAGGGACGAGCGCCCGTCAAGCCTTTCGCTGAATCAATCGCAAGGGGCGCGAGCGACGCACTTGGAGATGACTCTGGGAGCGGGGAAGAACAGTTCGCCTTGTTCAATATCGCTCTAGGCCTTTGCCTTCAGGCCGATGTCAACCGAGACATCGCTTTGACGTTATTGCCATGAGTTGCTGACTGCGCCGTCCTTCGCGGTCAGCCGAGTGTGGCTCATCGTGCGAGCTCGCCGAAAGTCGAAGGCACGTCCGCTGGCTCACGCTAAGTGGTGCCAGAAGCGCCACCACACGAACGCTGACCGTACGGCGGTCACTCAGGCGATCAACGTGGCGTACTCGCAACGCATGGCGGAGCCACGCGACACGGAGTAGTCCGCCAGTACGTCGGGCGCTACGGTCGAGCCATGGGCATACTCGACTTCCTCCGACGAGGCCAACCTTCCGAGCCACTGCCACTCGCCACACCCAAGCAACCTGAACCCCAGGGCCCCACGGTGCAAGACCCTGCGGCACCAGAACAGGCGAACAACGCGGTGTTGCTCGCGCGCGCGCTGCATGTTGAGCTGGGTGGCCGGGTGGACGTCGACGAAATGTATTCGAGGGCGGAGTCGGCGGGGGTTGATCCTCAGGAGGTTGACGAGGAGTTCTACAAGCTGCGAGAGCAGGCTGCCGTAAAAGTGGTGCGCCGCCGTTTCCCCGCAGACAAGGTGCTTGACGTGAAAGCCGTCGATGCGATCCGTCAGCGGGTCCGCGGGCTGTCGTACTGGGTCACCTCTGACGAGCGGTCGAAGTACGGCGCCGACGAAATGTTCTTGGTGCCGGAGCCGGGCAACGAGTTCGACTCGCAGGCGGTGGCGGTGTTTTCGAGGGGGCGCAAGATCGGGTACTTGACGTCGGCGCGCGCGGCGATGGTCTTCCCTTTGCTGGTTGAGCTCCCGGGGATCGCGTTGCGGGTGAGGGGTGAGGGGCGGTCTGGTTCGTCGAGTGCCCTGTGGGTGTACGTGCCGGAGACCGAGCCGCTGCGCCGCCACATTCGTGCGGTGATGAAACAGTCGTTGTAGCCCAACTGGTGGCCCAACCAGATAGTGGGTCCCACCGGGTCTGTCTGTAGCATGAGCGTATGAACCAGGGATTTGACCCGGACCGACACGGTTGGCTGGGTCAACCGATTACTCCGCAGGTGTAATCGGAAGAACTCTCAAGCGGACCTCCGGTGCAGTCGCGGGCGCGGTATTGCGGCGACGCAGGCATCCGAAGTAGGGCGCCGTCTTGAGCCAGAGAATTCCTCGCACGCCGCGTCTTGTGCCAAGGTACGTCACATCAGCAACCGCACTTCGAGAGGGGCACCAGTGAACGAGTACCTGGGTGAAGACTCGACACCTACGAAGACCCCCGGCGATCCCATCGACCGCATCGAATCACTGGCGAGCCGCCTCGGGGAGCACCCAAACACCGTACGGGAGTTGATTGCCGCACTCGGCCGCCCCCGAAAGCAAGTGTTGAAGGTACCTGAAGTAGAAGAACTACTGTCGGTGTCGAGGTCCACGGTGTATCGACTGATCCGTGATGGAGAACTCGATCGTGTAGACATTGATCGCACGACACGAGTGTCGGCTGAGTCAGTTGAACGCTTCGTCGAGCGGAAGATCACTGAGACGCGGCGTGCGCGGGCTGAGCAATGAAGCCTGTGTGATCGGCCTCGGAACACTGACGACCTCTCGTTCACCGCGGGAGGAGCGCGGCGCCCCCGTCCTAGAACAGTGCGTCCGGGCTCTTGGGCGTCGGCGTGTGTTGCTCACCTGTGTAGTAGACCGAGTCGGCGTGAGGTTCGGGCCACGAGTGATGGGCAACCTCCCACTCCGACGCCCGATCGAACCTCGCCTTGAACTTGTCGTTGCGGGCGACGGTACCTTCCCAGTCGGGCTGAGACTCCTGAGCGAGCCAACCACCAGCGATGCCCGCGTTGAGCGCCTGAGTGTTCTCGATCCAGATCGCACGAAGTTCCAACGGGGTGAAGGCGGCCTTCCTCGGTCGGCTGCGCCCGGTGCTCGGAACGTACTCCCGCAACGGCCGCCGCCCTGTGGCGCCAAGTGCTTTGTGCCACTGCTTGAAGTCGCCAGTGGCGTCGAAACTCGATAGCCCTTCAACGACAATGAAGCCCAGGCCTTGGAGTTCGACACAATCGCGCATCGCCTGTGCATCGTTGAGCCAGGCGACCGAGTCCTTGGAATCGAAGTGCGGCACGCCGTCCGGCAGCATTCTTCGCATCGCGGTGTGGGCCTTGGCATCCCAGACGCGTGTGGAGGATGCGTAATCGAAAACCGTACTGCCGAAGCGAACTCGAGGACCACGCACAGGCGGAGTGGGGTGTGCCTCGTTGAGAATCTCCCGGAGCTTCTCCTCGAAGTAGAAGCCGGCCCACTCCATCTGTCGCCATTGAGTAGAACCAGACTGCCGCATCTCCAGGACTGCTTCACGACCATCCCAGTGGTCGGGCAGCCCCTTGCTCAGCGCGCGGACGAGCGCCGCGCCCTCTTCGCGGGCCGTACCCCAACCGGCGGAGACCACCTTCGCTCGACGCTCGGCGCCAGCGAGAATGAGGTTCAGGCCGTCAAGGGTGATCGACGCGCCCGTAGACCCAGCGCTGGCGAGCCACGGCACACCGAAGGCTTCACACAGAGCCGCCGCAAGTTCGTGCTTGGTGCGCGTCTCATGCAGGACTTCAGGGGCGAGGCGTTGCGCCAAGTCCTTGAGAGTCCACCTGTGTTCCTTGCCGCCCGGTCCCAGCGTGTCGTGTTCAACGCCAGCGAGGTCGCACATGCGGTTGACCGCGTCCTGCTTGTTGCGAGCCGGACGGAAGCCCGGAAACGCCAGCAAGACCTCCGCCGCAGAGCGGTTAGCGACCCTGGAAGCCCGCGAAAGACGAGCCAGGTTCACGGTCGCCGCCTCCAGCAGCGTGTTCATACCGGAGAGCGTGACTTGCAACTCGTCGAAGTCCCGACCCTCGCGCCACTTGGCACCCAGCTCCTCCGCGATCTCGGCGCCGAGGACGGCATTCACTGCTGAAAGGTCTATGTCGATTTCGAGACTCTCGGCGAGCGCGACGAGAGCCCGCTTCGGGCCGCGAGTTCCCGAGTCTGGCGACGCAGTCATCGCGAACATGCGGGCTGCCGCTTCCGGGATAGATGCCGCTGGGTTGAATGCCACTTCATCGAGCATGAGCCCACCCTGCCAGAGTGCCAGCTGAGTTGTGCGAAGATCGGTCCGGGCAACCCCAACACGCGTCTCGCGATGCTTGATTTAGAGCCCAAAAGCTGGCAAGCTAGAACACATGTTCGAAAGCCCGACCCCAACGGAGTCACCTTGACCGACGCAGCCTTCACCTACGGTGACCTGTTTGCCGGCATCGGCGGCTTTGCTGCGGCGCTGAACGCCTTCCACGGCGAGCACGCGTACTCGGTCGAAATCGACAAGGATGCGGCTGCTGTTTACGCACGCAACTGGGGCCACAACCCACTGGGCGATGTCACGAAGGACGCCACCGAAGAGGGCTTTGCGCCCGCGCAGTGGAACGGCGAGGAACGGCGGATTGACGTTCTCGCTGGAGGGTTCCCGTGCCAGCCATTCTCAAAGTCGGGTGCGCAGAAGGGCATGGACGAGATCCGCGGCACCTTGTTCTTCAACATCATGGAGATCATCAAAACGCAGAAGCCCACAGTGGTGATGCTCGAAAACGTTCGCAACCTCGTTGGTCCACGGCATGTCCACGAGTGGCAGGTCATCAAGGAGCGGTTGCACGCCGCCGGATACCAGGTCTCCGAGACGCCGGCGGTCTTCTCACCTCACCAGATTTCTCCAGAGTTCGGTGGTTCGCCCCAGGTGCGAGAGCGTGTGTTCATCACCGGAACGCGCGTGCCGGAGGGCCAGGTCAGAGACCCCCACGTCCCGCCCGTCAGACTTCTGCCTGAGGTCGTGATGCAACGCGAATGGGACCTGCTCGAGGACTTGAACATCGACGTTGACGACGAGGTGCCGGGTACAGCACTCAGTGCCGACGAGGTGGCCTGGATCGACCATTGGGAAGAGTGGGTTCAGGTCGTGCGCGAACTGCGCATTCGCGATGCCGACGCCATTGGTGAGACCGTGCGGCGGCTGCCCGGGTTCCCCGTGTGGGCAAATGTCTGGACGAACAGCAAGGCAGAACGCAACCGCCTGATGTACCCCGCTGGTTTCAAAGTTCCAGCGTGGAAGGCGAACTTCCTCGAGAAGAACTGGGCGCTCTATGACGGGCTCCAGGAGCGCGGCGACACCAAGTGGTTGGCGGCTTGGCTGCGAAAGACGCGCACCTTCCCCGAAAGCCGCCAGAAGTTCGAGTGGCAAGCTCAGGACGAAACGAGCCTCAGGAACTGCGTGATTTCGTTCCGTCCCAGCGGACTGCGCGCGAAGCGGATGACTCACTTGCCCGCACTTGTAGCGATCACCCAGACCCCGGTGCTGGGTCGAGGCAAACGGCAGGGCCGTCGGCTTTCACCCACAGAAGCCGCTCGGTTGCAAGGACTTCCCGACGAGTTCGACTTTGGGACTCAGCGTGACGCGTTGACCTACAAGCAGCTGGGCAACGGCGTGAACACCGGCGTGGTCTGGAATGTCCTGAAGGCCCATGTGGCACGCGACGCGTACCTCTTGGAGAAGACCGAACGTGGTCGTTCCATCCTTGAGGCCGTTGTGTCGGCCCCAGACGATCCGAGCGAACGAATCACACGCATCCTCAGGGCAAAGGGTGTCGCGACTGTCGTCTGACCGTGTGCCGGTCGCGGATCGCCCTCCAACATCCCACTAGTTGGTTACAACACGCCGCCATCCGAGTCTGAGCCTCTGCCTACGTGCGCTCTCGCCCGTCGTATTTTCCCGTCTTGAATCCACATAGACGAATTCCAGCGAGCCCTGAGCACATTCGCGGCCCCAGCCGGAGCGACCCTTGCGATCGATAGCGTGTTGCCTACATGAACCTCGAGTTGTTGCGGCAACCCGACGACTTCAACCACTCCAGCGGGCGCTGTGAACCCCTGCGCCTGATTTACGGTGACACCTAGACCCACGGCATTGACTCTGCGCGCACTCACTACGCCTTGCACGATTGACACCGAAGCTCTCTCCTGGATGGATACCGACGCAACCATGTCTGCCCAATGCTTTGCAAAGGGACGACAGACGACAGTGAACGGGCAATCATGACAGTTAGAGAGAGACGGTGCACCCATTGCCTCACTATCGCCAACTGCCACCGCTTGGTTGAACCTGGCTCGACTCTCTTGGGCTTGCTCACGAACTTCGACGGCTTCATTCGCCAAGTAACTGATGCGAACAGGCGGTCCAGTGATCGGAAGCAACTCCAGCACCGGCCAGACTCCGTAGTTCGCGTGCACTAGACCGGCATAGAACAGCAACTGAGCACGGTGGCTTTCCACGAGGACCCCGGAGTCAATGCCGATGCCTGACTTGAGGTCCACCACGACGAGTTCTCCACCCCGGTTCTCGAGCCGGTCCAGAACTCCGAATAGCGCACGACCGTCATCTGACAGCCGGACCTCTGACAGCGTGCCTCTAGGCAGGTTCATGGACCGGCCCGCCTTCGCGTCGGGCGGTGCGCCTAGGGAACCGCCACGCTTGCGAACGCTGCCCAAGGGGGCCCACCGTGCGCCACCTTCGACGCCAAGAGAGCGAACGACCCGCGCTCTCGCAAGACCAACTCCCGGCCACTGGCGGAGGGGAGGCACTGCGGCCGGGTGCCATTCCTGTGCCAACCGTTCGTGTTCGGCCGCGAGTAACTCGTTGAACGCGTCCCGAACCCAAGACCGATCGGGGCTTTCCGCACCACCCCGGCGCGCTTCCGCAACGAGATCCTCTATGGCATGTCGCGCCCTACCCACAGCGGCCGATGGGGTAGTTCGGTCAAGATACTTCTTCAACGGATCGCGCGAGAAGACTTGCCGCAAATGACACTTGGCTAGCCGAGACCACGCTGAATACGACATTGCACCCACGGGTTCGAGACCCGACGCACGCCCCGCATCTGAGTACCGGCTCAATTCGGCGCAAGCCTGTTAAGTACACGCGCTGGGCTAGCTTCCAACTCGAATGGGTCGGTGAACTCCGGTGCAGTGATCCCACGCTCATCAAGGGTGTCGCCGACAATGGCCTGCGTAGTTTCTTCCCAGCGGTTCGGCGACCGCCACCAAAGAGGATGGCCAATTACGAGCGCTCGGCCCGCCAGCGCGTCAGTTCCGATTAGGACGGGTACGCCTTCAATCTCGTCGAGAATCAGGCTGTCATGAAAGCGCCGCGCAAGGGTCGCGGCATGAACGCGTCCGATGCCGAGCCAGCGCTCCATATTTAGCTCCTCGCCGCTGGCCAGATCCAGCATGTCTAGCGCGAGTCGCCAGTCGAGTTGGGCGTGGTGCCGCCGGTTGTCCCACGAGCGCAAGCAGTCGGGACAGGATGGCCGACACGCCTCACGATGGCGCTGGTTGCCCTCGTACAAGTCGGTCAACTGTGCGCGCCCCTGGGACAGAAGCTTCTGAAAGGTCGCGGGCCTTCCCAACTCGTCGGCATAGCCCGCCCCGTTCTCAAGCGCGTCCGCAATGAACACCTGGGCGGTCAGGATGCCCTCAACACCGAGTATCGGGCTCAGGTCAACAACAAGTTCGTCCGGACTGATCTGCAACTCAACCTTGCCTGCGCGGCGGAGAACCTCGGCGAACGACCGGTGTGCCGCGAACGACGCCGGGACCTCCGAGGGAATCAGCGGAATTACGCCAACGCCCGGAGCGGAACTCTTCATTGGGTCAAGAGATACCGTGAGGACATCGGTGACGCGAACTTCTCCGATTGCGAATCTCACATCGGAAGCTGCCTTTGGCGGGAGCCAGTCCCCTAGATCACGCGCGCGATATAGCGACATGTCCGGAACAACGAGGCTCGCGCCCTGTCGCACTGCGGTGAAGTAAGCTCCATAGTTGTCGTTGTAGCGGATGACGTTCTGCTCAACGTAAACATCCAACTGCACTGCACCCACTCGCTCCTCGCGCTGCGAAGGCGAAACTACTGCTAGCGCCGCACCAGACACGGCAGGCGTGTCGTCGTTCTCGTCTCGGAAGTCAACCGCTTCGTAGGTCGTGCGAAAGCCCAGGGGCTGATAGAGGGTGAAGGGCTCGATCGCCTCCCCGCACACCTCACAGGTGGTCGCGGTCGAGTTGGGCCGTGTGTCGCCACAACGACGACAAGCCGCCACAGAGATCCCGGTTCCGAGTGGATCCTTGACCGGGATGGGCCGACGGCCGCCGGTGTACGCAGCGAAACCTACAGCCGTGTGCAACTGCTTGTCTTTCACGACCTGTGCGCCGGGTGAAAATGCGCTCACTGCGATGTCGAGCGGTCGGTCAGAAGCCGTTACCGAGTCAAGGCCCTCCCCCCGCGGTGTTCCCGCGAACAGGCTTCGAACGTTGGTGGGGAAGCCGAAGAGCGGCATTACTCCACGCGACGCTAGGACCTTGCTCAGCTGGCCATCGGCCGCACCGCTGTCCCGGTCAGCCACAATCGCGGACTCGATCGCCTGCACCAACGAGTTCTGTGGGTGGTGTGATTGAATCCAGGCGACCAATTCAATCCGGTCCTCGTTCGCGAGGGCTGTGTATTCCGAGAGGCGCTCAACAACCTGGACAACGTCAACACTTGACGAGAGCCAATCCGAGATGTGCGCCCGGGCGTTGTCCCACTGGTCGCGAAGGCCGAAGGTTCCGTGCAGGCTTTCGGGCGACCAAACTGGTGCCTGGGGTGCGGCCGCGAACGCCCGCCGGAGCACTTCTGCTGCCACAACGCGGCGCACGATGCGGATTCGCCTCAGGTCGAGGAACGGTTGCGCAGGGGCATCTGCGTTCATCTTCCACGGACTCTGGAAGTAGTCATCATCGTGGGTACGGTCGCGCCCCACCGTGAGCGCATACGAGATGGGTTGGCTCGCCCTACCGGCGCGACCGACTCGCTGCTGGTAGTTGTACCGCTGCGGAGGCACGTTTGCCATCACAGTCGACTTGAGTCCCCCAATATCGATTCCAACTTCCATCGTTGTAGTCACGCTGAGGACGTCTACTGGGGTAGTCAACTCATTCTCTTCGGGCGCGAGAATGACCCCTTTGAACGCCCGCTGACGGCGCCGCTGTTCACCCAGCGGCTTCGTCTGCCCCGTCAGCTCTTCGATGTTTAGCCTCTGCGCGATCTGGCCCGCGAGCCACGCATAGTAGTCAGTCTCAGCCGCCGGAACTTTGACCTCGACGAGCGTTGTTGCCGCGCAGTTCGAGTTTGCGCAAACACCGGCGCTTGGTTGTAGGTGAAGAAATCGACATTGGGTGCATTGCCACGCTACTGGCCCGGCCTCAACAAACTGGAGTGCAAGTCCCTTTCGGCCCGTCGCGAGGACCCACTCCCCGCTGTTCTTGAAAAGCCCAAGACCTCGCAGCGAAGTCTCCGTCCAAGTCTCCATCTCGCTGGCGTCACAGCCCGATCGCTGGGCCACGGCCGCAAGGTATTTCCTCAAGGCGCCGGGGCAATTGACAGATTGGTTGTCGGAACTGTCATACCTGTAGTTCCGACCGAGTAGCCGGATCGCCGAACGCAATACTTCACGCGACGCTGAGGCTCCAAGCCCCGGTCCGGGTGAAACTTTGCCAACGACATCAACGTACGCGAGACCCACGGACTCAATATCTCGACGAGCTCGGTCAAAGACTGCCTCGCACACCGTTGCCGCCATGCGCTGGGTGAAGTATTCGCTGTCTGACCCCATCTCGGTGGCAGACAGCGGCTCCCAAAGATCGCCGTGTGGCGGGTCAAAGTAGCGGAACCAGGGTTGCCCGCCTCTCGACTGCTGGCTAGGCCCTGGTCCAGCTGGGTTAGTGCCGGATTTGACGAGAGCTGATGCGATACTCCCGAGGGTGTCGCTCCATCGTTTTGGTTCCGGACCGCTAACCATCGCTCGGTAGTGATCTATTTTCGCTTCGTGTTCGAGGTTCTTCGGAGCACTGAATTCCTCGTGGGCATGCATGGAATTGCACGCCTTCCACAGATCCGGCTCGCTTGCCCTGAACTCCTCTACGCGGTGTTCCTCCACGCTTGTGATGTGATTTCCACGGAGGTACTCGAAGGTGACATCGAGTATCGAACGTTCCCGTTCCGCGAGCACCCCGCGAAGCACCTGGCGGATTTGGTCACGATGATGGGTGTGCCCAAGCCCGGCGGCGGTACGAGCGGCGTCGTCGCGACTGTCAGTGAACACAAGGGTCCTTGCATCTGGGCCCGTGCCCATCTGACGCCGAAACTCTCGTAGATACACCGCAAGTGCGGCAGAGGCTCCGGCCGTGTGGGCTCGGATTGGAGTTCGAACCACGCCTTTTTCGAACCGTTGTCGCTCCTGCGCAAACCTTCCCTTGAGTCCACAGGCTGGACAGCGATCTGGCAGCGCTGGCACCCGCATCTCATCGTCACCGTCCTGGGCTTTCTTGACGTGGCTCAGAACCCATCCAGAAACCAGATCGTCATCAACCGGGTTGACCACGACTTGCCCCGTAATGCGGTCGAGTCCTGCGCGCACAAAGGCAAACTTCTGGCCCAGAATCTCGTACGTACTGGTCTGCCGAGGCTTGGCGCCCGCCCCGGGCCAGAACCATCGATACTCGTCGCGGCTCCGCTTGAACACTAGGCGCGACTCTCGGCCGGCCGAGTTGTTGGGCGTCGATGAAATGTACTCTCGCAGCCCACCTTCGCTCTCGACTTCGTCGACAAAACCTCCCAGGCTCACGTCGCCGCACTCGAAGCAGTACAGGAGTTCCAGGACGCGCGAGTCGCACCTATTGCACGAAGTGATGGGGCGCTCGAAAATCGTGCCGACGCGAAATGGGGCGTCGTCCGAACTCTCCTTGCCTCTACACTGCGGGTTGCAGCACGCCCACATGCCGCGCATAGTACGCACGAAGTGGTGAGACCTCAGTTGGGTCTGAATAGTGGATGCCGGTTGGTCGACCACGTATTGGAGAAGTTTCCGCGTTGCCTCGACGCCCTGGTCAGAGGGGCCGAATAGCCGCTCCGCGATATCCGAGATCTCCGTTGCCTGGAACTGGCGCGGTTCGCGCGGAGATCGGCAAGCGAGTGCCACTAAGTCCGCGACTTGCGCCGGACTCGCGATTTCATGCATGTCCTTGGCGTGCAGAACGTCGGCGATCCCCGGATTATCGACCGGTTGCGGCACGCGAGGCACCCCCGCAATGGGTTCGAAGCTCGAGGCTTTGACGCCAAAGAACTGCGACAGATACTCGAGGCCTTCTGCGCCGCTCGCGAGTGATGCACTTGTCGCGATGACCCGCAGTTGCTCACTGTCAGATCCGAGACCCAGTCGCTGAAGCGTGTTGCGCACCACCATTGCAACCTCACTTCCTGCGGTGCCTCGCTGGAGGTGTAACTCGTCAACGACCAACGTGAAGACGTTGCTCTTACTGTCTGCAAGCCACTCCCGGGTGAGTTGGAACATGCGCTCTTCGTGACTGCGCATGAGCATGGCGTTGAGCATCGAGAAGTTGGTGATGAGGATGTCCGGGGGAGCCTGGACCATGTCCCAGCGGACAACCATTTCGGCGGTCTCCGGGTCGGCAAACATCGCAAGTTGCTTCTGGATTGCCTTCTCGCGCTCCACCTCGCGCAGTTCAGCGAGCTTTGGATCCTTGCCGAGGATGCTCCGCATTTTCTCGTACTCCGCCGCCATCGTGGCAACATCGTGTGCGACCGGCTTCGCCTTGCCGGGCGTCGAAGGCGCCTGGACACCACCCATCGATGCGCCGGTCAATCTGCCGAACCAGATCGGAACACCCGCAGCGACGAGTCGATGGGCGGCTTGACGGAGTCGTCCGAGTTGGTCCTCGACAAGAGCGTTCGTCGGATAGACGACGAGTGCCCTGATCGCTGCGGGTCGCGTCTCAGTCGACCGGAGACTCGCCTCTGGCGACCAACCGCCCGCGCCCTTCCACCAAAGGTTTGGTCCCGCCTGCTCTCCCCAAGATGCGCTCTCCTCCACCAACCGGAGAAGTAGCGGCAAGAGGAACGCTTCGGTCTTCCCCGAGCCTGTTCCGGACGTAATCACAGGGTTGTGCTTGTCGGAACTACCGTCACGAAAGACTGCGCGCACCGCGTCAGCCTGATGGGCACGCAACTTGACTTCGTCGACACTTTCCGCGAAGTCGCCAAAGAGGACGCGGCCCACCAGGACCGCGGTTTCCGTGCTCACACCGGCGTCTTGAGCCACTTGCAGCAAGTTGTCCGTTCCTTCGTACCGCAACACGGGCTCGATGTAGGGAGGGGTTTGAAGCAACCCTGACTCCACGAGCCTTCGCCGGCGCTCTTCCATGAGGCGTTGATCGCTCAGCCAGTAGGCCGTGTCGATATACCGCAGGTAGGCATCGCGAAGTGCGTCGTTTAGCAGGACAGGGTCCGTGGCTTCAGTCATGGTGTCTCCCCAAGCAGACGATAGATGATGACGGATTGCTCAACGCCGACGTTCGCGTACGCGAGCAGCGCCTTTCCCTCGACTAGCTGCGGCGGAGTGCCCGCCATGAGGGCGAGCGCCCGACCGTACAACCCGGGTAGCTCTGCACCGAGCGGCACGTAGAGCAGTTCATTGCTGGCGTCGTAGCCAATCAGCGGTCGCCCCCTCGAGGCGAGGTGTTTGACGACGAACGCATCCCCGCGGCGCACGGTCCCTAACTGCAAGTCCTCTGCGGTACGAACGTAGTAGCGCTTTGTGAAGCCCCGGTTCAACCTATAGGCCCCCGCTTCAGCAATGCTTTCGACCGTGGTCCAACTAGTCGTGGCGGGGTTGAACCACTCTGCGTCAAAAATGCCTTCTGCCGACTCGACCGTGAGAGCGTTGAGCAATTGGCTCATTGGCGGCAGCGACCGGAGCAAACGGGGGCCCGCCTGCTCGAGGAACACGCAATTCATTTCCTCCGCGAGAGATTTCAGGTCCTGCCGGTCGAGGCCCGCAATCGTGCGCCGTTCAATCCATCCCGTGTCATCAACTTTCAGTTGTCCAGTCTCTGCGTCCACTGCTTCCGCTAGGCGACGATGCTCAGATATGGACCAGGCGCCACCAACGAGGCATTCGCCGTTCGCTAGTTCGTAGAGCGACGGAGCAACTACGCACCACTCGATGGGTGCGAAGGTCGCCAGATCCCTCCTAACGTTGATGTACCCGATCGATTCGAGTTCACGAAGGGCCCTGTGCGGTGTCACCGCATCGTCAACTGCCTGCCGGATCAGCCGAGAGAAGTGGTCCATCGATCCGGTGCGCATCCATACGAGCGCATCGAGGAGCATTCCGGAGTTTACTAGGGATCCTTCCCCGCCCAGTTGAGACGAGAGGAGCACTGGCGCCTGGTCACGACTCGCCGGACGGTCAGATTTTAGGCGTCCCTTCAGCGGGCCCCACTTGACGCGCCTGCAGTCACGGCACGTCTCACGCTGCCTCTTACCAATGATTTCAACATCCGAGTGGTGGTCGCCCCTAATGGCGCAACTCTCACTTGAGGCGGGGCGAGTGAGCCGAGCCGGACTCCTATTGCTGCCCTCATTGCGCCACCAGACGGGTGCCAGCATCGGACCGTCCCCCGCAGTGACCGTTTGCTCACCCGCGCAATAGTCTTCTTCTGCGACCTGCTGAAATGCACTCAGGGCGCCCACTGGGTCGCGCGGGGAGTACTCCAATGAAACCTGGCCCAGTGGATTCCACGGCGAAATGGAATCCGAGTCCACCAGCGAAACGATCCTCTTTACAGAGGAGTAGCTCCTACGCGGCTCGGCCTGCAGTCCTACTTCGTACGTGCCCGGCTGCAACTCACACGCTGGAATCTCGCCTGCCACTTCCTGCTCGGTTGATTCACGCTCGAACACCACCGAACCTTCGTCCGTTCGGGAAACGGTGAGCCGCATCGAGGATGCCTCGCGTGCGATCGCGTGTACGTTTAACGCTCCTCCGGCATGCCAGGTTGCGCGGGAGCCCGGCAACTGCAGCGATCCCTCGACGACAACGCTGATCGAGTCGAGCGGCAGGAGTGGGTCGAAAAGCATGGCGTCTGTCGCGTGGCTTGACCGCACCACGATGACGTCTCGATAGGCCGACCACCCGGGAGGGAGCCCTTTGACGTCATCCCACAAAGCAAAACCAGGTTTGGCCACCTCTCCAATGACCGATGCAAGGTTTGGCCAAACACTCGCGGAGGCTTGTGGCGAACTCGATGAGAACAGAACAATGTGGCGCTCACCCAAGCGGACTCGGTCCGCTTCAACGTATAGCCCAAGTGCGGGCTCCGACCGCAGCACAACAAGTGGCGTTGGGTGCCGCGCTGAGCTCCCCCTTGCGCTTCCCTCACCGGGTGCCAACACGATTTCACCCTCAAGCAATGCGCGCGCATCAACGTCAACTAGTCCGGCGGGAAGAAGCACCCTGTCGCTGCTCGGCTCCATCTCGACCTCGGGAGTGCCGTCAGCGGATGCGACCCGCCAATACTCCGAGGATGCGTCAGAGTCCGCAAGACGCCCAAGAAGTGCAAAGTTGAGAGTGATTTTCGACCCGTCAAGCGGTCGAGTCGAGATCCGTGCCGTCAACGCCAACCGCGGGCCGACCGCCGCTCGCTCGTCCTCTGTCGCAATCGAACCGTCCCACTGCCGGAGAGCCACCCTGGCGGCCTCCAAGACAAAACCACGGCCGACCTGTGTGCTCCAGAGCCGGCTCAGGGTGTGCGAAGTGCCTTGCCGTTTCAGCCAACCGCCGAGGATCCTCTCGAGATCGACCTGGTGAAGTTCTCCGCCCGGCTCAAGGTGCGTGTCGATCAAGAAGTCCTGGAGCTTCTTGCGATCCGCGTCCCTTAAGAGAGCTTGCGAGATTGCAAGACCGACATGGCGATGTCCTACGGCGTTGACTGTCGAAACTCCCGCTCGCCCACCCAACGCGTCGAGCCAGCCGGAAAGTGCGCCCCACAACTCTTCCGCGTCACGTTGATAGCTGGGACTCAGTCGGTCGGCAAGCGCAACCTCCACACCTAGGAGCTCCGCGAGCCGGGAGTAGTACGCCTTAACGTCAAGCGACTCGTCGTGGCCCATCCGCTCCGCCGCGCGGGAGAAGAGAGCCAGGAGCGCGAGAACTGGAGGGGGGTTGTCGATGCTGGCACTACCTGGCTCACCGTTCTTCCAGTTAGCGAGCCGGTTGAGGTGCCAACGGAAGGCATCCTTCTTCTTCGCCGGCGGCTGCATCGACAACGTGTCACGCACTGCTTCGACCAGGTGCGCTTCCGCGTCGGCGTCGGCGTCGAGCCCGACGGCGCGGCCAATTTGTGCGAGCGTCTCGTCATTCATGTCGAGATAGACCGGCGCATGCGCCTTGGCCTGCGTGAATATCGCCCCAGCTACGGCGGCATTCCACTTCTTGTACGCACTATCGGCCGTGCCTGCAATCGGAACAGGCGCGTGTCGTCTTCGCGAATTTGCCTGGGCGACATCTCGAGGCTTGGCACCACGGGAGCGCGCGGTTGCGAGATCGGGCTCCGCGGCGACTGGCCTGCAATAGGAGCACCACTCGCGAAACGTGTCGTGCACACAAAGTTCATCCGCCACTGGCAATTGCTTTCGCCCCCCTCAGACAACCTAGACCGCTCGCGTCAGCCTCATCCAGCTCTCCTTGAACCTGGCGCGGACACATGTCGATATGCCTCGAGTATTGCAGTCACGCCTGACGCGTGTTCAAAACGTCGAGGACCGTGACCCGAGGATCGCCCTCGTGTGCCCAGCCTGTCGCGGCAAATCGGACTGTTCACCTTGTTTCGGTCGTCACCCATAAGTACAAAGCGCCCCACGAACGCGGCGTGCGACAGGCAGCTAGTTGGGTGAGTCAGCAGGCCCGCGATCCTGGCGCGCTCAAACACTCCCCCGACATCTGCACCACCGGACGACTTGGTATGAATTCTCAGGTGCCAGTTGACGAACGGGGATGCACGGGGGTCAACTGAACCCGCTACTACCCGCGAGAACAGTCGGTGGCCTCGGCCGCATTGCAGAGGGCTACACGCGATCCGCATCTAGCGAGTCCGGTTCGAGTTTCGCAATCGACATGCCAGAACAGCCACAGAAAGGTCACGGGTTTCAGGACCCGGACACCCAAAGCGGTGTCTACCAGGCAAAGTGTGGAGCCTGGGGGAATCGAACCCCCGACCTCCTGCTTGCAAAGCAGGCGCTCTACCAATTGAGCTAAGGCCCCGAGTGAACGCGAACGCTCAATCAGATACTGCGTCGATCAAATAATGCATCA
>Ga0307486_1001017_pt1 | contig 22909 bp, 18 predicted proteins | sample CBIW02metaG_FD_203663 | JGI IMG/M metagenome (GOLD analysis project Ga0307486, IMG submission 203663) | Sea-ice brine microbial communities from Beaufort Sea near Barrow, Alaska, United States - CBIW 0.2 | ecosystem: Environmental > Aquatic > Marine > Coastal | place: USA: Alaska | collected...
GCACGTGCGCTTCGAGCACGGGCCAGGGCGCGGCCAGCAGCGCCGGGTCGACGTTGCCCTGCACCGGTACGGCGCCGCCGAGCCGGCGGTTGGCCTCGTCGAGCGGCACCCGGTAGTCCACACCCACCACGTCGGCGCCGATGTTGTGCATTTCCTTGAGCAGCTCGCCGGTTCCCACACCGAAGTGCACGATCGGCACGTTCCGGTCAACGGATTCGGCACCCGCTGCGGCATCGGTGTGCTTGGGTACCGGCACTGTGTAGGTCAGGTCGCGCACGTGGGCGATCGCCGCGGCCGACGCTGGGGCAACGGATGCCGCATAGTCAGCCAAAGAGAGGGCTCCGGCCCACGAGTCGAACAGCTGGGCGGCGCTGGCGCCGGCCAGCACCTGCGCGCGGAGGAACCGGCCGGTGACGTCGGCGGTCCAGGCCATGAGCTTGGCCCAGGCCTCGGGTTCGGCATGCATGAGCGTGCGAGCATGAATGTGGTCCTTCGACGGACCGCCCTCAACCAGATACGCGGCGAGGGTGAACGGCGCGCCGGAGAAGCCGATGAGCGGGGTCGATCCGAGCTCGGACACTGCCAGGGCCACTGCGGCGCTGATCGGCGCGAGGGCATTGTCGAGCAGGGCGGGGTCGAGGGCTGTGAGTTCGTCGACATCCGCTGATGTGCGCACGGCCTTGCCGAGAACGGGGCCCTTGCCGGCCACGATCGATACGTCGACGCCGACGAGTTTGAGCGGCACAACGATGTCGCTGAAGAAGATTCCCGCATCGACGTTGTGCCGCCGCACCGGCTGCAGCGTGATCTCGCTCGCGAGCTCGGGGTCGAGGCACACGTCGAGCATGCGCGTGCCGACACGCAATTCACGGTATTCGGGTAGCGACCGCCCGGCCTGCCGCATGAACCACACCGGGGTCACGTCGGGACGGGTGCCCTGATAGGCCTGGATCAGGCGAGAGTCGGCGGTGAGGCCGGAGGAGAGTGGATGCTGCGCGTCGAGGATCATCTCGCTTATTCTCTCAAATATCCCTGACAGCGGCGACCTGAGGCTAGAGCAAGTCGTAGAATCGACCAGTGCTCATTCTTCTGTCCGCCAGCCACAAAAACTCCACCTTCGATGTGCTGGAGAAATTGTCTGTGGGCGGGGGCTCATCGGCCACCCGCATGGTGGAGCAGCACGGACCGCTCAGCGGCGCCGTCGTCGTTGCCACCTGCAACCGCTTTGAGGCCTATCTCGACCTGGATGCGCCCTACGGCGTTTCCCCGCTCCCGGCCGTGTACGCCGCCATTGAAGCAGTGAGCGCCAGCAGCGGCGTCGCCGAAGACACCCTGCGCGACACCCTCACGCTCGTGCACGGCAACGGCGTTGCCGAGCATTTGTTCGCCGTCACGAGCGGCCTCGAGTCCGTCGTGGTCGGCGAAGTCGAGATTGCCGGCCAGGTGCGCCGCGCGCTCGAGCAAGCTCGCGCCGACGGCACCACGAGTCCCGAACTTGAACGCCTGTTTCAGCGGGCCTCCCAGACATCGCGCGGCGTCAAGAACCGCACAGGTATCGGCTCGGCCGGTCGTTCCATCGTGCGCCTCGCGCTGGAATTGGCCGAAAGCCGGGTCAGCGACTGGTCGAGCGCACGAGTGCTTCTGGTCGGGACCGGCCGCTATGCCGGCGCCTCTCTCGCCGCCCTGCGTGATCGCGGCGCCGAAGATGTACGCGTTTATTCACCGTCCGGACGCTCCGTCGGATTCGCCGCCTCACACGGTATCGACGCCGTCCCGGTCGCTGATTTTGCCTCCGAGGTCGCTCGGGCCGACGTCATCGTCACCTGCACCCTGCGCGAAGACCATGTGATCGACGCGGCCCTGATCATGCAAGGTCGCGCCGAAATCAGCCTCGACCCGTTCGCGATCGCCGGCGCAACCGCCGACGCGGCAGCACGCATGTGCCCGGCAGACGCCGGCCCCGACGCGCCGCCACAGCTCATCATCGATCTCGGGCTGCCCCGCAACGTGGCGCCCGATGTGACCCTGGTGCTCGGTGTTGAACTGCTCGATCTGGAAACCATCAGCATCCACGCCCCGCTCGAAGAGCTCAATGCCACGACCGAGGCGCGTGAGATCGTCGGCAAGGCGGCCCGCAAGTTTTCCGATGTTGCGGAGGAACAGAGCCTCACCCCGGCCGTCGTGGCCCTGCGCAGCTACATATTCGAGCTGCGCGACGCCGAGATCGCCCGGGCGCGCAGCCGCGGCGACTCGAGTGAAGCAACCGAGGCTGCCCTGCGCCATCTGGCCGGCGTACTGCTGCATACCCCCATGGTGCGTGCCCGCGGCCTCGCCCGCGCCGGCGAGCAAGACGCCTACCTCGGGGCGCTCGATGCCCTCTTCGGCATCGATGTCACGCTGCCCGCCGCCAGTGGCGCGGAAGCCGCCGGCACCGGTTCCCTCGCCTCCTAGGTTTCGCGAACAGTTCCCAGCCTGACGGGGCTGAGAAGGTCGCCGTGCCACGACGCGGCAGTCTTCGCCCGCGAGCTGCCAACTTCGGCCCCTTGATTTTTTCGAGATGCCAACTTCGGCCCCTTGGCCGAGTCTCATGGGGCCGATCGTGGCATCTCGCAGGACAACGCCCGCGTCCATGGGGCTGAACGTGGCATCTCGTGAAATTCAGAGCGGGTGAGTGACCTCGATCAGGGTTACCCCGGCGGGCGCGCCGGGCGTCGACATGGCAGCGAGCGCCGCGGGCGCTTCTGCCAGGGTGATTCGTCGGCTGATCAGGTCTTGAGGGCGCAGGCTGCCGCTGAGGACAAGGTCGAGTAAGGCCGGGTAGTCGTGGGCGGGCATGCCGTGGCTGCCGAGCACGGTCAACTCCCGCGCGATCACCGTGCCGAGCGGCAGCCGCGGGTCGTCGGCCAGAAGGCCGATCTGCACATGCCGTCCACGAGTGGCCAGCGAGCGGATGCTGATGGCCACTGTCTTCTCCCGGCCGAGAGCCTCGAGACTCACCTGAGCGCCGGAACCCTCTGGTGTCACTGCCAGGATGCGCCGCACCACCTCGGCATCGTCGAGTCCAGCCGAGTTGACAATGTGCGCCGCCCCCACCCGGGTGGCCACGTCGAGGGCGTCGGCGCTGATATCGACGGCGATGACGTTGGCGCCGAGCGCCAACCCGATCATGATCGCGCTCAGGCCGACTCCGCCACAGCCGACGACCACGAGGGTTTCGCCAGGCTGCAGGTTGGCCTGGTGCACGAGGCCGCGATACGAGGTGGCGAACCGGCAGCCGAGAAGCGCAGCCGCGCCGGCGTCGAGGTCGTCAGGAACCGCGACGAGGTTTACATCGGCGTTGTGCAGCGCCACGCGCTCAGCATAGGACCCCCAGTCGGTGAAGCCGGGCTGGGTTTGTTTGCGGCAGACCTGCCCGTTGCCGGCATCGCACTCCGGACAATCGCCGCAGGCGCAGACAAACGGCACGGTCACGCGCTGGCCCAGCCCAAACCGACGCACGAGCGGGCCGACAGCGTCGATCACGCCGACGAGTTCATGGCCGGGAACGTGCGGCAGCGCGATGTCGGCATCGTGGCCGACCCAGCCGTGCCAGTCACTGCGGCAGAGGCCGGTTGCCTCCACCCGCACGATCACGCCGGCGGCGCTCAAACGCGGCTCGGGCACCTCGCGCAGCACCGGAAGAACACCGAACTCTTCGAAATAGACCGCTTTCATTGTCTCAGTCTGCCTGACGGATGCCCGGGCATCCGCTTTCGAGACCGGCTCGAGTTCGTCTACGGCGGTCTCGACCAGCGGATGCCGGCGGCGCGAAACGGCCGTCGGCATCCGTTGAAAGTCGACCAGGTAGGCCGGAAGGCTACGCGCCGCGGAGGCGTATCGCGAGGTAGGCCTCGAGTTCGGCCAGCGGTACACGCTCCTGCGCCATGGTGTCGCGGTCGCGCACGGTGACGGCCTGGTCATCGAGCGAGTCGAAGTCCACCGTGATGCAGTACGGCGTGCCGATCTCGTCCTGCCGACGGTACCGGCGGCCGATCGCCCCGGCGTCGTCAAAGTCGACGTTCCACAGTTGGCGCAGGTTCGCGGCGAGTTCGCGCGCCATCGGCGAGAGCTTCTCATTGCGCGACAGCGGCAAAATCGCAGCCTTCACCGGCGCCAGGCGCGGGTCGAGCTTGAGCACGGTGCGCTTATCGACGCCGCCCTTATTGTTGGGCACCTCTTCTTCAACGTACGCATCGACCAAAAAGGCCATCAGCGAACGGGTGAGGCCGGCAGCCGGCTCGATCACGTAGGGCGTCCAGCGCTCATTCTTGGTCTGGTCGAAGTACGACAGATCCTTGCCGGATGCCTTGGCGTGCGTTGACAGGTCGAAGTCACCGCGGTTGGCCACGCCTTCAAGCTCACCGAACTCGGTGCCCATGAAGCCGAAGCGGTACTCGATGTCCACGGTGCGCTTGGAATAGTGCGAGAGCTTCTCCGCCGGGTGCTCGAACAGGCGCAGGTTCTCGGGGTTGATGCCGAGGTCGGTGTACCACTTCATGCGGGTGTCGATCCAGTACTGGTGCCAGGTCTCGTCGGTGCCGGGTTCGACGAAGAACTCCATCTCCATCTGTTCGAACTCGCGGGTGCGGAAGATGAAGTTGCCCGGTGTGATCTCGTTGCGAAAGCTCTTGCCGATCTGGCCGATGCCGAACGGAGGCTTGGAGCGTGACGCCTGCAGCACGTTGGCGAAGTTCACGAAGATGCCCTGCGCGGTTTCGGGACGCAGGTAGTGCATACCGGCCTCGTCGTCGACCGGGCCGAGGTAGGTCTTGAGCAAGCCGGAGAAGGCGCGGGGTTCGGTCCAGATGTGACGGTTGCCGCAGTTGGGGCAGGCGATGTCGTCCAGGCCGTTCTCGGGTGGACGGCCCTTCTTCTCCTCATATTGCTCTTCGAGGTGATCGGAGCGAAAACGCTTGTGGCAGCTGGTGCACTCGATTAGCGGGTCGCTGAAGACCTCGACGTGACCGGATGCCTCCCAGACCTGGCGCGGCAAAATCACGGAGGAGTCCAGGCCCACGACGTCGTCGCGGCTCGTGACCATTGACCGCCACCACTGCTTCTTGATGTTCTCCTTGAGCTCGACGCCGAGGGGCCCGTAGTCCCAGGCGGAGCGGGAACCGCCGTAGATCTCACCGGCCTGAAAAACAAAACCGCGGTGGCGGGCGAGGGCGATGACGGAATCAAGATGAGTGGGTGCGGCCACGGTGGCTCCAATGGTCGAAGGCGCAGAATGCGGGCGAGTGCCCGGTTGCCCATTTTACGCGCTCGCATCGCCGCTCATTCCCACGGCCGCCGCCGCTGTGCAGTGTGTGGCGCCAGTAGTCTGAACCGATGACAAACGGAGCTGGTGCGCAGCGCCTGAGCGCGCTCCGCTCTCGCCTCGGCGGCCTGCCGCCGAGGGGTCTCGTGCTGCTGATCTGGGCCGTGTCGCGGCTGTTCACGACGGCCCTTCTCGGCACCCTGTTCGCCGTCGCCACCCGCGCCGGCTGGACCTTCGCGAGCTATCGCAGCGACCCGAACTTCTTCACGTTCTCAGGATCGTGGGACAGTTCCTTTTACCGTCAGATTGCGCTGCACGGGTACCCGACGGACCTCCCGACCGATCTGGCCGGCAACGTCGAACCCAACGCCTGGGCGTTTCTCCCGGTGTTTCCGTGGCTCGCGCGTGGCCTGTCGGCGCTGACCGGCCTCGACTTTTATGTGGCCGGTGTGCTCGTGGCTACCCTGTTCGGCGCCGCAGCCGCGCTCGCGCTCTACCGCCTGTTGGCACCGCGGGTCGGGCAAAGCTCGGCGCTCTGGGCGGTCGCCCTGTTCTGCTTCGGGCCGCTGTCGTTCATTCTGCAGGTGGCGTACGCCGAGAGCCTGTTTCTGTTCCTGATGTTCGCGAGCCTCGGCCTGATGATGGGCAGGCGCTACCTGCTCATGATTCCGTTTGCCGTGGTGGCCGCGTTCACCCGGCCGGGGGTGCTCGCACTGTCACTGACGCTCGGGATTGTTCTGCTGCTGCGGTGGCGGGAACGGGAACGGTTTGTCTGGCGTGAGCGTTGGGCGATCATTGCGGCCGGGCTGGTTATTGCCGCGGTCGGGCTCGCCTGGCCGCTCGTGGCCGGCGCCGTCACGGGAGTGCATGACGCCTACCTGGTCACCGAGCTGTCCTGGTGGACCGGCTTCGTCGGCTCGGCCTCGTTCATGCCGCTCACGCCGTGGTTTCTGATGGCCGGAAAGTACCTCGGTGTGGCTGGCCTGGTGCTGGTCGTCTTGCTCGCGGCCGGGTTCGGGTGGTGGTTGTCGCGTCGGGCGCTGCATCCGCTTCGCCCGGAGGTGGTCACGTATTCGGCGAGCTACGGCCTCTATCTGGTGGCCGTCTTTTTGCCGCAGCAAAGCCTGTTTCGGCTGCTGCTACCGCTCGCGCCGTTGCTCGGTGACCCGGCCATCGCCCGGTCGAAGGTGCTGCGGCGCGGTCTGCTCGCGGGGTCAATCGTGCTGCAACTGGTGGCCATCGTGCTGCTCTGGTTCATCGGGTATCCCTGACCCCGCGACGGCACGGCCGGGCACGGCCGTGCCGGTGCGCACGATGTTTTGCAGTCCAGCCGCGCGCACCACGACCGCGGCGAAGATGAGCATCATAGCCAGTGAGATGACCAGATCGAGCACTCCCGTGTCGGTGGAATTGGCATCGACGAGACCGATCGCCCCGAGGGCGAAGATCACCGAGTTGTTGACGACGTGGAGGGCGATCGCCGCCTCCAGGCCCCCGGTGCGCCAGCACAGCCACCCGGCCCCGGCAGCGAAGGCCGCGACATAGATCGTTCCGAGCAGGCCGTAGTCATGGCCGATGACGAAGAGGGGAATCGGGAGCGCGATGGCGAAGATCGGGTGCCGCAGCCAGCCCCCGATGCTCTGCATCAGATAGCCGCGAAAGAGGTACTCCTCCGTTGCCGCCTGGAGCGGCACGAGCAGCATGACCAGGGCCAGCACGACCAGCGCCTGCGGGGTGTCGAATTGCGGCGCGACGGATTGCCCCTGCACTGCGGCTACGGCGAAGGTCACGAGATAGCCGGCAACGTAGATCGCGGCTGCGAAGCCGAGGCAGCGCAGCAGCCATCCCCAGCGAATCCTGAACACGACCGACGAGAGCATGCCGACGGGCCGTGCACCGACCAGACGCGTGGCGAGCAGAAGCGCGGGCAGCAACACAATGACGGCGAGCAGCGCGCCAGCCAACGTAAACGGGTCGTTCAGGTCGAGCGTCGGGTCGGTGAAGAACGCGGTTGTGGCGCCCTGCAGCCGAGGCAGGAACAGCCCGACCAGCGCTGCGACGGCCAGCGTAAGCAGCAGCATCGCTACGAAGAACGCGGCCCCGACGAGAGCGACCAGGAGCGGTTTCCACCACCGATAGCGGGGCGACGTGCGGGCAAGGCGGTGAAACTCCCAGGCTTCGACCGGGCCGGGTTCGCGCTGGTCGGTGTCGGGGATCGGTGCTGTCATGTCTCCATACTCGCCGCTGCAGACCAAATCGCCGACTACGCGGAGGCGGACGGCTCGACGAACAGCACGAACAGCCAGATGACGATCGACCCGGCCACCATTGACCAGTTGACCATCCCGAGGAAAAGTCTGGTCGAGATCGACGGCCTGGCCTCGGGGTTACCGCCCGGTTCGACGATCGGGTCGTCGCGCAGCGAGTGGCGCAGCTGGCTCCAGACCGCGGGCACGAGCACGAGCAGCGCGGAGCCGATCACGATGGCTGGCGCGGGAACGCTGAAGAGCACGGCCGTCGTGCCGGCCAGCCGGCTCAGACCGAACGCCGTGCCTAACCCCAGCAGGGCCGCGACCACGATCATCCAGGCGCGCAGGCGCACCCGCACGAGCGCCTGGAGGAAGGTCGGCAGCAGCACCGCGAGGATGCCCACAGCGACGAATACGACGAGTGTGGCCAGGTCGACCGCCACAGCCTCGTCCTGCACGAACGAAAGCGCCGAGTGCATGAACCCGAGCAGCCCCAGGAGCCCCAGACCTGCCCGCAGACTCCCGCCATTGATCCTGCGCTGAGGGAGTTCCGGCAACTTGAGCTCGGCCGCGTACGGCTTGGGGTTTCCGAAGGTGTGCATGGCGCTCGCGCCGGAGTCGGCGAGAAACTCCCGGGCGCTGGCCAGGGCATCGCCGATGTCCTGGCCGCTCACATCCAGCAACCGGAGTTCGATGGTCAGGCTCTCGAGCCAGGCCTCGTTGTCGACCTCGCGCTCGGCCCCACCCGAGCGGATGCCGGGCGTACCGCCGGGTGAGTCGTCGGCAGCGGACACGCTGCGATTCGGATCGCGCGGGGTGCTGGTCATCATGATTCGGTCGGCCCTATCTTCAGGTGGTCGTGCACGGTGGTGGCGAAGAGCTGCCAGTGGGCGGCTTGATCGCCCAATTCGCGGTGTCCGTCGTCGGTGAGCGAGAAGTACTTGCGACCTGGTCCTCCGGCACCGGGTCGCCATTCGGCGGCAATCCAGCCAGCCGCTTCAAAACGGGTCAGCAGCGGATACAGCGTGCCGCCCTTGATGGCGCCGAAGCCCGCCGTCTCGAGTGCGCTGGCGATTGCATAGCCGTAGGTCGCACCGGGCGCCAGCGTTCGAAGCACGCACAGGCCGAGGGCGGCACGCATCCAATCGGCTGGCCACGGTTTCGGTTGCATGACTATATGGTCTCACTAGTTAGTCAGACTGTCTACCTGCCCGCGTCTACACCCGCACCCTCGGCCAGCACCCCGATTTCGCCAAGCCAGACCTCGACAACCCAGACCCCGACTGGAACACCACCCCGTTCTAGCCCGCGGCCGAGCCAGAGTTCGACGGCGCACGACGGCCAGCACTTGTCGCGGCCCGGACATGCCATACTTTCTATGTATTAACACGGGAGTCCGGTACACCGGGCTGAGAGGAAGCTGCAGAGGCTTCGACCGTCGAACCTGATCTGGATCATGCCAGCGCAGGGAGGCTGACTCGTCATACCCGTGCCCCCCACGAACCGAAATGGGCACGAACATTCCAGTACCAGCAACCACCACAACCACATTCAGCGCGACCCCGCAGGAATTCGGCATCGGCGCCCGCCTCACCCTCGCCGTCATGAGCGACAATTATGTCGCTGTCATTCTCGCGGCGCTGCAGGAGGCTGACTCCACCGGGATTGAAGTTCAAACCGGTGTCGTGAGCACCTACCTGAGCGGCCCCGAATCTGAACTTCTGCGTTACATCAGCCAGGTCATCGCCGGCGCGAGTCGCACCGGCGCCCATGTCACAGCGACCGTGCAGTTCTCGCGCGGCTGCCCCGGCGAAGTCACCTGCACGCTGCCGCCAACCGGCGGACTGTTCGCCGAAGTTCCCATGCTCGCACCCACCGGCGTTCCTGCCGTGGCGGAATGGGCGCTGTATCCGCTCGATGATGGCACCAGCTCGGCATCCGCCGATCACATGCGCGACATCTACGCCGCGATCGAAAGCGCCAAGGCATCCGGACTCCTGGTGCACAGCGAGCATTTCGTCACCCGGCTGGAAGGAGACCTCGCCCTCGTGCTGCAGGTCATCGCGGCCGGCTGGATCATGGCTGGCCGAACTGTGCCGCACGTTGCCACGCACGCGACCATTTCCCTCAACAGCCCGAGCATGAACTCCAATGCGTCCTGACGCCGGTCAGAAAGAATCCCCCATGTCGACGACGAAACCGGCGGTATCCGCTCAGACAGCGCGCAGGTCATGGAGCCTGAAAGACCTCGTTCTCGTCGTCGTACTGGGCGTCGTCTTCGGCTTTCTGTATTGGGTCTTCGTGCAGACCTGGACCGCACTGTCGATCGCGATGGGCCCCGCGGGCGACCTCGCGCAGCATTTTCTGCTCGGCTCCTGGCTGCTCGTCGCTCCCATCACGATCGCCATCGTGCGTCGCCCGTTCGCCGGCATCTTCGCCGAAGTGATCGCCTCGGTGATCGAGGTCATCTTCCTGGGCTCCATGGTGGGGCCGTTGCTCTTCGTCGCGGCCGCCATTCAGGGCGCCGGCAGCGAAATTCCGTTCGCCCTCACCCGCTACCGCAACTACAGCTGGCTGACCTACGCCGTGTCCGGGCTGCTCGGTGCCGGGCTCGTCTTCTTCTACTCCGCCTTTCGCTCCGGCTGGTACGGCCAGGAGATCTTGCTGCTGCGCCTGGCGATCCAGCTGGTTTCCGGCGTGATCCTGGGCGGACTGCTGGCCAAGCTCATCGTCGACGCCCTCGACAAGACCGGTGTCGTCGACAACTTCGCGATCGGCCGCGACCGCCTCGCCCGTGCCTGACTCGGGAACGATCCTCGCGCTCCATGACGTGTCGGTGCGATTCCCGCGCCGGCCCGAAGCCGTGCTGACCGGGGTTTCGCTGCGTCTTGCGCCGGGCGAGCAGCTCATCGTCTTCGGGGCCTCCGGTTCGGGCAAGTCCACCCTGCTGCAGACCATCACCGGTGTCATTCCGCACTCGGTTGTGGCCTCGCTCGGCGGCAGCGTGCGCCTGGGCTGCGACGCGTCCGCCATGCAAACGAGCAGCACCTCCGTCGTTGCGTTGTCCCGTCTCGTCGGCGCGGTCGCGCAGGATCCGTCGTCGTCGGTCTGTCTTCCCGATGTCGAACAAGAGCTCGCGCTGCCGCTCGAAAACAGGGCCACCGACCCGGGCCTCATTTCTGACCATATCGACCAGGCTCTCGACGCCGTTCAGGCACTGACGCTGCGGTATCGGTCCACCGCGCAGCTGTCCGGCGGCGAAGGCCAGCGCATCGCCCTCGCCGCCACCCTCATCGCCGAACCAGCCGTGTTGCTTCTCGACGAACCCACCTCAATGCTCGATGCGGCGGGTCTCGACGCCGTGCGCCGCGCCATCCGCTCGGCCGTAGACGCGTACAGACCGGCCGTCGTGCTGGTTGAACACCGCATTGATGAGTTCGCGGGCGATGCCGGCATCGCGGGGCTGCCAGCACGAGCGCTCGTCCTCGGCGAGACGGGAATAGTGATTGCCGACGGCGACACGACCGACGTGCTCGCCGCACGCGGCCGTGCCCTGAATCAAGACGGATGCTGGCTGCCCCTCGACACCGAACTGCACGCCGTCACCGGCTACTCGGGCGGTCTGGGCGCGTCCGACGTGCGCGTGGGCCTACGGTCACTCGCTGATCTGGACACCACGCCGGTACAGGCCAGCCGGCACAGCGTCGGCCCGATTGTGCTGGCAGCCGCCAATTTAGACATCCGTCGCGGGGCGCCACCGGCCCGTCGCCGCGGCCGTGCCCAGGCCGAAACCACCCCACCGGTTCTGGTCCGTGTGAGCCTCAGCCTGCACCGAGGCGACATCGTGGCGCTGCTCGGGGGCAATGGCACCGGCAAGTCTTCCCTGATGCTCACCCTCGCCGGGCTTCACCCGCCGACAGCCGGCACAGTGACCGGCGCCCGGCCCGGCATGATCTTCCAGAATCCAGAGCACCAATTCGTTGAGCACACAGTGCGGGGCGAGATCCGGCATGGCCTGCCGAGCATGACCGATGACGAACTCGAATCGATACTGCACCGTCACCGGTTGACTCACCTCGCCGATCAGAGTCCGTTCCGACTCTCCGGTGGTGAGAAGCGCCGGTTGAGCGTCGCCGCCATGCTCGCCCACGATCGGCCGGTGCTGCTCGCCGACGAACCCACCTTCGGCCTCGATCGCCGGGATACGATCACCACCATGACCGCCCTTCGCCGGGCAGCCGAGTCAGGTCGCAGCATCCTATTTTCGAGTCATGATCTGCGTACCGTCGCGACCGAGGCCGACCGGGTGGTCGTGCTGGCCGACAACACGGTGATCGCCGACGGTACCGTGTTCGACGTGTTGCGCTCAGACGAGGTGCGCAACCGCGCCGGTCTCGTACTACCCCCGCTGCTGCGTCACCTGCTCGATAACTTCTCCGACGAGGAAGGCCGGCGAGTGCTCAGGCAACTCGATGCGGCGGTCACGGGTACCACAGCATGACCTCCGACCTCGTGTCCATAGGCACTGTAAGCGCCGACGACCCCTCGATCAAAACGCCCGGCAGCGCGTTATCCCGACGCAACCCGACCATCAAACTCGCGCTTTTGTTCGTCGTTTCCCTCGTGCTCATGTTCATTTTCGACCCGATCACAACACTGGTGCTGTACCTGCTGGGGCTCGGCGCGATCGGCGCAACGGCACGAATTCCGTTACGGGTACTCATTCTGGCGCATATTCCATTTCTGGCATTTGCTGTGAGCCTCGTGGTTGTGAATGCGCTCAGTCGCCCCGGAGATGTGCTCTGGCAGTCCGGCGCGCTTCGGGTGACGGCGGAGGGTCTCTCGGTCGGCACGGCGCTGGCACTGCGCGCCCTCGTCATCGGCGTGCTTTCGATCGGTTTCGTGCTCTCGACCGACAGCGTGGCCCTCATGACGAGCCTGCACCAGCATGCCCGGCTCGGCTCGCGCCTGACCTACGCCGTCCTGGCCGGCTACCGCATGCTCGAAAGCCTGCCGAGCGAGTGGCAGACCATCCGACAGGCGCATGCGGTGCGAGCGCAGCTTCGCCCGAATGGCAAACCGCCGCGCGGGCTCCGCCAATACGGGCGCGCCGCCTTCGCCCTGCTCGTACTGTCGATCCGTAAGGGCGAGCGGATGGCGCAATCCCTGGAATCGCGAGGCCTCGGTTTGTCTCCGCGCACCACCTGGCGGCGCATCCCGCTCACTCGCGCTGATTGGGTCATGGCCGGCGCGGTGCTCGCCACGGTCGGGGCCATCATCTTGTTGAGTGCATTTCTGGGCTATCTGCACGGCTTTTCGGCACTCCGAATCTGATCTGGAGGCACGTCAGCCAGCTCGGTCAGGCTGCGGGTGCGGCCGCCGAGCCGTGAGTTTCCGCCCGGTGAAACGTGTGAATCGGGCCGAGACTCACGGGTCGATGCCCCAGACTCACGGGTCGATGCTAGGCGAGGGTGCCGTCGACGAGCTTCACGATCATCGAGCAGTCCTGGCCGCCCTGGCCCTGATCGATCAGGCGCTGGAACAACTGCTGCACGTGCTGTCCGATCTCCAGCGGCGTGTCGGTGTCGGCCGCGGCGGCGATCGCGAGACCGATGTCCTTGTTGGCGAGATCCGTCGTGAAGGTCGGAGCGAAGTCGCGGTTCACTGCGGCCGACGGGACGACCCCCGCAATCGGGTACCAGGTGCGCAGCGCCCAGCTGTCGCCCGAAGAAACGGATGCGATATCCCAGAACACCTGCTTGTCCAGTCCCAGCCGCTCGGCCAGCACGGCGCCCTCGGCCGTTGCGGCCAGATTGATGAAGAGCATGAGGTTGTTGCAGATTTTCGCCGCCTGACCGGTCGTGGCAGCCCCGGTCGGAATGATATTCGCGGCCATCGGCTCGATGTACGCGGTCGCGTCGGCGACCGCACCGGCCTCGCCGCCGATCATGAAGGTGAGAGTGCCCTTTTCGGCGCCCGTAATGCCACCCGAAACCGGAGCATCCACGAAACGAAAGCCAGCTGTGGCCGCCGCGTCGTGTAGCGCCTGGGCCGATTCAATATCAATCGTGGAGGACTCCACCAGGAGGGTCCTCGTATCGGCGTGGGCGAACACTCCGGCATCACCGAAGTACACCGCGCGGGCATGCTCCCCCTTGGGCAGCATGGTGAAGACCACATCGGCGCCGGCCACGGCATCGGCAATGCTCGCCGCTCGTGTAACGCCCACGGATACCGCCGCGTCCAGAGCGTCATCGTTGAGGTCGAAGCCGCGCACGCTGTGCCCGGCCTGCACCAGGTTCGCCGTCATGGGGCCGCCCATGTGGCCCAGTCCAATCCATCCGATGACCGCCATGGCGTAGCTCCTTCGCTCAGGTTTGGGCCCCATTGCCCGTTGCGTCCACGATGGCACAACTTGTCTTCAGCTAGTGCACGTACTCCAGCAGGTCTGCACCGACCGCGCGCATACCGTCGAGGGCGGCGAGCCGGGTCGACAGGCTCGTATCGTCGAACAGCATCAAGGCGGCATAGGTGACACCGGCCCGCGGGCCCCGCAGAATACCCACCTCGCTGCGCACGCCGGTGGTCGCTCCGGTTTTGTTGACCATGAGAAGGCCGTGGTCGCTCTCCCGATGTGCGAGCGGCTCCAGCCCGAATGCGCTCGCCACGAGCGATAAGTCGCTGTTGAGCGACAGCCAGCCGATCACCCGCGCGCTCGTCTCGGCATCGACGATCTCGCCGCGAGCCAGCGCCGTGAAGAGCCAGGTGAGTTCCTTGGCGCTGCCCACCGATAGCTGTGGTGCGTCATCCGGGCCGCGATGGTCCCGCACGAGGTCGAGCAGCGCGGTGCGGCTGAGCCCAAGCTGCTCGGTGCGGGCACGCACCGAGTGCAGCCCGACAGCGCGAATGAGCACATTTGTTGCGAGGTTGTCACTGGTCGCGCCGACCAGAGCCGCGAGGTCGGCGACCCCGAGCCGCGCCACCTGCAGATGCTGCCACAAGCCGGAATCACCCACAGCATCCGCGCTCGAGCGTTCCAGCATTGTGGCCACGCCGAATTCGGCATCTTTCAGGCGTGCCGCCACCTCAATGAGCAGAAGAACCTTGCCGATACTCGCTGTCGGCATCGACACGTGATCGTCGACCGACAACAGCACTCGACCGGTCGCGAGGTCGGAAGCCCGGGCTGAAACGTGCATACCGTTCAGGGCGAGCTCACCGAGGGCAGCGAAACCGCGGGCGAAGTTCTCCGGGGCGTCCGTGCCGCGGTGCTTGCCGGCGCGAATGGCGGCGTGGCGCGAACGGCCGGAGCCACCGGAATCTTCGTGGTCGGGGGCGGGATTCAGATCGGGACGGTGACCACTCGTGCCGTCAGCGTCGCGACTGGACAAGACCATTGGTCGATCCTTTCTCGGCGGCCGCTGTGTCGTCTACCGGCCCGCTTCTGCCGCATTCCCAGCCCCGAAGGACCGGCTCAGCAGAACCTGCTCCACACTAGCCCCGGTCGACTACCAAATGGTGACGCGCTTCTCCGGGTCGAGATACAGGGCATCCGCGTCGCCCACCTGGAACGCCTCATAGAACGCGGGAATGTTCCTGACGATCTGATTGCAGCGAAACTCGTTCGGCGAATGCGGATCGATGGCCAGCAAGCGGATGGCCTCCGCGTCGCGCAGCTTCATCTGCCAGGCCTGAGCCCACGAGAGGAAGAAGCGTTCGGCGCCGGTGAGTCCGTCGATGACCGGGCTGTCCTCGCCGTCCAGCGAAAGCACGTAGGCCTTCCAGGCGATGGAGAGGCCGCCAAGGTCGCCGATGTTCTCGCCGATGGTGAGGGCGCCGTTGACGGTGTGGCCGGGGATGGCCTTCGGTTCGAGGCCTTCGAATTGTGCGATGAGCGCGGTCGTGCGCAGCTCGAACGCTGCCTTGTCGTCAGCGCTCCACCAGTCGATGAGCCGGCCGTCGCCGTCGTACTTCGAGCCCTGGTCGTCGAAGCCATGGCCGATCTCGTGGCCGATGACCGCACCGATCGCGCCGTAGTTGGCAGCCCTGTCTCGGTCCTCGTCGAAGAAGGGAAACTGCAAAATGGCGGCCGGAAAAACGATTTCGTTGAATCCGGGGTTGTAATAGGCGTTGATGGTCTGCGGGGTCATGAACCATTCGTCGCGGTCGAGCGGCTTGCCGATCTTGCCCAGCTCCCGTTGAAACTCGAACTCCCCAGCTGCGCGCACGTTGCCGATGAGGTCGTCGGCGGAAATCTCGAGGCTCGAATAGTCGCGCCACTTCACCGGGTAGCCGATCTTGGGCGTGAATTTGCTCAGCTTCTCGAGGGCGCGACCGCGGGTCTCCTCGGTCATCCAGTCGAGGGTGCTGATGCTGTTTTCGTAAGCCGCGACGAGGTTGGCCACGAGCACGTCCATGCTCTCCTTGGCGCTTGGCTTGAAATGGCGGTCCACGTAGATGCGGCCGACGGCCTCGCCGAGTGCGCCCTCAACGAGCGAAACGCCGCGCTTCCAGCGGTCGCGCAGCTGCGGGGTGCCGCTGAGTGTGCGACCGTAAAAATCGAAGTTCGCCTCGACGAAATCACCCGACAGGTAAGCAGCGTTCGAGCGGATGACCTGCCATCGGAGCCAGTCCTGCCACGATTCCAGACGGTCGTCGGTAAGGGTCTCAGCCAGGCCGGATATGTAGCTCGGCTCGCGCACGACGACGTCCTCGAAAGCACCAGCCGGGGCGTCTAGCCCCTCCAACCAGAGGTCGACATCGGCTCCGGCGGCGAGCGCGGAGACCTGCCCCCAGGTGCGCGGGTTGTAAGTTTTCTCGCTGTCGCGGGTGGCGACCTTGTCCCAGTGATGCGCGGCGAGCTCGGTTTCGAGGTCGAACACCCGACCGGCACGCGCGGCCGCGTCGTCGAAACCGGCGAGGGTGAACATCCGCTCAATGAATTCACGGTATTTGGTGCGAATGTCGGCGAACTTCTCTTCGCGATAGTAGGACTCGTCGGGCAGACCGATACCGCCCTGCGCGATGAAGACGAGGTAGCGTTCGGGGTTGCCCGGGTCGTTGTCAACGTAGAGCTGGAACGCTCCGGCGACGCCACCGCGTTCAAGGCGCCCCAGAGTGGCGAGCAGTTCGGAGATTGTGGTGACCGCGTCGACGGCGGCCAGGTCGTTCACGAGGGGCGTCGCGCCGAGCGCTTCGATGCGTTCTTCATCGAGAAAGCTCGTGTACAGGTCGCCGAACTTGCGCTCGAGGCTGCCCTGCGGTGCGGTCTGCGCCTCGATGATGATCTCGCGCACGGCCTTCTCGGCGTCTTCGGCGAGCATCATGAAGGAACCCCAGCGGGCCTTGTCGGCGGGGATCTCGCTGCGCGCGATCCACTTACCGTTCACATGGCCGAAGAGATCGTCTTGCGGGCGCACCTCCGGGTCAAGTTCGCCTTGGTTGATTCCGGATGCAGTCGGCAATTCAGTCATGCCTCCAGCTTATCCGGGGAGGGCCTGTGCTGACCCCGAATTGTCCGGCCGCACCCGCGTCCCGGCCGCTGGATCCGGTGGTCGAATACGAGGGCGTCGAGGGCGCGGTGCCGTTACAGGCGGGGCCGCCGTAGAGTCGAAGCATCAACATTTTGCGGGCACAGCCCATCGACCGGGACATTCTGCGGCTCGCCGTACCCGCGCTCGGCGCGCTCGTGGCCGAACCTCTGTTCCTGCTGGCCGATTCGGCGATGGTCGGTCACCTCGGTACCACCCCGCTCGCTGGACTCGGCCTGGCCAGCGCAGTGCTCCAGACCATCATCGGCCTCATGGTCTTTCTCGCCTACAGCACCACCCCCGCCGTCGCCCGCTGGCTCGGCGCCGGAGACACGAGACGGGCCGTGTCAGTCGGCATCGACGGGCTCTGGCTCGCCCTGGGCCTCGGCGTGCTGCTCGCTGCGGGCGGTCTGCTCGCCGCCCCGGCGCTGGTCGAGGCGTTCGGCGCCGAGAGCGCCGTGACAGCGGATGCCGCCACCTACCTCAGCATCTCAATGTTCGGTCTGCCCGCCATGCTGCTGGTGTTCGCCGCGACCGGACTGCTGCGTGGCCTGCAAGACACCCGCACCCCGCTCTACGTGGCCGGCCTCGGATTCGGCGCGAACGTTGCGCTCAACTACGCGTTCATCTACCTGCTCGGCTGGGGCATCGCCGGGTCGGCGGTAGGCACTGTCGTGGCGCAGTGGGGCATGGTCGCGGTCTACCTCCTTGTCGTCGCTCGGCACGCCCGCCGACACGCCGCCCCGCTGCGCCCGCACCGGGCCGGGCTGCTGCTCGGTGCACGCAGCGGCGGCTGGTTGTTTCTGCGCACGCTGAGCCTGCGCGCCGCCATTCTGCTCGCCGTGTTTGTAGCCGCCCGGCTCGGCTCCCCCGAACTCGCCGCCTTTCAAATCGCGATGACCCTGTTCGCGACACTCGCCTTCGCCCTCGACGCCCTCGCGATTGCCGCCCAGGCCCTCGTCGGCCGCGGTCTCGGCGCGGGTGACACCACTGAAGTTCGGGCCGTGCTGCGCCGCTGCCTGGAATGGGGCGTGCTCACCGGCCTCGTACTTGCCGCCGCCGTGATCGGCACGAGCGGGGTGCTCGGGCATGTGTTCACCAACGCCGATGCCGTGACGCACCTATTGCCACCGACCCTCGTCGTGCTCGGAGCATCCGTTCCCCTGGGCGCTGTCGTGTTCGTACTTGACGGGGTGCTCATCGGAGCCGGCGACGCCCGCTACCTCGCGCTGACCGGTCTCATCAACCTCGCCGTGTTCTTGCCGCTGGCCGCGGCCGTGCTGTTCTGGGCGCCGGCGGGAGCCGCCGGACTCGCCCTGCTCATGGCCGCGTTCGCGCTCGGTTTCCTCGGAGCCCGTGGCGTGACCCTGAGCCTGCGTGCCCGCACCATGGCCTGGATGGTCGTCGGCGCGCGCTGACGCAGCGCCAACTGCTCCCGCGCCCGCAAGCAGTTTGCGCGGCCGAACGTTGCTCGCGCGGCCGGCCTGGCCCTAGCGCGAGCAGCTTTCGGCAGCGTGTGCAGCACGCGGCCGAATCAGGGCCCACGTCGCCCCGGTGAAGGCCAATGGTTGTACCGTTGGAGTAACCGCCCGCCGCTTGAGGAACCTGTGTGCCGATGACCTCCGCTGACTCCCCCGCGACGACCTCCGCCACGCGGTCGGCCCTGATCAGCTGGCGCAACGCCGTGTTCGCCACGTTCTTCGTGTCAGGACTTGGCCTGGCCAGCTGGATGTCGCGGGTTCCCGCCGTGCGCGACGGCCTCGCGCTCGACACCGCCCAGGTCGGCATGCTCATCTTCGGGCTCTCGGCCGGCTCGGTGACCGGGCTGCTGATCGCCGCCGGACTCCTCGCGCGCCTCGGCGCACGCCGGGCCATGCTCGTCAGCACATCCATGTCGGCCACCGGGCTCGTACTCATGGGCGCGGGGGTCAGCCTTGTGCCGTCGGCCCCGTTCGTGTTCGTAGCCCTGTTCGTGTTCGGAATCGGAATCGGATCGCTCGACGTCATGATGAACGTCGAGGGCGCCGCTGCCGAGCGTGCCATCGGCCGCACGCTCATGCCGCTCATGCACGCCTGCTTCAGCCTCGGCACTGTGGTCGGTGCGCTCGGCGGCGCCGCCGCATCCGCCGGGCGGGTATCGGTGTTCTGGCACCTGCTCGTCATGGCGGCCCTGGTGCTGGGCACGATCGGGGTGGCGGTACGGTTCCTTCCAGTCGCAATCGAGGCCGACCCCACAACGGATGCGCCGAAACTCACCTGGCGGAACCCCCTGCACGCCAGTCTCGCCGTCTGGCGCGATCGCAAACTGCTGCTGATCGGCGTCATCGTGCTCGGCATGACCTTCGCCGAGGGCTCAGCCAACGACTGGCTCGCCCTCGCATCGGTCGACGGGCACGACCTCACCAACACCGACGGCGCTATCGTGTTCGGCGTGTTCGTGGCCGCGATGACCGTGGGCCGCGTGATCGGAGGGCCGGTTCTGGACCGGTTCGGTCGGGTGCCCGTGCTCCGGGCCTGCGCCGGCGTGAGCATTGCCGGGCTCCTGCTGTTCATTCTGGCGCCGAGCACGCTCTTCGTCTTCGTGGGCACTGTGTTGTGGGGCCTCGGCGCCTCCCTCGGGTTTCCGGTGGGCATGTCGGCGGCGGCCGACGATACGAAGAACGCCGCTGCACGGGTGAGCGCCGTCGCCATCATCGGCTACTTCGCTTTTCTGGTCGGGCCTCCCGCGCTCGGACTACTGGGTGGCGCGTTCGGTATCCTGAACGCCCTGTTCGTCATCCTGGTGCTCATGGTCTTCGCCGGCCTGGCCGCGCCGGCCGCCCGGCCCCGCACCGTCTGACTCGCCGCGTTGCCCGTCTGGCACTTCTCAGTGACGTCGGCGCGAAACCGGCTGCCCGTGAATCGGCTGACTCCCGGCCACAGCGCCTGCCGCACCGCTACCCTTGCCTCGTCCTGACAGCTAAAGTGAATCGCTATCCTGGCACCAGGTCGTACCTGCATCCCACCAGACTCAGAGACGAGAATTCGATGGCCCCGACCCCACACACCACCCGGAACGATGCCGAGCCGTCCGTCGGCTCTCCGCCACTGTCCGTCGAGTCCGCCGGGCACATCGTGGAAGTTCTGGCTGCGAGCCAAACCGGCGACGTCGCGCTCGGGCCGCTACTGGAGCGGATCCTGCTCGGTGCAGCCCATCTGCTCGGCTGCAGAATGGGATCGATCTGCACCATCGATGAGGCCGCACAGGTCTACCGCAAGGAGGTAGACATCGGCGACGGATGCCGTGCTGGTCAGGTCTTCTCACTGAATGAGGGCGTGACCGGGGCAGTCGTGCGGGCCGGAGGCTCTGTCGTCTTCAACGAGTACTCGGAAGTGCCCGGCGGCCATCTCGGCCAGGACGATGCCCGCTACCAACGGCCGGTCATCGGCGTGCCGATACGGCTTGAGTCGGGTCTTATCGGTGCCTGCGTGGTCTTCGCGAATTCGGCGGAACGTCATTTCACGAGCCGGGACGCCCGGGTGCTCGAACTCTTCGCCACCCAGGCGGCCAGCGCCATCGCCGACTTCCGTCTGCACACCGTTGCCATCGAGCTCAGCAACAGCCTGGCCGAGTTGCACCGAACCGAGCGCGCGGCCCTGTCCCTCGGCTTCGAGGCTCTGGTCGACGACGGCAGGTCCAGCCACGCGCGACCAATGATGATGCGCCGGCCAGCGCCACCGCATCATCGCGTGCTCGTCCTGCACGAGCAACCGATGATGCGGGCTGGCCTCGTGCACCTGCTCGTGCAGGACGGGACGGGCATCGAGGTCGTCGCTGCGGCGAGCACTGCGGCCAGCGCATTGTCCGCAGCCGAGCACCTGCAGCCCGACGTCGTTGTCACCGACATCGATGTGATCGACCTGCCGGGCACTGACCTGATCGAGTCGCTCACCCACGCCAGTCCGGGCACGACCGTGGTCGTGCTGGTCGGGGACCCTGACGATGAAAGAATCCGGCAGGCAGCCCACTCCGGCGCCCGGGGGTTCCTGAACCGTTCCGCCGACGGGCCATCATTAGTGCGGGCCATCATTTCGGCCGCCGCCGGGGACGCGCTCCTCTCCGGTTCCCTGGTCGCTCGCTGGGGCGAGGGGACCGCCGATCCCGACCATTTGACGCCGCGTGAGCGCGAGGTGCGCCGGCTCGTGGCGAGCGGGCTTCGAGATAAGCAGATCGGCATCGAGCTCGGCATCTCAGCGAAGACGGTCGAAAAGCACGTCGGAACGATCCTGCGCAAGACCGGGGCGGCCAACCGCACGATGCTGGCCGGGCTGGGTCATTCGCGCTGACCCTGAACTTATGCTCCCGCCCGCAGCCCGTGCCGGAGGGATTCCCCCAGATTGCTGGGGGGACCCCCGGATAGCGCGCTCGATGGTGCGGAGCTAGCGTATTGGAAAGCCAAAGGGGGCTACCGTGCCAGTCGTTTCGCTGAAAGAAATCGTCGATCGGGCGTTCAATGCTCGCTACGGCGTACCCGCCGTCAACGTGTTCAACGACCTCACCATGCAGGGTGTGTTGGATGCAGCGGTCGAGGTGCGCTCCCCCGTCATCGTGCAGACCTCGGTCAAGACTGTCCGGTCAATCGGCGCGAATGTTTTGTTCGCAATGTGGCAGTCCATGACCACCGATATCGCCGTGCCCGTGGCCCTGCACCTCGACCACTGTCCCGACCGCGACGTGATCAGCGAGTGTCTGGCCATCGGCTGGAACTCGGTGCTTTTCGACGCCTCCGCGCTGCCCGTCGCCGAGAATCAACGCCAGACCATCGAGGTAGTCAAGGAGGCCAGGGGCTACGGCGCCCATGTAGAGGGCGAGATCGAGTCCATCACCGGTGTGGAAGACGGCGTCGGTTCCAACCGGGAAGCGGCCAGGCAATCTCTGGAAATCTCCCTCGCTTTCATCGAGGCGACCGGTGTCGACGTCTTCGCCCCGTCCATCGGCAATGCCCACGGTGTCTACAAGTCGGAGCCGATCCTGGATTTCGAGCGGGTGAGCGACCTCGTGGCCGCGCATCCGCTGCCCATCGCTCTGCACGGCGGCAGCGGAATGACGGATGCGCAATTCCACGACCTGATCAGTCGGGGCTGTTCCAAGGTGAACATCTCCACCGCGCTCAAAATGACCTACCTTCAGTCCACCTTGGCCAATCTGCGGCTCGCCGAGCAGGCCGACAAGTGGGACCCGCCCACGCTGTTCCGCGCCGTGAGCGTGGATGTCGTCGCCCTCACTACGGGATTGGCCCGCACATTCGGCTCTGCCGATCAGGCCTGGTGAGTGATGCCGGCGCTCATCTTCGACTGCGACGGCGTGCTCGCCGACACAGAACGCCATGGGCATCTGCCCGCATTCAACGCGACCTTCGCGGAATTCGGTTTGCCCGTGCGGTGGAGCGAGGAGGACTACGCCGAGAAGTTGCTGATCGGCGGCGGCAAGGAGCGCCTCACGAGCCTGCTCACTCCGGAGTTCGTGGCGTCGGCTGGGCTGCCCGTCGACCCCGTAGGGCAACGCGAGGCTGTCGCCGACTGGCACCAGCGCAAGACACTGTTCTACACCGACCTGGTCGCATCCGGAGCCCTGCCGGCTCGCCCGGGTATCGCTCGGATCACCGCCGAGGCGGTAGCTGCCGGCTGGACGCTCGCCGTCGCCTCAACCTCGGCCGAGTCCTCCGTGCGAGCCGTTCTGCAGCATGCCGTGGGTGACTCCCTGGCCGCGCAGTTCCAGGTGTTCGCTGGGGACATCGTGGCCGCCAAGAAGCCGGCACCCGACATCTACACCTTTGCCCTCGAACACCTCG
>Ga0307486_1001019_pt1 | contig 22893 bp, 22 predicted proteins | sample CBIW02metaG_FD_203663 | JGI IMG/M metagenome (GOLD analysis project Ga0307486, IMG submission 203663) | Sea-ice brine microbial communities from Beaufort Sea near Barrow, Alaska, United States - CBIW 0.2 | ecosystem: Environmental > Aquatic > Marine > Coastal | place: USA: Alaska | collected...
ATAGAATTAAAAGGAGAAAGTCTTAGAAAAAAACTGTAATATTGTCATTAAAGTATCTTTTTAGACCAAAATCAACAGGGGGGTCAGTATGACCGGAATGGGGGGTCAGCATCACCGGAATATCCACACCACCTTTAAATGACTATTTTTGGTTAGGTTTATAAACCCAAATAAATTTTTTATGGTGTAATTTTGAGGCGCTTACATATCGATTTCCACCTAGAAAATATTCGTTCCAGGAAAATTCAAATCCAATGGCCGGGTTGGCAAATGGAAATATAGGATCTTTAGTCCGTATCTGTATGCCGGGGAGGGGGGGGCGCATTTAGCGACCACAATATATTTTCATTAGAACTGCTTAGCCCATTATACAATTCAGCCTTCTGCATTTGGCCTGCTATAACCACCAGCCATTCCCCCGTATACATTGCATAGAGCTCATCCAGGTAAACCTTAGCATCTATTCCATCGTGATAAAGGATTCCCGAACCAAATTCCAGGGAAGAATAATACCCAAGCTCATAGTCTAAATTTCCTGTTATCCATGCAGAAACATTGGTGTTTTCTGAAACCCTGCCCCGCATATTATGCCGCATCCAGAAGGGTAGTTTTTCCCCTGGGCTATATAAGCCCAGTACATTGGCTTCCCCGGTAAACTGATACTGCCCCCGGAGGTTTAAAGGAAGGTAAAGAAATAGGAGTATTAGCAGGTACTTATTCATATAAAATAATGGGAAAAGGGATTCCTGCAAGCAGCTTAGGTGATCTTAAAATGAGTTTAAAATTTCTCGTATATCCGTTAAGAAACGCAAAAGGCAAACTTGAACTAAAAGTGTCAGGTTTGTAAACGATTAAGTATCTAAGATATTTTACTTTCAAGAATATTCAAATCCAGGCGATGAAAAATTCATTCATTTACAGATACATCGTAATTACATAGAAATCTGAATAAGAATTACAACAACTAATTACCTTAAAAATCTGGAAACAATATATGCTGAAAGAATAACACTAAGAGTAAGCAAAAGCCACTTTACTATTTTAAAGTTGTCTTTGATCATAGTAACTTTGGTATTCCTGTTTTCAGAATACTTCTTCTTTATATTTATTTAAATTTAAAAGCAGATTGATTAATCTAAATCCCTGTTAGGTTCAATTATTCCAAGCGTAGCTGTAAAGTTAAAAAAAGCCGCAGGCGTACCCGCAGCTCAAAACAACCTAACAAACCTAACCAAAATTTATTTATATTAATTTAATTTAAAGGCATTGTATTTACCACATGGCAGCTTTTCCTTTTAACTTATCCCAAAATCCGGGTCTGTCTTCTCCATAGGCGTAATAATAGCCATACTTATTCCCGTATCCAAACTGGGCTGCTTCCACATCATTGAGTATATAGCCCACTTCTTTCAATTTCCCCTGGGCTTTTGCCTCCACGGCAAAAGGCAGCAGGTTCTTTTGGGTATATCCTGCCCTTACAAGGTACAGGGTAAGATCTGCATATTCGTTGATAAGGAAGGTGTCTGTTACCAGCATTGCCGGGGCGGTATCTACGATAATATAGTCATATTGACTCCTTAACTCATCAAAGAGTTGAGGGGCCCTGTCCAGGCGCCACAACTCTGCCGGGTTGGGAGGAACACTACCGGACACCAGCAGATCCAGGTTGTGATGAAATCCCGACTTTTTTATCACCTCCTTCAGATTAAGTCCCGGATTCACCAGGTAATCACTTAATCCTTTATGTTGGCGTACCCCGGCCTCAAATCTTTGAAACTGAGGATTTCGAAGGTCGGCACCTACAATAAGGGTTTTTTTATTGGCACTGGCCAGGGTAAGCGCCAGGTTATATGCAACAAAAGTCTTTCCTTCCCCCTTGATGGTAGAAGTTACAAAAACTATATTACCTCCGGGTGTTTTTCCGGCATTTACCAGCAGGTACTGTAAATTGGTATGCAGGATCCTGAAGGATTCTGCAAGCACACTCCGGTCATTGGATTCTATGATCTCCTTCTGGTTCTTGGCCATCCTTGGGATCTCTACTACCAGAGGGATCTCCCTGCTCTGCTTCTCCAAATCGCCGCGGTTTTGCACCTTATTGTTCAATAGGTTTCTCAGGTAGATAAATAGAAACGGCACTATTACCCCAATGATCAAAGCAGCCAGCAAGATGATCTTTGATTTGGGCGACACCGGATTTTTTGAACTGTAAGCGCTGTCAACGATCTTGGCCTTTGGAGCCGTTACTGCCAGTGATAAACTGGTTTCTTCCCTTTTTTGAAGCAGGAACAGGTATAAAGCCTCCTTGATATTTTGTTGGCGGGCTATCCCCCTAAACTGTTTTTCCATTCCGGGAACGTCTGCAATTTGAGAACCCAACTGTGCTGTCTGTCTGTCTAACTCCTCCTGTGAGATCAATAAATTGGAGCGCATTCTTTGCAGGCTGCGTATAACATTGCTGCGTATCTGGCCCAATTGTGCGTTAAGATCTACCACCACCGGGTTCCTTTCGGTAGAACCGCTAAGGATCCTGTTGCGTTCCAGTACAAGGCTATTATATTCAGAAATTACAGAATTCACCCCAGATTCGGAAATCCCCAAATTGGCCGGTAGTAAATCAATATTGTTTTCTTTATTGATATACTCCAGCATAGCGTTGCTCAATTCTATTTGAGTGGCAACTTCCTGCCTTCTTTTTTTAAATTCCCCGGCGCTTTGAACATATAATTGAGATTCAGCTTGTATATCGGTTAGCCGGTTAGACTCCTTAAATTCCTCTTTCCCGGTTTCTACGGAGTCTAACTCGCCTGTAATAATAGAAAGACGATCTTCTATAAATTTTGCCGTGTTTCGAGCTACCAGGTTCTTATCTTCAATAGCCTGCCGGTTATATTCCAGAATCAACTGGTCCAGGATGTCCCTCGCTTTTTCACTGACCGGATCATTCAGGCTGATTTCAATTAAACTGGAATTCTTGTCGGGTAAATTCACCTGTACAGCGCCGCGATAAGCCCCAGCAATGTTTTCAACAGATGAAAAATTCACAATCAAAGGAAAAGCTGGAGGATTATTTGGAGAAGACCTTAAACTATCGTCGCTTTTGTTTATCACAAGAGTTCCAAAATATAAACTCAGGGGTTCCCCGTAGGAAACCTCAATATTTTCTTCTGTGCTTTGATCGATTAAAAGCAATTTCTTTTTCCTTGTTTCGCTTATTATATAACTGCTTGCACGGGATTGCAGTTTTTGTTCATCTACCTGTAAGAACTGAATTTCAATAGGCTTATTTTCATATAACTCGGTAATGCGAATATTGCCTTCCTGGAAATAGCGGGTATTGATACCAAGTTTTCTCACCACATCGGTCATCAGGCGTTTGGAGCGCAGGATCCCCATTTCATTTTCCAGACTATTGGAACCCATGCCACTAAAAAGGCCCATGTCCTCAAAAGCTGCTAGTTCACTCATCACACCGCCCTTCTTCTCATCCTTAATAATAATGGTAGCGGTGCTTTGATATACCGGGGTGGTATACCTCAAATATAAAAAGGCTGTAGACACGCAAATTAGAACACAACCAATAAACCAGGGCCAGTAGCGTATATATTTTTCAAATTCCTCCCTTAGGTTGATCTCTTCTTCCTGCTGAAATTGGGGTGTTTGCTGTGACATATAATTATTTGGTGATCAAAATGGCTAATGAAATTAAAATGGAGGCTATGGATATATATACCGAAGCATTGCGATTATAGGCTGCTCCCTGTTTCTGGGCGCTGTTTGGCTCTACATATACCACATCATTTTGTTGTAAATAATAATAGGGGGAATTGATAACTTCGGCATCGCTCAGGTCAAGGTATGCATGAGATTTTGTGCCGTTATCCTCTTCCCGCATTACAAGAACATTGTCCCTTAATCCATAAATACTCATATCCCCTGCAAGACCCAAAGCTTTAGGCAAACTTAAATATTCATCCTGTATGCTGAAGGTCCCCGGGCTGTTAACTTCTCCTAAAACGCTTACCTGGAAATTCACAAGTCGTACATTTATAATTGGATCCTTTACAAACGCAGAAATCTCTTCCCTTAATTTTTCTGCCAGGCTCCTCCTATCCAACCCGCTAACATTTACCGTTCCCAACTGGGGAAATTCGATGTTACCGTCTCTGTCCACCAGGTAAGCTTGCAATTGGGCTGCGCCTTGGGCTCCCATCAAATCCCCACCTGTAGATGCAACTACCGGAAGGTTAAAAGGCAATGCCGCCTCCATATTATATGCTGCCACAGATACGGTTATAAGATCATTCGCTTTTAAAATAAGGTTGCTGCGGGAATCATCTGCCTGTTGCTGCACCTGATCCAGCCCCTGTAAATAAGGTATGTTTTTCACATTGGCACAGGAAGTAAGCATTAGGAAAACCAAAGCTGCGAGGAAGGGAAGCTTTAAAGATGTTATGAATTTCATTGGGAAAAAAAATTAAGGTGCGAATATAGTAAAATCTATTAAGGATATCTTAATGGGTGAATGTTAAATAACTAGCTGGGAATGGTGATAAAGGATTAGTAACTAATTATCAACCCAAACTACAGGTGTCGTATAAAATTAATATTATATTGTCTTAGATTATCGCTTAGGCGGGGCATCCCTATACGGTATCTTCGGGCGACGAGCTCTTCATTGTTATAGCTGTATTCCCAGCGGAATTCTTCAGTGGTACGCACCTGGAGTTTTTGGTTGCGGTAGACGTTGCCTGGCAACAGGGAAAAAGCAAACTGGAAGCCCAGGGTTTCCCCGGTTTGTGTGCCCGCAAAAAAAAGTCCGAAATCTACGGCGCCATACTGTTTAATAAGGTCTATTCTGGCTCCTTTATCTTCAAACAAGAACTGTCCCGCCGTAAGTTTTAAGCTCAGGTTTTCAAATCCCAGGCGGTATTCTGCATCGCCCAGCAGGTACAGGTCCTGCATAGTTTCAGCATAAAAGCTGCCGGAATTAAGCCGGTAAAACCCGGTAAGCCCGGTTTCCAGGCCAAAACTCCAGCGCCCGGCAGGAGGGGCATAGCGATATTGCAGGTCAAAGCCATAGCGGTCATAATAAAAGGTGCCTATACTGGCCGCTAAAAAGTGGTTGTTCCAAGGTTGTGCAAAATAATGCAGCATACTGGGCGCCAGGCGTGGTTTCATATCCTGAGCATCCAGCCTGTTTTCCACCGGGATCAACAGCCCCGTTTGCAGGCTCAGGCCGGGTGCAAGATAGATCCTACTGTCCAGCACCATGTTGAACTTTATTTGAAACGGATCGGAATAATACCCAAACCTGGCCGAAAGATCGGGTTGCAGGCGCAAATGATACCTGTAGGCATTGGCAGGTTCATTGTTAGCCCGGTAAAATTGCCTTTGGCTTTTCCCTAATGCTTTAAAATGCACTCCATTTTCGGCATAAGTGCCTATGGGTACATTGTGATAGATGGGGACCCAATTTAAAATTTTACCCGGCAAATCTTTGATCAACAACTGTGCATACTGAATACTATGACCGGGGCTGCGAAATTCCCGGTGTTCAAAAAATATGGTGAGCGTATCCGCTTGCTCAAGGAGCTGCACGTTTTCAAATCCTGCCGCAAACAGCAGCTTTTGTATATCACTATTCTGGGCATTTAGCCTGCAGAACACACAAAATATAACAAGACTAATCCAGGTTTTTCTCATGTTTCCTTAAGCTAAATGGTAAAAAATCAAGTGGAAAATGTCCTGCGACCTGGAAGGCGACTTTTTTACCTTCAAAAGCATATCCCTGCAGGTGCAACCAATCCCAAAGTTTAAAATAGGCCCCGGCATTTACGGTATTGGTATTGTACTCTATCATCACACCCGCGAAATCTACGGGTGACCAGATAAAGCTTCCAAATACACCGGACAAATAATTGGCCTCATTAAAAATTATTTTGTCTTCAACTTTTAAAATATCCCAAATCCCAATGTTATTAATATTTCTTGGGAAAACATACGGCGACCCATAACCCACAGTTAAAGTAAACCGGCCCACTCCTACATCAATATTTTTTGTAGCTACCAGGTAATCATGGGACATAACTGGGGCAGCAGAACCCGGAGGGGTCCACCCTAGTACAATTGAAGGAAAATAGTTACTTTCTTGCAAAAATCTGAATCTGAAGTCCAGATGCCTGTCTCCAATACCCGTTCTTTGAAATAAAGGACGGTAAGCTATATTTATACCTGCTTCCATAAACGAGCTAATACCAATACGGGCATTATAAAAATGCAAGGTATTTCCATTTTTACCCATTACTTCACCCGAATATTCCCGGGGGACATAAGAAAACGAAAACCCCAGTTGCCTGTCTTCTTCCCAGGAAGCCGAAGGGGTGGTCATCACCCCCGGCTTTCCTAAAAAATTGATCTGTCCCGCAGCCGGTTGTACCAGGGCACACCCCAGCAGGTATAGGAAATAAAATTTACTCATCATCGGGTTATTCAGGATTGGTATCAGGGGTATTAGTCTCATTTTTAAACCTGTACCTAAGGCTAAAACTGGCTTCAATTCCTTTGAGAGCAACTTCATAATTTTGAACCGGGCCATCCCCTGCAGCCTGGAACGTTTGTTCATAGGAGCCGGTGTTATACCGGCCTTCCAAAGCAAGTCCCAGGGTTTCACTAAACATATACTCCACCCCTGCCTTTATATTGGCGCCATAATCGTTTCCGCTAAAAGAATCCGAAGTATTTGCTACTTCGCCACCGGTCACGGTCCTGCTCACCTTATTCTGTATAAAATACCGATTAAGGCCGGCCCCGGCAAATATATTCCAGGACTCTTCAAACAGGTTATCAAAGCGGTACACCAGGCCAAGGGATACGGGAATAATGGTTTGCTTAATCTCTTCTGCAATAACCCTTCCACCTGTAAACCGGGTTTCGCTCTCAAATTTCCCGGTCCATACCCCCACTCTTCCGTCTATACCAAGACCTCCAAAAATCCCGAGTTCAGCACTTAGATGCGGCATAAACCCACCCTGGTCAAATCCTTTATTGGCATCATAGTTCCCCAGGAAACTGCGTTCATCTACCCCGTCATAGGAACGTTCCCAATAGGACACGCCCACTCCAATAGTATTCAATTTCACCTGGGCGCGGGAGGTCAGGGAAACAAGCCCGGTTAGGGCTACAGTTGCAATAAATATATGTTTCTTCATTTTTGTATTTTATTTGGTGATAAATAGAGAAGGTAACTGCCGCAGGAAAAAACACCCCGGCAGGCAAGCCTTTGTTTAATGATCAATTCCCCGATCCCTGGTTGTGACAGTCGTTGAGTGAATTTGTAAGAATAGCATCTGCCTGAACTTTGGCTGCATTGAAATTGGCAGTTACCTCGGTTGTTACAAGCACTCTTCTTTCCTGAATCGCAGCTTTTTCTTCAGCAAGCACATTTTCAAGAAGTTCCAGCACCAGGTCATTCCAGGTCATTAGGGCGGTTCTTGCTTCTATGGTGTAAAAAAGAGCAAGGATCCTTAACTCTTCTGCGATCTCAGGCTCCCCAATACTATCGGAATGAGTTGCCGCATCGAGCAATTGGGTAATGGTAGCGGCAATTTCATCAATATTAACCTGCAGGTCTTCAGCATGCAGCGCAAGCCGTGCAGTATAACGGGCATCGGCCTCCAGTATTCTGCGGCTGTAGTTGGCTTCAACTGTAGCCAGTTGTGCATCCCTTTGACCTCTTAGTGTCGTCGTCACCTCGGCATAGGCTGAATTGGCCGCATCGGCACAGGGTCCTACAAGGCTTTGAGCCAAAACATCTGTAGGGTTTACATAAACCGAAGGTGCTTTTATAGCAGCATTAGCCGCTCTAAAACGTTCAAAATCTACACTTAGCACGATTTGAGACAGCAATTGGGCAATATCACTGGAGACATCGGCAAGGGCTACCTGTAAGTCAGCAAGATTAGCCGGAAGTGTGGTTTCCGGGTCGAGCAGGTTGGCCACCGCTAACGCATCCAGGCTTTCAGCTTTCTCCATAACAGAAGCAGGAAGACTTTCAGCAAAAACTGAAACCCGTTCCAGGCTGGTTAAAGTTTGTGAGGTAATATCCTCTCCACTGGCAGCTCTAAGAACATCGGCAATAATAGCAAGGGTCTCTTCAGCGTCAGCTACCTCACCGGTTTCGGGTTCGGAAAAACTCATTTCGGGGTCGTTCACCGCAGGTAGATCTCCTATTCCGTCAAAATCGTTGTTGATGAATTCATAGGGGTCTATAAATTCCAGTTCTTGCGTGCTGCAGTTGCTAAGAATAAGCGATCCCAGTGCCAGGCAAAAAAAGAATGCCCCCCTGCGCTGTAAACGGGTAATTTTAGATCTCATAAAAATAATTTGATTTAATTAAATAAAATAGTTGAATATAAATTTCTTAAGGTATAAAAGCTGATGAATCAATTTTTGCAAACCTAAAAAATTAAACTAAATAAAAATTCAGACAAATAATTATTTGGTATTAAAAACCTGGGAAGTAGAATAAAACTTTGATAAGACTTTTACAAAACAACCGGCAGTTTTTCCTTCCCAATGAATGCTAGTCACAAAATTGTTCATCCGGTGATTAAAATTGATTTTATATCCCCCACCACAGGGTGCATCACATTTATTCCACTGTAACCGATTTCGCCAAATTCCTTGGCTGATCTACGTTCTTACCTAACATAACTGCTATATGGTAGGATAAAAGCTGAAGTGGGATCGTAGTTAATAACGGAGTTAAGGATTCGATTGTTTCCGGAATTTCGATTACATAATCTGCCAGTTCCTTTACCGCTTCATCGCCTTCTGTAACAATTCCTATAATTTTTCCCTGTCTGGCCTTTATTTCCTGTACGTTGCTCACTACTTTGTCATAATGCCCTTTACTGGTAGCAATTACAACTACCGGCATAGATTCATCTATTAAAGCAATAGGGCCATGTTTCATTTCTGCAGCGGGATATCCTTCTGCATGGATATAAGAAATTTCCTTGAGTTTTAAAGCTCCTTCCAATGCCACAGGGAAATTATATCCCCTTCCTAAATAAAGGCAATTAGGTGAATCTTTATATTTTTCAGCTATTATTTTTATATGTTCATTTTCTTCCAGCACTTTTGCAATTTTTGCCGGTATTCTTTCCAATTCCTGTAAGTGGAACCTGAAAGTTGAATCGGATATCGTACCGCGATGTTTTGCCAATTTTAAAGCCATCAAAGTAAGTACCGTAATTTGAGTGGTAAATGCTTTGGTAGATGCTACCCCTATCTCTGGTCCTGCATGGGTATATGCACCGGCATGAGCTTCTCTGGATATGGAAGATCCAACTACATTACATACCCCAAAAACAAAAGCCCCTTTTTCTTTGGCTAGTTTTATGGCCGCCATAGTATCTGCAGTTTCACCACTTTGAGAAATGGCAATTACCACATCATTTTCAGAGATAACAGGATTTCTGTATCGGAATTTAGAAGCATATTCTACTTCCACCGGAACCCTTGCCAAATCTTCAAAAATATATTCTGCAACCAATCCGGCATGCCATGAAGTTCCGCATGCCACTATTATGATTCTTTTTGCATTGGCGATGCGCGCCATATTATCGTCTACCCCTGCCATTCTGATAACCCCTTCGTTTACCAGCATTCTTCCCCGGTAGGTATCGGTAATCGCACTTGGTTGTTCGTAGATCTCTTTCAGCATAAAGTGATCGTAACCGGCTTTTTCTATTTGCTCCAGGTTGAGTTGCAGTTCCTGAATATAAGGATCTACCAAAGAATCATCATGAATCTTTCTTACCTTTATTTCTTTCCCAAGTCGTACTACAGCCATTTCACCATCTTCCAGGTAAATTGCGTTGCTTGTAAATTCTATAAACGGAGAAGCATCGGAAGCTATAAAAAATTCATTTTCACCAATTCCAATTGCCAATGGACTTCCCAGGCGGGCGACAACCAGCTCATTAGGTTTTCTTTTATCAAAAACAGTGATCGCATAAGCGCCCACTGTTTGGTTAAGCGCTATTTGCACCGCCTTCCCAAGCTTAACTTTTTCATTTACCATTACATCCTCTATCAAATTTACCAGCACTTCCGTATCGGTATCTGACTGAAAGGTGTATCCCCTTTTTACAAGTTCTTTCTTAAGAGTTGCAAAATTTTCTATTATCCCATTATGTATAATCACCAAATTCCCTGAATTTGAATAATGTGGATGAGAGTTTACATCGTTAGGAACTCCGTGAGTAGCCCACCTTGTGTGGCCAATACCAACATGTCCATTCGTAGAGGTAGTGTTCTCAAACTTCAATTTAAGATCTGCTACCTTTCCTTTGGTCTTGCACAAGTTAAGCTGCTCTCCATCATACAATGCAATTCCGGCACTATCATAACCTCTGTATTCAAGTCTTTCCAATCCTTTTAACACTATTGGGTAAGCGTCTCTATGCCCAATATATCCTACAATTCCACACATATCTTAATTGTTTGTTTCGGTATAAATAATATTAAATTTCAGTCTTTTAAATCTTTCTTTTTTAAAATAAATGTATCAGCTGTCACCTGGTAAAGCTAGTAATATGACCGGTGTTATACCTGCCCTCATGGGAAAGCCGCCAGCGGGAAGGATTCATCACCTCGATCATCACAGCACGGGTAGCTTCAGAATCTTCTACCTCTACTGTTTCAAACTTTGTTATTTAAGGGACTTCGTCTTGTACTGGCTCAAGTTATCCACCTTGTCTAGATCTCAAAAAATTCATAGGGGCCAATGTGCAAATCCTGTGTGCTGGAGTTGCTAAGAATAAGCGATCCCCTTGCCTGGCAAAACAAAGAGTGCCCCCCGCGCTATAAAAAAGAGACCTCGGTATTCCGCTTTGTAGTTAAAGTGGCTTCAACTTTAGTATCCAGGCTTTCATAGATGGAATTCTCACTTTTAAATTCGGGAACCAGGTCCTTTAAAAGCCTCACCATCAATTTTTTATCCTCAGCCTTTACCGCTGATCTGATCAGGTGTTTTATTCGTTCTTCAAGCACCTCAAAATCACAGGTGCAATCTTTGGAGATCATTATTTTTTTGTTGTGGGTAGGCAAAGTGGTACTGGTGTCGCTTAGTAATTCCTCATACAGCTTTTCACCGGGACGAAGACCGCTAATTTGAATATCTATTTCTTCGTAAGGCCTGAAGCCGGATAACCTTATCATTCTTTTAGCCAGATCCAGGATCTTAACCGGTTTCCCCATATCAAAAATTAAGATCTCTCCCCCGTCTCCCATAGTGCCTGCTTGTAATACTAACTGGCAGGCTTCAGGGATGGTCATAAAATAGCGTATAATATCGGGATGGGTAACGGTAACAGGTCCGCCTTTTTCAATTTGCTTTTTAAAATGAGGAATCACAGACCCATTGGAGCCCAACACATTTCCAAAACGGGTGGTTATAAATTGGGTGCAATTCCCGGAAGTATGTTGAAAAGACTGCACGTACATCTCGGCCAAACGTTTGGATGCGCCCATTATATTTGTAGGGTTCACCGCCTTATCTGTAGAGATCATCACAAATTTCTGCACGTTATACTTACTTGCCAAAGTAGCAAGGTTCATGGTGCCAAGAATGTTCACAATGATAGCCTCCCTTGGGTTTTTCTCTATCATAGGTACATGTTTATAGGCAGCCGCATTAAATACAAGGGAAAAATTGTGCTTTTTAAATAGGGCTTCCATTCTGTACTTATTGCTTATGGTAGCGAGAACAGTTTTGAATTTTAAGTGGGGAAAACTTTCCTGTAGTTCCAGTTCTAAAGCATAGAGCGGTGTTTCTGCCTGATCTACCAGGATAAGATTTTGGGGCTTGTAAAGGGCTATCTGTCTCACAAGCTCACTGCCTATAGAACCAGCAGCTCCTGTGATAAGGATCACCTTACCCTCCAAATCCTCCTTTATGGAAATGCTATCAAGTTCAATAGGCTCTCGATCTAAAAGGTCTTCGATCTCCACGATTTTTATATTCTTGATAATATCAGATGTGGGGTCCCATACTTCCGGAATTGGGGCATTATAGATCTTGATATCAAGTGCCAGACAAGCATTAACCACCTCATTCCTTTTTTTAACGCTAAGTTTTTTTCCAATGATCATTACCCCGTCAAGATCTAACGAAGAAATAGCCTGGCGCAGAGAAGGTTTAACGCAAACAACAGGTTTCCCGGCTATGGAGATCTTTTTAACAGGCTTCTCTGTAAGAAAACCGGCAAGAGAAAACGCATGCCCGCTGTCCGAATTAATGGTGTGTCCCAGGGATATACAGGCTTCATCTATTCCCAGGATGGCAATTTTCTTCTTATGGGTAAATTTGGATTTTACAGAAAAGCTTGAAAAGATCTGCTTGATAAAGATCCTAAATAACATCAGCAATGTAAAGGACAATAAGGAATAAAGCAGGAGCCCGGGAATGATGAAAATTTTACTCCCTGTAAAGAATTCAAAGCAATAATGAAAAAGTGCCAGGCTTAGAAGTGTTGCTACAGAAGCAAAACCAAGTTTTATTATATCTATAAATGAGGAATGCCGTATTACCCCTGTATATGTCCTGAAAATCTTGAAAAATAAGAGATTCACTCCCAGGATCATAAGAATTTTTACCGAAAGCGGAAAAGTCTGGTAATAGGATACGTTGATTGTATTAAATGCAAAAAACACAATTCCCAGGGCTATCACCAGCAGGGAGAGATCTAAGGTCGCAACCACATATCTGGGTAAAAATTTCAATTTACTAAGGTTGATTTCCGATGACTTTTTACGGAGCGAAGAAAAAGATAGGTGTTTTGTCTTCATCTGGAGAAATTTATTACGCTTAATATTCTCACGTTTACTATTAGGAGCAATTCGCATTTCTTAAAAGTTATTTGGTTTGAAGTCACAGGTATTCTCATTTCAAATAATTAATTGAAAAAATAAGGCGTAGGGACCTTATAACTTATTAAACTGAATTCTTGAAGGGGCGGTAAGCAGCAATTAAAAAATTTAACATTGATTAATACTACATTATATCACCTTTTATAGTGCATTGAGGTTGTATCTCACTTGGTCATAACAATAAAACTAAATGGGATTTTTATTGAAAATTAAACTCCCATTCTAATTTCCTTTAAAAAAAGTGTTAGTTGCATGACCTTTCTTTGAAATCCCTTTCGAATAAACCACTTTCCCAACAGTTATAAAAAGGATCTTTAAATCCAGATAAAAACTTAAATTTTCTACATAATAAACGTCATTTTCCAACTTTTCATTCCAGGATAGATCATTTCTACCATTAATTTGGGCCAATCCGGTAATTCCCGGCAGAACATCATGGCGCTTCTGTTGATGGTCATTGTAAAGTGGAAGGTATCTAGGCAACAGTGGGCGTGGTCCTACAAGGCTCATTTCGCCACGTATAACGTTTAACAATTGTGGTAATTCGTCAATGGAAAATTTTCTAATAAAGGAACCTATATTTGTCAACCTATCTTTATCTGGCAAAGGATTTCCATGCTCATCTTTTAGATCCTTCATTGTCTTAAACTTTATAATTTTAAAAATTTCCTGTCCAAGGCCGGGGCGATCCTGGAGAAAAAAAACTTTCCCTTTATTACTAAAATGAAGTAAAATTGTTACAATTAGGATGAGTGGGCTCAATAATATCAAACTAAATAATGCGAGAATTCCATCTTGAATCCTTTTTATATAATTTCTATACATATCTTAAAAACGAAAATAACTTAAAAATCTAATACTTTTCAATTGAAGGAAAAGGGTTACCGTGGCCAGGATAAATTGTGATTTCATTTTGCAGGTATTCATCTAATTTTAATAAGGATCTTTTGTATTCAACTTTATCACTATGAGGAAATCCCAATGGAGTTTTTGTTTTCATTATTGTATCTCCGGTATAAATTGAGTTCCCTGTAATTATGCAGATACTACCAGGACTATGTCCAGGAGTTTCAATTACATGAAACACACTGTTCCCCAGAATAATGGAACTTTTATCCTGTAAGATTGAGCACCTTTTATTTACTGAAAATGTTTCGATTCCTTCCAAATACTTGGAGAAATTTTGCTTGGGGTCTTTGATATTTGTAGCACAAATCTCACTACAGTACAAATCAAATTCATAAATTTCAGACAATCTGTTCACTCCCTCACAATGATCTGAGTGTTCATGAGTAAGAAAAACAGCTCTCAATTTCAGGTTTTTATGGGTTAACCATTGTGCAAAAGAATTAGTATCGAAATCTCCAATATCTATAATAACAACCTCTGATTCATTAATCTTTAAAATATAAGTATTTGATTTTCTATGATCATTGGTTATTTGGTAATCCATTTTTAAAAAAGTAGAACTTTTCCATATTCATTTCTAGGAATGGTTTCAATATAGTTTACATTCAAAGCCTTATGAAAGATTCCAATTTTTTCGATTAAAAATTTCTCAACTACATCAGTTAAAGTAAAACCTGTCATAAATACTTCCAGCATTTGATCGCTTCCGGTGCAATGACACCCAATTTCAAATTCAGATTGTATAAGGTTTTCTATTTCATCCAATCCATATCTGGTACCATATATTTTAAGAAAACGATTTTTTCTACCCACAATATAAAAATATCCATCCTTATCCCTTTTCGCAAGATCACCAGTTCTAAGTATACCTTCTCTTTCATCACCTTTAGTAAGATCATTTAAAGTGGTGGCATAGCCTAAAGTAACATTTGGACCTTTATAAACAAGTTCACCCACGGTTTCATCCTCTCTGATAACTTGTTCTTCAGTATCTATTAATAAAAATTCACCATTAGGAATAGCTTTTCCAATACTTCCTATTTTATTGAGCGCTTCTTGCGGAGATAGAAAACTCATCCTTGCGGTACCTTCGGTTTGTCCATAAGTGGCTATAAATCGCTTATCATTATTTTTCGCATAATTTGCAATTTCCTCGAATAGCTTGTCATTTAACTTTCCTCCACCTTGAGAAATTAACTCAAGGTGAGGTAGATCCATCCTAAAGAACCGTAACTTCTGGAGAATTTCAAAACTAAAAGGTATCCCAGTGAAACTAGTTGCCAGATTCTCCTTTAAAAATACCCAGAATTCTCTGGATGTAAGGTTCTGGCTTGTTAATAAAACCGTAGCTCCGGCAAATAAATGGCTGGTTACAAGGGAGAGACCCATCGTATAATGCATAGGGAGCATTGCAATGGGTCTATCCTCTGGAGACAATTCAAAAAAATCTGCTACATTTTTTGCATTGTTCCATATATTACCGTAGCTGTGTCTAACTAGTTTTGGACTTCCCGTTGAACCCGATGTGGATAACAATAGAGATAAATCATAATATAAATCCGGAGTAGGATTGTATAACTTCAACAATACATAATTAGAGAAGGTTAGTTGATGGACACAAGCAACCTTAGATATTATTGGAGATTTCCTGGGCACCCATAAGTATTCGGGTTTATAAAGTTCGATAAGATTTTGCAATAGAGTGGGATCTAACTCCGAACTCAACATTAAGGGAACTACATTATTATTTAAGGATGCAACATATCCTGCCAGTGAACCAACAGTGTTTTCGGATAATATAAAAATAAAAGTTCGCTTATTTATGATCTCATAAAACTCATCAGAAAATTTTATCAAATCACTATAAGTTAGCTTTCCACCTTCTGCATCAAGGGCCGCTAATTTATTTTTATCGTGTTTTTGAATGTTTAAGACCATATTATATTTTTAGTGAACCATCTATTCCAATAACTTGTCCTGTTATATAACCGGACGAATCAGAACCCAGAAATACACAGGCATCAGCAACTTCACTAGCTTGACCCAATCTTCCAAATCCTATATCTTTCACTTTGTCCTGGAAATTTTCCTCCATGATTTTTTGGAATCTCTCAGTTTCTATCATTCCGGGAGCTAGTGTATTCACGCGAATATTATATTTTGCGAGATCCTTAGATGCAGACTTGGTAAGGGCTATTACAGCTCCCTTCGTAGCAGAATACCCCAATTGTCCTTTAGTTCCTTTTTCGCCAACTAAACTGGAGATATTAATTATTGAGCCCGAATTCTGTCTCATCATTAATTTTGAAGCCAGTTGCATTAAATTAATAGAAGCCACTACATTTACTTCAAACATCTCTCTAAGCTCAGTAAAATTTACCATTCCCAGAATTTCATAAGAAACTTTGCCCGCGTTATTTACTAAAATATCAAGAGTCCTAAATTCCTTCTTGATCTTAATAATTGCTTCTTTGCATTTTTGATGATCGGTGATATCAAAATAAAGAGAAATTACCTGGGTACTATATCGGGCCGATAGTTCTTTGCATAATTCGTCTAAAGAATTTTCGCTCCTGGCGATGGCAAAAACAATGGCTCCCTGTTGTGCAAATTTTTTAACTATTGCTTTTCCTATTCCTTTATTACATCCGGTTACCAGACATACTTTGTTTTCCAGTAATCTTTCAGCATTCATAAGATTTCAATTTCATATTTCTTCATGATCTGTTTTCCATCTTCATAAGATTTAAAATCAATTATATCTTCAGCATCTATCATAATATCAAATTCATCTTCAAGATCTGATACTAAAGCCAGTTGTGTAATGGAATCCCAGTTATCGGCGTTACCAACTTTAAAATCACTATTAAGTGCTTTCTCTTCCACTTCAAAAACAGTCGAAAAAACCTTTTTATACCTGTCTATATTTTTCATATGTATATTAATTTAAATAAGAGTTATCAGTTTCAATGATTGGAAGAATAGCCGTAGAGGATATCTTGATATCAGCGCAGGCCCAGGACAAGCCTGCCCCAAAGCCACTCATAAATATTTTTAATCTTTTGGAATCTTCATTTATGCCGTATTGATCTGCTAGAACAAGAGGTATTGAATTACTGCTATTATTTCCATATCTGTCTAAAACAATTGGAATCTTTTCCATGGGAATTTTAAGTTTCTTAGAGATTTTTTTTAAAATATATTCATTAGCCTGATGTAAAGCAAAACAATCATAATCTCCTTCATTTTTGTTCTGAAATTTGAGAAAATCAGAAATTAATTGTGGAACATCCGTGATAGAAAAACCAAAAACATCCATCCCTTTCATATGAGTGTCATAATCAGATCGGAAGATATTATCGTTCCAGGCTACTCTTTTTGTTGGGTTGCCGATGTTTCTATAGGCACCGGCGGGAGTTATAATACTTTTAAACCTGCTTCCATCAGACTTAAAACAAAAGGCAGAATCGTTAAGTGATTCAGAAGTTTTTTCTAAAAGGGTAGCTGAACCAGAATCCCCAAAAAGCATGGACATAGTCCTATCCTGCGGAGCCAAAGATTTTATAGAGGTATCCCCAGTAATTAAAAGCGCATTTTTAAAATCTCCACTATCTAATAATGCAAAGGCTGTTTGTAGGCCGTAAATAAATCCTGAACAGGCAAGATTTAGATCAAAACATAAACAATTATCAGATAAATCTAAACGTTTGTGAAGATGAAAAGCGGTTGATGGAACTCTATAATCGGTTTTTTGAGATACAAAAATCAAGACATTGATATCCTCTTTTTTTACACGTTTTTCTTTAAATAAATTTACAGCAGCTTCATACCCCAAATCAGATGCCGTTTGATTGGGTACTGCCCTGGAAACAGATTTCACACCTGTCATCTTCGTGAACTTTGAGACAACATCTTCTCCAAAAATAGCATTATATGATGCAACCTCTATCTTCTGGGTAGGTGTTGCAACTGAAATTCCCATAATATTTATGGAATTGAAAGAACTTGTTAGCATGGGGTAATTGGTATTTACATTTGTTGACCTACAACTCCTTCTTCAAAAAACATATCCGTTTTTACATAAGGAAAAATAGCAGAAGGATTAATATTAATCTCGGCCACGGTAATGGATAAACCTTCTCCAAATGAGGTCAGAAGCAAATGAAAAGGCTTGGTTTGATTATCTTCCTTAACTTTTAAATTTTCGGCTATTAATAAAGGCAAGAAAGATCCACGGGTATTGCCATAGGATAGCAGAGAAGGAAAAGTGCGTTCATCTTCTATTTTTAGAACTTCTTTTATATGTTTAAAAATGTTGTAATCACTATGATCATAAAGCAAGAAATCGAAATCCTTTATCTTTTTTCCGCGAGTAATAAGGTGATTATTGATCGTTGCCGGTATCAATTCTTTTTGTTGAGCTGCAATAAAATCACTATCAATCAATAAGGGTCCTAAATCAGACAAGCCTGTGTAAGGCTCATCATTTCCCTGAGATATCGCATTCCTGTAACCGCCATTTCTAAGTATAAATTTGTCAAAAGAGTTGCTTTTTGTCAGGGATGAAAAAATCCATTTATGTGCATTATCCTCTTTTTCCAGAATAATTGCTGTGCCCGCATCAGAAAAAGTACTATTGTCATCTCCTGTACTATAAGATTGTTTTGAAGGGGTATCTCCTAACAATACTAAAGCGAACTTCTTATTCGTTGTTTTCAATAGGCTTGATCCCACTTGCAATCCTTGTAAAAACCCACAACCTCCAACATTCAGATCATAAGAAATACAGTCGGTATTAATTCCTAATCTGCTTTGCAAAACCAGGGCGGTCGCAGGACTTCGGTAATCAGGTGTCGTTGATAGAAAAATCAACACTCCTATTTCCTCTTTATCAATTTTGCAATTAGCAAAAATTTGATTAACAGCAGCAAAAGCAAGATCTGAAGCGGTTTGCCTTTCTATGGAAATACCTTTATCACTATTAGGAACCGCAGATGAAATTCCTAATATGCTAACATTTTCAAACATTGAACGAGCCATTAAAAAATAATTAATTAATTTTTTTTGCGGGATTCCCAAAAACAGTAGTTCCTTTTTTTACTTTTCTTAAGATAACACTACCCATTCCCACGGTCGCGTCATCTTCAACAATAGAATTTTGAATAAGTTTAGCTCCTGCGTTTATTGCCACTCTATTTCCTACGGCACAGAAACCGGCGAGAAATGAAAAGGAATTTATTTGGCAGAATTCCCCTATCCGAACATCATGACCCATTATAACCGAACTCTGAAGAAATGAAAAATTATCAATGGTAATATCACTTGCCAAAACGCAGAAAGCCTTAATTCCAATCCCTATACCCAATCTAACGCTCGGAGATAATGAAGCAGTAGGATGAATAAGGTTAATGAACTCCCCCCCCTTGGAAAGAATAATATTTACCGTTTTAACTCTATGAGATAGATTTCCAATAGCACAAAAGAAAACATCTCCATTCTCTATATTATATTCATCTACTTTCGCCAACACGGCTGGGTAACCCATTTCCTCAATTTTAGAAGGACCATCGCTTAAAAAGCCTTTGATTTTAAAATTGGGTTGATTTCCATAGCATATATTTGCCAAATCAAACATTTCTCTGGCAAAACCTCCCGCACCTATAATTACTAAATTCATAAAATTTTATTTTAAAGAATATCCTCCGTCTAGTGTCAATAAACTTCCTGTCATCCAATTGGAGGCATTAGATAAAAGATAAACCGCCAGGTTGGCAACATCAATAGGTTTTCCAAACCTGCCTAAAGGGTAGTTCTTTTTATGGGTTTCTAAATTTTCTTTATTCACAATATCCTTAGATAAGATATCTGTTTCAATAAATCCCGGCAATATGGCATTTGATCTTATTTGTTTTCCCGCCAATTCCAGTGCAATAGCTCTCGAAAAGGAATTTACAGCCCCTTTAGTCGCACTATAGATTGCATTTCCGGACGTGGATTTCAGGCTCGCAATAGAAGAAATAAAACAAATGGATGCTTTTGGATTTAACTTTCGGGTTTTAATCAACCTGTTTATTAAAAGTATGGAGCTTTGAATATTTACAGAAAAAAGTTCTTCTACAGATGCAGGTTTAAAAAACTTTATGGGCATAATCTTGACTAAACCGGCATTTAATACAACTCCATCCAAAGGTGGGCATCGATCTGCCAGATTATTAATTTCAGCCTCTAAACTTAAATCAGCTACTATCGTTTGGTTATTCAATCCTGATAATTGTGCACTAGTCTCCCCAAGCCGCTTATCATTTCTGGCAGTTAAGATCATTTCTCCCCCAAGGGCTGAACAGGTAATGCCTATTTGTCGACCTATTCCTGAGGAGGCCCCTGTAACAAGTATTTTCTTGTTTTTTATACTAAAAATGTTCTCCATGGTAGTTTTTAGGCTGACAAGGCAGTTCGTATTCTTACTTCTTCAATTAACTCACCAACAGTATTGATCTTTTTAAAATCTTCAGAATTTATATTAACACTAAATTCCTCATCAAGCATTGCAATGACAGAAATATTTGCAATCGAATCCCAATAATCACAATCCCGAAATGTATCCTCTAATGTTAACTCTTGATCCTGTATTTCTAAAATGTCTTTTAATTCTCTGATAATTGTTTCTTTCATGATTTTTGTTTTTTTATTAAAATGATTTTATGCGTGTTATGTATATAAAAATGCATTCTGATATTTTGAAATCTAGCAAAAACATTAATTTGCAGATTCGTAAAGAACCTCCATACCATTCCAGATGACTGTGCTATCAAAATGTTTTGACCAGGTAATTCCGTTCTCACCTAATTCCTTACGTTGATCATCATCTGTTAATAACTTTTCCATTGCCTGCATAAGAGCGTCTACTTCTTTTGGGGGTACAAGAATACCGTTATAACCATCATTGACCGCATCTCTGCATCCGGTGCCAGTTGAGCTTATAACAGGAAGCCCCATAGCAGCAGCCTGTATAAGAGTGTTGCCAAAACCTTCCCACCATGCTGGCATTACAAATACATCCATAACACTCATATATATCGGCACATTGAACTGTCTTCCCAAAAACAGAATATCAGGATGATCTTCCAATTTGTTGAGGAAATCTTTATCAGAGATTTGTTCTTCTTCTGCAGGTCCTACAAAAATTAATTTTATGTTAGGGTTTTTACTGTTTAACTTAATAAAAGCTTCATACAACTCATTGATTCCTTTACGATCTATCAATCTCCCCACATAACCAAAAACAAAATTATTTTCAATTTTTAATTCCTTTTTTAAGGAAGATGTTTCATCCTTAGTAACAAGTTTTGGATCAAAAAATTCCAGGTTTACTCCGTTGCTACTTCCTTTATTAATTACAAGACTTTTCTTATAATCAAAGACTTTATTTTCTATCCCTACTTTTTGAACAGATTTGCTAATACATAACACGTGATGTGCAGCTCCGGCAGCTATTTTTTCCATTGCCAGGAGTATTTGCTTTTTACGTCCATTTTCGTGTTCAAAACGGAAGCCTCGATTGGTGTATATCCTTTTTTTAACCCCGGTTATTTTCCCTGCCAAACTCCCTAAAAGCCCCATCTTGGGTGTACCTACATTAACAATATCCGGTTTTACCCTCCTAAGGTGTTTAATAATTATCGCCAAAGCCTTTAAATCCTGTAGGGGAGAGATTTCACGCGCAATGGGGACGGGTAACAGTTCACATCCTTCTTTTTCACAAAAAGCCCTGGTCCGCTCATGGTCTGGGGCAAGTAAAAAAGTTTTATATCCTCTTTCCTTAAAATGCCTTAATTGACCTAACATTAACATGATACTACTTGGCGCTGTTATACCAACAACTAATTTTTTCATCGATTTTAAAATATATTTCTATGCTATAATTGAGGTTCCGATATAATAAATTTCTTTATTACATCCTTCTCAAAGAGATTTGGATAAGAGGAAGATTTCTATTGTCCTTCTCAGGATTAATTTAAATTAGGTAGCCAGAGAAATTATACTGCTTCTTAATTTTTTGGCCTATTTTATTTCAACTTCACTCAGCATTTACAAGTTTTGAGTCTCCGAGTTCTGGTTCAAAGTTTAAATTGTAATACTTACTCACGTTTAGGAACTGAACGTCATTACCTCCTGCTAACACATTCTTAGTAACCAATTTTTCATTTTGACTCTCCTTGATACTCAAGGGATCCTTGTTATACTTTCTATTAGTTATAATTTGAGTTCCTTTCTTATAGGCCATTAATTTAATCCAGACATCATCGGCAAAAGGACATAAGTCTTGAAAAACCGGTTTATTAAATAGCTCTTTATCTAGAGATTGTGGTGGAAATAAAGTTCCAGCACCGCCTGTCTGAAAAAGGAGATGAGATGCCTTATCAGACACAACATTATGCTGCCAGTTTCTATAATTTGTTATTCTACCGCTTTTATTAAAATTGATCTTATGAGCACGATTTGTGATAATTAAATTTTGATTAGCTTTTTGTAACTGAATTAAATTATTTAGAATTTCACTATCATAATAAAGATCATCATCGAGAGTAATCACGTACGATTCAGGAAATTCTTTCATGGTATAGTAATATTTCTTGTGCGCTTTTAAATCATCACAATAGCGAATTTCCAATCCCCTTTTCTGTAATTCGATTAATTTCAGTGGTAATTCTCGCCCTTCAAATTGTTCTTCAGCTAACCAAAGTAGTATTCGATCAGGCTTAAAACTTTGGCGTAAGATACATTCTATACTTATCCAGATATCTTCAATTCTTGCTGGAAAAGAGGTTAGTGAAACAATGTATGTCTTTTCTCTTCTTTGGGTGTTTAGTCCAAACTCAGCTTCCTTTTGGGTTTTTAAAAATTGTTTTGGCACGGTCGCATCCATTAATTTTTTAAAAGAGATCCCAATAGCCCTGTTCATTCCCTTGCCAAATTTTCCAAGAAAATCAAAGTTTGGCAAAAGAAAATATGTTCGATATAAAAAATTTAATGTTTTCATTTAAT
>Ga0307486_1001021_pt1 | contig 22861 bp, 20 predicted proteins | sample CBIW02metaG_FD_203663 | JGI IMG/M metagenome (GOLD analysis project Ga0307486, IMG submission 203663) | Sea-ice brine microbial communities from Beaufort Sea near Barrow, Alaska, United States - CBIW 0.2 | ecosystem: Environmental > Aquatic > Marine > Coastal | place: USA: Alaska | collected...
TTGATGTACAGCGTTGCAATCGGTTCCCGGGGCAGGTCGAGGCGGCGCAGCGTGGCACGGCTGCGCAGCATCTGCACGATGAGGGCTAGAGCCGTGAGCACGCCCAGGGCAAGAGTGAGGAGGTCACGACCGGCGATTTCACCCAGGTACGCCGGGATCCAGCCGGCGCCGATGGCCGTGAACTCATCTGGCAGCCCACTAATGGTTCCCCCGGTGAGCAGAACGAGGGTAAGTCCCCGAAAGATGAGCATGCCGGCAAGGGTGACGATGAATGCCGGGATGCCGACAAAGGCCACCCAGAATCCCTGCCAGGCACCCACAAGAGCTCCGACAATCAACGACACAATGACCGCCGCCCACCACGGCAGTCCCCACGTGTTCATACTGATGGCGGCAACAGCGCCCACCATTGCCACGACCGAACCGACCGACAAATCGATATGGCCGGCGATGATGACCATCACCATGCCGATGGCCAGAATGAGCACGTAGGCATTCTGCTGGATCAGATTGTTGACGTTGCCGGAGAGGAGCAGACGGCCGTCGGTCATGATCTGAAACAGGATGATAATAATGGCCAGTGCAGCCAAAATGCCGTATTGGCGAAGGTTGATAGCAAGCTTCGGCTTGCGCCGTTGCACGCCGGTGGTAGGTGGAGTTGTGGTACTCATCGGGCTCAGTCCTTTCCCGCGGTCATATAACGCATGAGGGTTTCTTGAGAAGCGTCGGCTCGGGCAACTTCACCCGTGAGCACTCCTTCTGAGATGACATAAATTCGGTCGGAGAGCCCCAGCAGTTCGGGCAGCTCTGAGGAGATCACGACAACAGCCTTTCCCGCGGCCGCCAGCTCATTGATAATTCCGTAGATCTCATACTTCGCGCCAACATCGATTCCGCGGGTCGGTTCATCGAGAAAAAGAATGTCGGGGCCGCTAAAGACCCACTTCGACAGCACGACTTTCTGTTGGTTGCCACCAGACAGTTTGCCGGTGATCGAGGAGACGCTCGGAGCCTTGATGTTCATCTTTTGCCGATAAGAATCAGCCACCTTGTATTCGCGGTGTCGGTCAATGACACCCCACTTGGCTAGCTTGCCGAGGGCTGCGGCCGATACGTTTACGGTGATGTCGCCAATAAGATTGAGACCAAATTTCTTGCGGTCCTCTGTGGCGTAAGCAAAACCGTGGCGAATGGCTTCGTCAACGGTGCGCAACTGAACTTCTTCGCCGTTTTTATACACGGACCCGGAGATTTTGGAGCCGTACGAACGCCCGAAAATGCTCATAGCCAATTCGGTGCGACCTGCGCCCATGAGGCCGGCGAAGCCAACGATCTCGCCAGCCTTGACCGTGAACGATGCGTTATCGACGACCTTTCGGGACGTGTCCACCGGGTGGTACACCGTCCAGTCGGTAACACGAAAGATTTCGGCACCGATTTTGGGTTCGCGAGGCGGGAACAGGCTGTTGAGCTCGCGCCCCACCATCGATTTGATGATGCGGGCCTCTGTCGCATCCGGCCCGCTCATGTCAATGGTTTCGATTGTCTGACCGTCGCGAATTACCGTGACGGTATCGGCTATGCGCTTGATCTCTTTGAGCTTGTGGGAAATGATGATGCAGGTAATTCCCTGCCCGCGCAGGTGCTCGATCAGGCTGAGCAGGTGCGCTGAGTCCTCGTCGTTGAGGGCCGCGGTGGGCTCATCGAGAATAAGCAGCTTGACCTGTTTCGACAGCGCTTTGGCAATCTCGACCAGTTGCTGTTTTCCCACTCCCAGTTCGAGAACCTTGGTGCCGGGATTTTCGTCAAGGCCAACGCGTGCCAATAGCATCGTCGCTTCGCGGTTGGTCTTGTTCCAGTCGATGACCCCGCGAGACGAGTTCTCGTTGCCGAGAAAAATATTCTCTGCAATCGACAGATAGGGACTGAGCGCCAGCTCTTGGTGGATGATGACGATGCCATCGCGCTCGCTGTCGTTAATAGAGCGGTAGGCAACCTGTTTGCCTTCGAACTCAATGGTTCCCTCGAAGCTGCCCACAGGATACACCCCGCTGAGCACTTTCATGAGCGTCGATTTTCCGGCGCCATTTTCTCCACAGACCGCGTGTACCTCACCGCGCTGAACCTCGATAGACACCCCGTCGAGTGCCTTCACGCCGCTGAAATCTTTCACGATGTTGTGCATCCTGAGGATAGTGGTGTGTTCCATGGCCGCCTCCCGATCGCTCGTTGAGAAAAACTTGGTGTGGCCCGTGTCGGGCCAAGAAGTCGGCCCCGCCTGAGGCGGGGCCGACCGGGTGTCGCTTATAAATACGGTCGGACTGTTTAGAGACCGACATCTCCGGCCTTGACAAAGCCGGAATCGACGAGCTTGGTCTGCACGTCATCCTTGACAACTACCTCAGGGTCGAGCAGGTAGGAGGGCACGTCCTTGACGCCATTGTTGTAACTTGTTGTGTCATTGACCTTGACCGTGTCTCCGGCCACAATCTGCTGCACCATGGTGAAGACCTGCTCGCCAAGAGTTCGAGTGTCTTTCCAGACGGTCATCGACTGCTCGCCATCGAGAATGGCCATAACGTTAGCCTTATCGGCGTCCTGGCCAACGATCAGTGGCCAACCTTCACCGGGTGTGTATCCGGCCGACTTAAGCGACGCTTCGATACCCAATGCGAGGCTGTCGTTGGGCGAAAGAACCACATCCACCTTGGAATCACCGGTATAGAACGATGAAATACGGTTGTCCATCTCGGCCTGCGACGCAGTCGATGCCCACCCGGGGATGCCTATCGACGCCCAGTCGTCGTTCGAGGCGGGCGCCTTGCCGCTAGGAACAACGAGTTGGCCACTTTCTACATAGGGCAAAAGAACATCCCATGCGCCCGAGAAAAAGAACTTGGCATTGTTATCGTCGGGGCTGCCGGCGAAGGGCTCAAGATTGAACGGACCAGCGCCATCGGCCAGGCCGAGCTGCTTTTCGATGTACTGCCCCTGCAGGGTGCCAACCTTATAGTTGTCGAAAGTTGCGTAGTAGTCGACGTCTTCGGTGCCGCTGATGAGACGGTCGTAGGCGATGACGGTGGCGTCTTGCCCCTTGGCCTCGGCCAGGACTGGCGAGAGTACCTTGCCGTCGATGGGTGCGACTACGAGAATCTTCGCGCCGCCGGCGACCTGGTTTTGAATCTGGCTAATTTGCTGGTCGGTCTTGTTGTCGGCGTACTGCAGGTCCACGGTGCAGCCATCGGCTTCCAGGAGCTTCTGCAGTTGTTCTCCATCGTTGATCCAGCGCTCCAGGCTCCGAGTCGGCATCGAGATACCTACGTTGCAGTCGGCGTTCGCGTCGCCGCTCGCGGTGGTTGCAGTTCCGGCACACGCCGACAGCGAAAAAGCCACGGCTCCGGTCGCCGCGAGGGCGAGCAATTTCTTGGACAAATTAGTCATGTGGTTGCTTTCTTCTCTGAATGCTGCCATGTCGTACAGCCCAATTCGAAAAGTCTCGAGGGCTGCGTGTAAATCTTCAACAGTCATCAACGTGCGCTGTTGCCTGTTGGAATTGCTCGTTGAAGGTTAAAAAATTACGATGCTGCTGTGTGGTGATTGATCAACTCCCACGACTTTGTTTCCGGAGAAAACATATCAAGGCACGGGCTAATTGATCAAGTGGTTTCAACACATTTTCTTGATTTGAGGCCATTCTTTACATTTGCTCAGGATCTAATCAAGTGAGATTTGGTGAATAAGTTCTTGGCCACCCCTATTTACTGCGGCTCCGTGCGCTGTAATATGTTGAGTAGTCCAACAAAACACCAATGTAGCTGAAGCGGAGCCTCCGAATGACCCTGACCCCCACTCGCGACGACAAATTCTCCTTCGGCCTCTGGACCGTCGGTTACAACGGCAGCGACCCGTTCGGCGGCCCTACCCGCCCCGCCCTCGACGTGGTGGACGCCGTAGAGAACCTGGCACAACTCGGTGCCTACGGCCTCACCTTCCACGACGACGACCTGTTCGACTTCGGCTCAACGGATGCCGCGCGCCAGCGACAAATCGATCGCCTGAAGCAGTCTCTGGCCGACACCGGACTCATCGTGCCGATGGTCACCACCAACCTGTTCAGCGCCCCGGTCTTCAAAGATGGCGGTTTCACCAGTAACGACCGCGGCGTGCGCCGGTTCGCCCTGCGCAAGGTCCTGCGCAACATCGACCTCGCCGCCGAACTGGGCGCGAAGACCTTCGTGATGTGGGGCGGGCGTGAGGGCGCGGAGTATGACTCGGCCAAGGACATCCGCTCGGCGCTGGAGCGCTACCGCGAAGCCGTCAACCTGCTCGGCGACTATGTCACCGACAAGGGTTACGACATCCGCTTTGCCATTGAGCCCAAGCCCAACGAACCCCGCGGCGATATCCTGCTGCCCACCGTCGGTCACGCCATGGCGTTCATCTCCACCCTGGAGCGTCCCGAAATGGTCGGCGTTAACCCCGAGGTTGGACACGAGCAGATGGCCGGGCTCAACTTTGCTGCCGGTATTGCCCAAGCGCTTTATCAGGACAAGCTGTTTCACATTGACCTCAACGGCCAGCGCGGAATCAAGTACGACCAGGACCTCGTGTTCGGTCATGGTGACCTGCAGAACGCCTTCGCCCTGGTGGACCTGCTCGAAAACGGTGGCCCGAACGGCGGACCGGCCTACAACGGCCCGCGCCACTTCGACTACAAGCCTTCCCGCACCGAGGACGTTTCCGGCGTGTGGACGTCAGCGGCGGCCAACATGCGCACCTACCTGTTGCTGAAGGAACGCGCGGCTGCTTTCCGCGCTGACCCCGAGGTGCAGGAAGCGCTGGCGGCCTCACGCGTACCCGAACTCTCCAACACCACGCTCGGCGCGGGCGAGAGTTACGACGATCTGCTGAACGACCCGAGCGCCTACGAAGACTTCGACACGGACGCCTACTTCGGCGGCCGTGGTTATGGCTTCGTGCACCTGCAGCAGCTCGCCCTCGAGCACCTCCTCGGCGCGCGCTAACCGCCGCCCGGCTGGTCAGTGCCTCCTGTCCTTCCCGTGGCTAATTCAGGAAACTGTCCCCACTCAGTGTTGTGGGCCGCGTAAATCCGCGACCCCCTTCGAGCCCGCACGCCGTTTTCCTGAATTAGCCACCACCCGGGGCACGTAACTCCTGCAAAATGTCCTGACCGGAACCGCAAGCCGCGTCTGTACGACAGACTTTCTTCCTAGCGCTGCGAATTGCTGGAGTTTTGCGCCCAGAACCGCAACACCTACGAACCTACGAAACTACGAACCTACGAAACTACGAACGGAAATGTCATGCCACTGGTTGCCGGGGTCGATTCATCCACCCAAAGCTGCAAGGTTGTTATTCGCGATGCCGATACCGGCGCTTTCGTGCGCAGTGGACGTGCCTCGCACCCCGATGGCACCGAAATAGACCCGGCTAAGTGGTGGCGGGCACTGCAGGAGGCCGTTATCGATGCCGGCGGCCTTGACGACGTCGCTGCAATTTCGATTGCAGCGCAGCAACACGGCATGGTCGTCCTCGATGACACCGGCCGCGTCATTCGCCCGGCTTTACTGTGGAACGATACCCGCAGTGCCTCTGCTGCCCAGGAGCTCGTCGCCGAAATCGGAGCCGAAGCCTATGCCGCTCGCACCGGAAGTGTTCCGGTAGCCTCCTTCACGGCCACGAAGTTACGCTGGCTGCAGCAGGCCGAGCCCGACAACGCTCTGCGCGTCGCTGCCGTGGCCCTGCCGCACGACTGGCTGAGCTGGCGCCTTCGCGGTTTCGGCCCGGCGGCCGATGGCTCAATCGATACGACCGGCACGACCGGCACGACCGGCACGACCGGCACGACCGGCTCAGTCGATACAACCGGCATCGCCGGCTCAGGCAGCACCGCAGGAATCGCAGATACCGCTGGCTCTGGCAGCCCAGTCAGCTCAGTCGGTACCACAGGCAGCGATGCAGCCGCGGCCAGTCCCCTCGGACCAGTTTTGACGCAGCTCACTACTGACCGGTCCGATGCGAGCGGTACCGGCTACTGGTCGCCGACTGCGAACGACTACGACCTTGACCTGTTCACTCGCGCGCTCGGGCACGCTGCTGTACTCCCCCGGGTTCTTGCGGCCAACGATCGGGCCGGCGTCACCGTAGCGCTCAGCGAGGGTGACACCACGTGGCTGCCCGCGGGCATAATTGTTGGTGTCGGAGCTGGCGACAATGCCGGCGCCGCTCTCGGACTCGGCGCAAACGCGGGCGACGTGATCGTTTCTATTGGCACCAGTGGCACTGTTTTCGCGGTGACCAACAACCCGGTGACGGATGCCACGGGCACCGTCGCCGGGTTTGCCTCAGCTTCGGGAGACTTCCTTCCCCTGGTGGCCACCCTGAACGCCGCTCGCGTTCTGGATTCCATCGCTGGCCTGTTAGATGTCGATTACGACACCCTCGGCGAGTTGGGCGTTCAGGCCGAACCCGGCTCAGAGGGGCTGGTACTCCAGCCCTACTTCGCTGGCGAGCGCACGCCCAATCTGCCGAGCGCCACGGCATCCGTTTTCGGGATGACCCTCGGCTCGACAACTCGGCCGAACCTGGCGCGCGCGGCAATCGAGGGCATGCTGTGCGGCCTGGCCGACGGCCTCGATGCCGTTCGCGCGCAGGGAGTAGAGGCGCGTCGCATTCTGCTTATTGGCGGCGCGGCACAGAATACGGCCGTGCGCCGCATCGCCGCCCAGGTGTTTGACGCGCCGGTGAGCGTGCCCGCCCCGGGCGAATATGTGGCCGACGGCGCCGCTGTGCAGGCTGCCTGGGCGCTCACTGGCCGCCGACCAGAGTGGCCAATATCGACTGCGGCTGAGCCGACGCCCGACTTTCGGCCGGTCATTCGGGCTCAGTACGCCGCGCACGCACAACGCTAGCCCACATTCTTTATAGGGCGATTAGCTCCCGCGAGTGCCACGTGCAGCGAAACGCTGTTGCAGTAAGACAGCCACGACGATGATGACGCCCTTGGCGACTGCCTGCACCGATGTCGACAGGTTGTTCTGCGTGAACACATTGGTCAACGTGCTGAAGATGAGCACACCGAGCACGGATCCTACAATGGTGCCACGGCCGCCGATCAGCAGGGTGCCGCCCACCACGACGGCCGCGATCACGTCAAGCTCAAGGAGCGTGCCGTGCGTCGACGTGCCAACCGTGGTGCGGCCGAGGAACATCACCCCGGCGATTCCGGACGTGAGGCCCGAAATCATATAGATGTAGACCATGTGCCGCTTGACCTTGATTCCGGCGAGGCGACTGGCCTCCTGGTTGCCACCGACTGCCACGGTTCGTCGACCGAAAGTGGTGCGGTTCAGCAGAATCCAGCCGGCCACTGCTACAACGACAAAGATCCAGATCAAAATTGGGACCCCGAGGAAGTCGGCACGAAAGAAGCTCAAAAAGCCTTGGTTGTTCACGATCTGGGTCGACCGATTCGAGATGAGTTCAGCGAGGCCACGCGCGCCGACGAGCATGGCGAGCGTCGCCATGAACGCCACGACGTTTCCGTACGCAATCACCACGCCGTTGACGAAGCCGGCCAGGGTGCCGACTGCCAGCGCGACCACGACGATCAGCAGCCAGGACGACTGCGCAGAGGCGAGCTGCACCGCGGTGAGGCTCGCCACCACGCTCGACAGACCCACCACCGAGCCCACCGACAAGTCGATGCCCCCGGCCGTGATCACGAACGTCATTCCGACACAGACCACGCCGACGATCGAGGCGAAGCGAATAATCGTGACGAAGTTGTCGAAACTGGCGAACCGCTCGCCCGCGGTGAGGATTCCCACCAGAATCAGCAACCCGAAGGCGATGACCAGCCCGAGGTTGCGGCCCGCCGAACCGCCGAGTATCCGTTTAAGAGTATTGGGCGGCGCGGCATGTGAGCTGGGAGACGGGGCGGCCGTCTGGGTGGTCTGCTCGCTCACGCGGCACTTCCTCTCATGACCAGATCGAGCACACCGGGCTCGTCGATCTCGCTTGCTTTCATAGTGGTGAGAACTTCACCGTCGCTGATTACCAGCACCCGATCAGCCAGGCCCAGCACCTCGTCGATCTCGCTGGAGACCACGATGATGGCGGTGCCGGCCGCAGCCAGCCGGCGAATCAGGGCGTAGATCTCGGCGCGAGCGCCGACGTCCACACCGCGGGTGGGTTCGTCGAGCAGAAGAACGTCGGTCCCGTGCACCAGCCATCTAGCGAGCAGGATCTTTTGTTGGTTTCCCCCGGAGAGTGATCGCGCTATGAGATCTGGATTCGACGGCCTGAGCTCAAGGGCGTCGATCTGCTCTCGGGCTGCGTCTCGTTCCCGCCGCTCTTCCAGGAAACCTCTACGCGCAAACCGTGCGAACGAGGACAGGGTCACGTTTTTGAAGACGGGTTCGTCAAGGATGAGTCCCTGAGTTTTACGCTCCTCCGGTGACAGCCCGATTCCGGCGTTGACTGCGGCCGAAACAGAACCGGGGCGCAAGAGCGTGCCGTTTACGGTCACCGTTCCGCTCGTGCTGCGGCGGGCACCGTAGATTGCCTCCAAAATTTCGGAGCGCCCAGAGCCCACCAGTCCAGCCAGACCCACGATCTCCCCGGCACGCACCTCGAGGGTGACGTTCGTGAATACCCCGCGCACGCTGAGCGAGTCGCACCGAAGCACCACAGGTGCGTCGGTGGCCACGGGCACTGCGGGTGGGAAGACGTTAGCCACCTCACGACCCGTCATTAAACGAATGAGCTCAGACGTGGGAGTGTCTGCCACGCCCAATTCCGAAGCCATCGTCTTGCCATCTTTTATGACGGTGATGCGGTCACCGATGCGGCGTATCTCCGCCAGACGATGAGAGATGTAGACCACGGCGATACCCTGCTCGGTGAGCTCGTCGACGACACGAAAAAGATTGTCTACTTCGTGGGAGTCGAGCACAGCGCTGGGTTCGTCCATGATGATGAGCCGGGTGTCCCGGCTCAGCGCCCGGGCCATGCTTACGATCTGTTTGTTGGCGGGCGAGAGCTGACCCACCTCCGTGCGCGGCGAAAGTTCGCTGTGCCCGAGACGAGTCAGGATCTGCTCGGTGCGCGCATTGACGGAAGCGACATGCAGTAGGCCGCCGGTGGACTGTTCGTGTCCGAGAAAGATATTCTCCGCGATGGTGAGTCCGTCGACGACATCGAGTTCTTGATACATGGTGGCGATGCCGAGCTCTAAGGCGGCCACCGGGCCGGCAATCGTAACGGGGCTACCCTGCCAGAAGATCTCGCCGGAATCAGGCCGATAGGCACCAGAAAGAGTCTTGATCAAAGTGGACTTTCCCGCGCCGTTTTGACCGAGGACGCAGTGAACTTCTCCCGCGCGAACAACGAGGTCCACGCCCTGGAGCGCTTTCACCCCGACAAAACTCTTGTGGAGCCCACGCACCTCAAGCAGCGCTGCGGGATGGTCGACAGTGATCATTTCAGAAACCTAACACAAACGAGAGACTTACGTCGATGAACAATATTAAGTTGCATGAAAGTCGTCACCATCTGCTATCGTTCAACTCGTCAGCGTCGACGCACCCCCGATTGTTCGATAATCGTTTGCGCTCGCTACTGGCCGCACAGCGTTACGCCTGCACCTGCACCGACTTCACTGAGCCAGAGGGAACCCCACATGCTTGCACCACGCACGCTCCGCCGTAGAATTCTGTTCGCCGCTGGCACCTCGCTGGCCGTCGCCGGCTTGATCACCGGCTGCACCGGCGGCACCGCCACGACTAACACTCAACCCACTAATGCGAGTGTCGAGGGCAACGAGGCCCAGGGCGACACCACAGTCATCGGCTTTTCCGGCCCAGCGGCCGACCACGGCTGGCTCGGCGCCATCAACAACGCCGCCATCGCCGAGGCTGCCAAGTATCCAGATATTGACCTGAGGGTGGCTGAGGGAACCAATGATGCCAACCTGCAGATCAGCCAGGTAGAGGGCTTCATCAACGACAAGGTCGACGCCATCGTGCTGTTGCCCACCGATGGGGCCGCTCTGACACAGGTTGCACTCAAGGCCATGGAAGCCGGTATTCCGGTGATCAACGTGGATCGGGAGTTCTCGAGCACCTTCGCTGCTCGCGCCACCATCCTCGGCGATAACTACGGCATGGGAGTCAGCGCCGGCACCTACATCTGCGGGCAGGTCGGCGACAACCCCGACGCCGTGATCGCCGAAATAGCCGGGATCGATTCCCTACCCCTGACCAAGGACCGCAGTGCTGGCTTCGCCAAGGCGCTGGACGACTGCGGTCTCAGCGTGACCAACCGCGTTTCAGCCGATTTCACCATTGCGGGCGGCGAAGCCACTACGTCTCAGCTGCTCGCGGCCGCACCAAAGATTGACGCGCTGTGGAACCACGATGACGATCAGGGTATTGGCGTGCTCGCCGCTATCGATGCCGCCGGACGCGACGAGTTCATCATGGTTGGTGGCGCCGGGTCGGCCAACGCTATGCGCCTCATCCAGAGTGGTGACAGCGTGATGAAGGCCACCGTGGTCTATCCATCCACCCAGGCCGCCGACGGTATCCGTCTCGCCCGCCTTCTGGTTCAGCAAAAAGCCATGAGCGACCTCGTGGAGGTGGAGATCCCCAACCGGATCGTTCTGAACGCCCCCGTCGTCACCAGCGACAACGTGGAGCAGTACCTGCCGACCGCCTTCGAGTCCTAAGCACCAGATAGTCACAGGGGCAGCGCGCACCGCGCGCTGCCCCTGTGATCAACAGAAAGAGTTTTTCATGAGCGCACCGCTTCGCGTCGCACTGATCGGCCACGGTTTCATGGGGGCCGCGCACTCCCAGGGCTGGCGCGTTGCCCCCCGGTTTTTCGACCTTCCAGCGACGCCAGCGATGAGCGTACTCGTTGGTCGCGACCAAGCTCAAACTTCGGCGGCTGCCGACAAGTGGGGCTGGAACGAGTCCTCCACAAACTGGCGGGCGGTCGTCAAACGGCCCGATATCGATGTGGTCGATATTTGCACCCCGGGCACCTCGCACGCCGAGATCGCGATCGCCGCACTGGATGCCGGCAAGCACGTGCTCTGCGAAAAGCCGCTCGCCAATTCGGTGGCCGAGGCGGAGGCCATGGCGGATGCTGCCGCGCGCGCCGCCCAACACGGTATCTTCGCGATGGTGGGATTCACCTATCGACGAGTTCCCGCCGCCGCCCTCGCCCGTGATTTTGTGGCGGCTGGCAAGATCGGCGATATTCGCCAGGTGCGGGTGAACTACTTGCAGGACTGGCTCGTCGACCCGGAAGCTCCACTCACCTGGCGCCTGCAGAAAGAACACGCTGGCTCCGGCGCCCTGGGAGACATCGGCGCCCATGCCATCGACCTTGCGCAGTTCATCACGGGGCAACAACTCACCAGCGTCTCTGGCACCATCGAAACGCTCGTCAAGGAACGCCCGCTGCTCGGCACCCGCGCCGGCCTCGCCGGCACCGTGACCGCCGAGCGCGGCGCCGTGACGGTCGACGACGTCGCCCTGTTCACCGGGCGATTCGACAGCGGTGCGCTCGGCACCTTCGAGGCCACACGCTTCAGCACCGGCCGCAAAAACGCTTTCCGCATCGAGGTGGCCGGATCCGAAGGCGCGATCTCCTTCGACCTGGAAGACCTCAATACCCTGCAGTTCTTTGATGGGAACACCGCCAGCGGGCAGCAGGGATTCACCAAGATCCTAGTGACAGAAGCCGAGCATCCTTACCTTGCTGCCTGGTGGCCACCCGGTCATATGCTCGGCTATGAGCACGGTTTCACCCATCAAGCGAAGGATTTTGTCGAAGCAATTTCTGCCGGTCTAGCACCAACGCCGTCCTTCGCCGACGGGCTGCAGGTGCAGCGGGTACTCGAAGCCGTCGAGGCCAGCTCTGCACGAGAAAGCATCTGGATGCCTATTACCCCGCCTACTATCCCCGCCCCAATCCGTCAGGAGATCTGATGCCCCGCCCCATCACACTATTCACTGGCCAGTGGGCCGACCTCCCCTTCGAGGAGGTCGCTCAGCTCGCCTCCGGCTGGGGCTACGACGGTCTCGAGATTGCGTGCTGGGGCGACCATCTCGACCCCAATCGCTGGAACGACGAGGAGTACGTAGCCGGCAAACTGGCCGTACTCGAGAAATACGGACTCAAGGTCTGGGCCATCTCAAATCATCTCAAGGGCCAGGCCGTGTGTGATGACCCGATAGACCAGCGGCACCGGGACATTCTGCCCGACGCCATCTGGGGAGACGGCGACCCCGAAGGAGTGCGTCAGCGCGCCGCGGAGGAGATGAAGAATACCGCTCGGATGGCGGACAAGCTGGGAGTGCAGACCGTCATCGGTTTCACAGGATCGTCAATCTGGAAGTACGTCGCCATGTTCCCTCCGGTCTCGCAGGACCTCATTGATGCTGGCTACCAGGATTTCGCCGACCGCTGGAACCCCATTCTTGATGTGTTCGACGAGGTCGGCGTGCGCTTTGCCCACGAGGTCCACCCGAGCGAGATCGCCTTCGACTACTGGACCACGGTGCGAACGCTAGAGGCCATTAATCACCGCCCCGCGTTTGGCCTCAACTGGGATCCAAGCCACTTCATCTGGCAAGACCTCGACCCGGTGAGTTTTCTCTGGGATTTTCAGGACCGCATTTACCACGTCGATTGCAAGGACACCAAGAAGCGTATGGCCAACGGTCGCAACGGCCGTTTGGGCTCTCTTCTGGCGTGGGCCGACCCGCGACGCGGCTGGGACTTCATCTCAACCGGCCACGGCGATGTTCCGTGGGAGGACAGCTTTCGCATGCTGAACACAATTGGTTACGAAGGGCCACTGTCGGTGGAGTGGGAGGATGCCGGCATGGACCGGCTACTCGGCGCACCGGCCGCGCTCGCCTTCGTTCGCTCGCTCAACTTCGACCCGCCCAGCAGCGCATTTGACGCCGCCTTTAGTGCGCGGTAGCCAGGACTGGATGGGGCCAGCTGGCTAGCAGCCAATCATCGCGTCGATGCGCTCCGGAGACAGAGCGTGATGAATGGCCAGCATGCTCGCACCCAGAACCGCTGCATTCGCCCCCGCGCTCGACTGGGCGATCTGCAGGTTCTGGGTGGCTAGCGGCATCGACCGGGAGTACACCACTTCACGAAGCCCGGCAATGAGCTGATCACCAACCTGCACCATCGACCCACCAATGACGATGACCGACGGATTGATGAGGCTCACGCAAGCAGTGAGCACTTCACCGATATCTCTCCCGGCTTGACGCACGGCCTGGATGGCCGCAAAGTTGCCGCCTTTAACGAGATCAACAACATCCTGACCATTCAGCGCCGGCGTACCTTCTGCACTCAGGCACGCTGCGAGCGCGGGCCCTGACGCAAGCGCTTCAAGACACCCGTAGTTTCCGCAGCGACACAGCACCGCGCTACCGCGTGCTACCTGAATATGGCCAATGTCTCCGGCTATCCCCTGAGCCCCTCGCTGGAGCTGGCCACCCGAAATGATACCGGCACCGATGCCGGTGGCGATCTTCACGAACACCAGGTCCTCCGTATTGGACCAGGCCTGCTCGCGCTCGCCGAGCGCCATGATGTTCACGTCGTTATCGACTAGTACCGGCACCGGAAAGTGCGGCTGCAGCCAACCCGGAACGTCAAAACGGTCCCAGCCGGGCATTATGGGAGGGTTGATGGGGCGGCCACTTTTGTGTTCCACCGGTCCAGGCAACCCGACCCCAACGGCGAGAAGGCCCGAGATCGATCTCCCCGTGCTGCTGAATAGGGCGAGCGCTGCTTGAATAACCCAGTTGAGCACGAATTCAGGGCCACGGGCTATTTCAAGGTCACTCGAGTCCTGAACCAGCGGCGTGCCGTGCAGGTTGCTCAGCGCAATGCGCACGTGGGAGGCACCGATGTCGACGGCGAGCACGAACTTGTCGTCCGCGGTGAGCGCCACTCGAGACGATGGCCTTCCCCCCGTAGACAAGGCGTCTTTGACCGGGCCGACCAGCCCAAGATTGGTCAGGATTTCGATTCGCAGGGCGACAGTAGAGCGGGCCAGACCCGAAAGTTGCGCCAGCTCAGACCGGGTTCGTGGTCTCCCATCTCGTAAAATCTGAAATAGATCAGTCATTCCGACTGCGCCAACCGGATTCACACTACTTCTGTCGACCATCAGACAATTCAACCACAGCATCGACTGAAGTCCCGCCCAAGGATTTTGCGCCTGATCTTCATATCAGCGGGCTGGTCCGCGTGCTGGGCAATCGCGATAATAAGGGCTGTTGGCCATTGATGCGCCACCGCCTCCCAGCCGGCTCCCAGCTATCTTCAACCACACCGCTAGGAGTGACCGCTAGCCTCGTACGCAACGGCTGCCCCGGCGGCACAGCAACGAATGAATGGTGAATCCCCGCATGAGCACTTCCGGTCAGCCCCGTCCCCTTAAAAAAGACCGTCGCGAGGAGGCACGCGAGCACGCACGCTTGATGCGTGCCGCACAGGTGAAACGGGATAAGCGTCGTCGGCTATTTCTGCGCGGGGGCATTGGCATCGGCATCCTCGCTGTCGTGGCCATCGTGGCCCTCGTTATTGTCAACAACGTGAACGCTCCGAAAGTGATGGCAGCCTCACCGGCGAATATGGCCAGTGATGGCATCCTTCTGGGTAGCGACGGCACACAGGTCTCTGCCGCGGCGACGGCAGCCCTCGCTCCCGATGCTGATCCCATCGCGACCGACCAGGGCACGTTGACCGACACCGCCAACATTGTGGTCTACCTTGACTACCTGTGCCCGATCTGTGGCACCTTCGAAAACACTAACGGTAAGCAGATCGCCGACTGGGTCACCGCCGGCAATGCGACGGTTGAATTTCACCCGATTTCCATTCTCGACCGCCTGTCCTCGGGCACCAATTACGCCACCCGCGCCGCCAACGCGGCCGCGTGCGTGGCCGATAACGATCCCGATAAATTTCTGGACTTTAACACGGCCATGTTCGTTGACCAGCCCGCCGAGAATTCCAGCGGGCGCACCAACGCCGAACTGACCAGCCTGGTGGAGGGCGTGGGCATATCCTCCCCCGCGGTAGCCAGCTGCATCGCCGACCAAACGTATTCCGGCTGGGTCGAGGCTTCCACGCAGCGAGCCCTGACGGGGCCGATTCCCAACTCCGATCTCGAAAAAATCAAGGGAACTCCCACCGTGCTCGTTAACGGTGCCAGCTATACCGGCTCTCTCACCGATCCGGCCATTTTCGAAGCCTTCGTCACCGCCCAGACGACCGCAGCCGGCAGTAAGTAGACCCGACCGACAGCCGAGCGCCCCGCCTAACCGCCAGCGGCTGACGGCCAGCGGCTGACGGCTGACGGCTGACGGCTGACGGCCAAAGGTCTAAAAGCTAACGAAAGATGCAGCGGTCTGCGCGCCCTGGTTCATCCAAGCCGGCGGCGCGCTCGGCGCCCCAACTTTATGCCATCAGCCGAGCGCGAAGGCCAGCGCGAGACCGACCCCGGAAGCGGCGACGGCGGCCACGAGCATGCCGATTCCATTGGCCAGGGCAGCGCCATAGCGCCGTAACTGCGCCAGCCGCACGGTCTCGAAGCTGGCCGTGCTCAAGGTCGTGTAGCCGCCGAGCAGTCCCACCCCTATCACCAAACTCCATTGCGGTGCGAGGAGGTGGTTCATAGCGAGGCCGGTCACAAACCCGAGGAGCAGCGATCCGCTCACGTTGATAATGGTGGTACCCACCGGAAAGCCGCCGCCAACTCGGGTGCGCACGAGACCATCGAGAAACAGCCTGCTGGCCGCGCCCACTCCGCCCGCGGCAGCGACGGCCACAAAGAGAAGCGGGTTCATGCGTTCTCCCCCGCCGCGGATGCCGTGCCACCCTGAGTGCGCCGGTGTAGTGCCGCGCCCATCACGATGCCGAGCCACGTAGCCAAACCGCCGAGAAGAACCGTGCCGAGAGCATAGGCCAGGGCAGCGCCGACGGCACCGGAATGCACAAGTAATGCGCTGTCGGTAGCCAGAGCACTGTAGGTCGTGAAACCACCGAGGGCCCCGGTGCCGAGCAATAGTCGTACGGTGCGGCGGCGGCCGACATCTAGCCCCCGGCGCACGAGGGCTTCCAGCAGCAGTCCGAGTAGTAGCGCACCGATCAGGTTGATGGCCATGGTGGTCAGCGGTAGGCGAGCGCCCGCATCCAGGGTAATGGGCGGCAGCATAAGAGTCAGCCCCTCGCGTAAGCCGGTGCCCACCGTGCCACCGATAAAGACGAGACCGAGGTAGCGCCACCTCAAGTGCACGGCGCGCGGCATGATCGTATGAATGATGCACCTACCTGATCAGTTGCTGTGCTAGAGCCGATGGTGAACACCCACGACGCTCCCCGGGCAAGCGGATACCCCGGCGCAAATCACCGACGACGCCATAGTCAGCGTACACACCCTACTCGCGTGGCTCCCACGGCAATTCTTCACGGAAATCCACCGGCGCCAGGGGAATGATCAGCACCGGCCGGTGTTGATGGTGGGCGAGGTGTACGGCCACTGATCCACCAAAAAACTCCTGCAGGCCGGCCCGCACCCCTCGATCACGGGTGCCCACCACGATCATGATCGCATCAAGCGTGTCTGCAATGTGAGAAAGGGCGCGGGCGGGATCGCCAGCCGCCGCCCGCGTTGACCAGGCCACGGAGTGGCCCTCAAGCAGGGTCGTCAAATGCGTTCTCAACGCCATCGGAAAGCCCTCGTCGTCGACATCGAGCGAATCGGGATCGATGGGCAGCGACATGATGCTGCCGTCGGCAAACTCGTCTACGAGGTAGCGACCGACATCCACTGTGGCGCAGACCAATTCGGCCTGAAAGCGCCCTGCGATGACAGCAGCCTCCAGCACGACGGTGTCGGGCTGCCCCGGCATCACACCGACGATCACGTAGCTCTTCACTATTGGCTCCCTGCAGCGTTGGGGTGTAGATGAGTCCTTGTGGAGAGCATGGCAGAATTCTCTCTCGCCGTGAAGAGACACCAGACCCCAGGTGGGGCCAGCAGGTGTATGTCGTTACGAGAGGCTCAGGAACAACTTCTCGAGTTCGGGAACTGTGAGCGAGTTCTCGCTGTCGGGGTTGGCGATGCATTCGCGCATCGCGGTCGAGACAATAACGAAACCGGCCTTATCGAGAGCGCTCGATACGGCGGCCAGTTGGGTGACGACATCGCGGCAATTACCACCGCCCTCAACGGCGGCGATTACAGCGGTCAACTGCCCCTGCGCGCGACGCAGCCGGTTGAGAATTTTCTTCTGCTCTGCGGCCTGCGTGTCAACTATCTGCGTGCCCGCTACCTGAGTGCGCGCTGCCTGCGTGTCAACGGCCATCTCACGCTCCCTGTTCGATGGCAAAACCGGCCTGCTGCCAGGCGGTTGTTCCCCCGGCAATGTTGATGGCGTCAACGCCGTGGGCGTTGAGGTACTCAGCCACCTGGGCGCTGCGCCCGCCAGCAGCACAAATGACGTGCACCGGACCATCCGTCGAAATCTCGCCGACACGAGCGACAACCTCGCCCAGCGGAATGTGCACCACGTTGGGAACGTGGGCCGCCTCGTATTCCCACGGCTCTCGCACGTCGACGACGACGGGGTCGGCGAGCGCAGACAACTCGGTAACGGTGATCTCTTTCATGCTGGGACCCTTTCAAAAGTGGTGGAGGAATAAGGCTAGACGCTTTGGCGTGCGTAGCGGGATGGCCGTGGTCCTGGAGAGCAGAACAATTTGTGTTGGATTACCCAGCGAGCAATGGTGTCTCTGCGCTGGCCAATCTCGTCAGCACGTGAACTTAATCTCAACAATACCCTATAGGGTATCACAGATACAAGGTACCGGGACGCTCAGCTGGTGGGCACGGGGCGAAACCCGCGCAGGCGCAGGCTGTTGGTTACCACGAAGACCGACGAGAAGGCCATCGCGGCGCCGGCAATGAGGGGGTTCAATAGACCGGCCATCGCGAGGGGAATTGCTGCCACGTTATAGGCGAATGCCCAGAACAGGTTGGCCTTAATGGTGCCGAGGGTACGCCGGGCCAAGCGGATGGCGTCTGCCGCTGCGAGCAGGTCACTGCGCATAAGCGTCAGGTCGCTCGCCTCAATGGCCACGTCGGTGCCAGAACCCATGGCGATTCCGAGGTCTGCCGTGGCCAGCGCAACAGCGTCGTTCACTCCGTCTCCCACCATGGCCACCACATGGCCCTGTGCCTGAAGCGCCGCGATAACTCGCGCCTTATCGGCGGGCAATACCCCGGCCGTCACCTCGGTGATTCCCACCTCGGCCGCGACACTTTCAGCTACGGCCAGGTTGTCACCGGTGAGCAGCATGGGCGTGAGCCCGAGGGAACGAAAGCGAGCCACCGCATCTTTACTGGTGGGCTTGATGGTGTCGGCAACCGTAAGCACACCGCGCACCTGCCCCTCCCACGCCACCATGACGGCGGTTTTTCCCAGCCCCTCCGCTGTTGCCATCACGGCCTGCATCTCGATCGGCACCGACATGCTCCACCGCTCGCTGAGCCAGGCCGGCCGGCCCACCACGACCTGGCGGCCAGCGACCGTGGCCTGCACCCCGAAACCCTGCTCTGACAGAAAATCCGAAACCGGAGGCAGTGCGCCCACGCGCGCCACCGCGCCCGCGGCTATGGCCCGGGCAATTGGATGCTCCGATCCACTCTCGGCCGCCCCCGCCATGAGCAGCAGTTCGTCTTTGTCAATGCACTGGTAGGGCTCAACCGTTGACAGCGTCATGCGCCCGGTGGTCACGGTGCCGGTCTTATCGAGAACTATGGTGTCAACCCGGCGGGTAGATTCCAGCACCTGCGGCCCCTTGATCAAAATACCCAGCTGTGCGCCGCGCCCGGTGCCCACCAATAGCGCGGTCGGCGTGGCGAGTCCGAGCGCGCAGGGGCAGGCAATGATCAGGGTGGCCACGGCGGCGGTGAAGGCCAGTGCTGCGCCGCCGCCGGCCAGCAGCCAGCCGGCCAGCGTGACCAGGGACAGCCCGATCACAATGGGCACGAAAACGCTTGAGACCCGGTCGGCCAGACGCTGAACCTCAGCCTTACCGGTCTGCGCCTGTTCTACGAGGCGCCCAATGTGCGCCAATTCAGTGTCGGCACCAATGTGGGTGGCCCGCACCACGAGGCGTCCACCGGAGTTCAGGGTGGCGCCCACAACGCTGTCGCCCGGCCCGACCTCAACCGGCACAGCTTCGCCGGTGAGCAGGCTGGCATCAATGGCGGATGCGCCGTCCACGACCACCCCGTCGGTGGCGACCTTCTCCCCGGGCCGCACCACGAACTCATCACCCACCGCGAGCAGAGCGGTGCTGATGCGGCGTTCGACGCCATCCTTCAGCAGGGTCGTCTCTTTGGCGCCGAGCTCAAGCAATGCCTGTAGGGCCGCGCCGGAGTTGCGCTTGGCGCGCGCTTCCGCATAACGTCCAGCCAGAATAAAGACGGTGACAGCGGATGCGACCTCCAGGTAGATCTCATTGGCCCCACTACCCGGGCTGGCCGAAAACGTGAAGCTCATGGTCATGCCGGGCATTCCGGCCAAGCCGAAGAAGAGGGCATAGAGCGACCACCCCAGGGCGGCGAGCACTCCAACGCTGACCAGGGTATCCATCGTTGCGGCTCCGTGGCGAGCATTGACCCACGCAGCGCGGTGAAATGGCCAGGCTCCCCACAGCGCTACGGGCGCCGCGAGCGCCAGCGCCAGCCACTGCCAGTTCGTGAACTGCAGCACGGGAATCATGGAGAGAACAACGACCGGCAGCGCCAAGGCGGCCGACACGAGCAGGCGCTGGCGCAACGCCGACAACTCTGGATCGGCAACGGATGGTGGCACCGACTCGTGCGAAGGCTGCGGCGGCAGTTGCGCCGAATAGCCTGTGGCTTCGATCGTCTTGATGGCGTCATCGACGCTCGTGCCGGTCGGTACAAAAATACTTGCTTTTTCGGTGGCGTAGTTCACCGTCGCTTCCACGCCGGGCATGCGATTGAGTTTTTTCTCGATGCGCGCGGCACACGACGTGCAGGTCATACCCTCAACGAGCAGGTCGACCTGTTGCCCGGAAGCCATTAGGCGACAGCTGCCAGCTGGTAACCCGCCTCTTCAATGGCCGCGGCAACAAGGGATCGATCGAGAAGGGTTTCACTTGTCACGGTTACCTGCGAGGCCCCTCCTGTCACGAGGTGCACGGTGACGCTCTCTGCTCCCGGGATGAGTTGCATCTCTTCGGTCACTGCCAGTACGCAGTGGTTGCAGGTCATTCCGTCGACTGCATAGGTGGTTGTCGTGCTCACAGCGGGCCCTCACTCACATAAATCCCCGAATGATTATTCATTCGGCTATACCCCTTGGGGGTACTGACTCTACCTTATACCCCGAGGGGGTACAGTGTCTATTGACGCCCAGACCGACGTAAAGGATCACACTATGAACGAGGGAGAATCGCTCGCCGCCGAGACCCACGACGGTGCGCACGGTTACATTTCCAATAAGGATGCCTACCTGAAGCGCCTGCGCCGCATCGAAGGGCAGGCCAGAGGCCTGCAGAAAATGGTGGCTGATGACAAGTACTGCATCGACATTCTGACGCAGATCTCGGCCACGACGAGCGCCCTCGAATCGGTCGCTCTCGGCTTGCTCGACGACCACCTGAACCACTGCGTCCTGCACGCCGCCATGGCGGGCGGCGCCGAAGCGGAGGCGAAACTGCAGGAGGCCTCCGCGGCCATCGCACGCTTGGTGCGTTCCTAAAGAACCGGACCTTTGGCCCTAGTAGCAGGGGTAAGCGCCGCGCAACACTGGTAGAACCAGAGCCCCGAGCCCCTTCGGGAAGGACGACCATGAACCAGCCGCAGGACCCCTCCCCCGCACCAGGCAGCGTGCCCCCTGGCGCGCGCATTCGCGTCTTCATCCTCGACGATCACGAACTCGTGCGCCGAGGCCTGCGTGAGTTACTGGAAGGCGAAGGATTTGATGTCATTGCCGACAGCGGCCTGGCAACGGAAGCCATCCCCCTCATTCTCAAGCTACGCCCCGACGTTGCCATCCTCGATGCCCGGCTGCCCGATGGCACCGGAATCGAGGTGTGCCGCGACGTTCGCTCCCTCGATCCCACCCTGCAATGTCTCATCCTGACGAGTTACGACGACGAGCAGGCGCTGCGAGGCGCGGTTCTCGCCGGCGCCGCCGGTTATGTGCTCAAAGAGATCCGCAGCACCGATCTGCTCGGTAAAATTCGTCGCGCTGCCGCCGGTGAATCCCTGTTCGACCCCCAGGTCAAGGCGGGCATTATCACCGGGCTGGCCAATCCGCAGGATGCCCGCCTTGCCTCTCTCACAGCGCAGGAACGTAAGGTTCTCAATCTCATTGGAGAGGGCCTGACAAACCGTGAAATTGGAACATCCATGTTTCTAGCCGAAAAGACGGTCAAGAATTATGTGTCGTCGATGCTGGCGAAACTGGATTTTCAGCGCCGAACGCAGGCAGCTGTTTACGTGACGAAACGTGGAGACGAACACCCACGGTAACCTCCGGCACCGGCACCGACCAGCGCAACCGGGTGCCCTCGCCAACGGCACTTTGTACGGAGAACTTGCCGCCGAGCAGCACCGCTCGTTCTTTCAGGTTATTGAGGCCACTGCGGCGGGTGAGCTTACCAAAGCCACGACCGTTGTCGGCAATGACAAGCTTGATCCGAGTTTCTCCCACATCTAACGAGATATTGATCTCGGTGGCCTGGGAATGCCGGGCCGCATTGCTGAGCCCCTCGGAGACCACCGCCAGGAGACTGCCAGCGACCTCGTCGGCGAGCGGGGCATCGATGGCGCCCGAGAGGCGGATGCGCGGCGCGAAGGTCAAGCTCGACGCACCCTCCTTGATCACGGTCAGAATACGACTGCTGAGCGTGCCGGCATCTTGAGCCATACCGCGTAGCGAGTAGATCGTGTCGCGCAGTTCCCGAATGGTGTCATCGAGCTCGGTGGTAACAGCACTAATGCGATCGAGGGCGATCGGATCATTGGTAAACCTCCGCAGGCTTTGCATGCTGAGCCCCGCGGCGAACAACCGTTGAATGACCAGGTCGTGCAGGTCTCTGGCGATGCGATCACGGTCCCCCAGCACGGCCTGCTCCTCCCGCAGGCGATGCGCCGACGCCAATTCCAGCGCCAGGGACACCTGGGTGCCAAAGACCGCGCTCATCTCCTCGTCGGTGACGCTACAACCAGCGGATGCCGGCGCTCGCGACAAAAGAATCACGCCCTGCCCGTCCCCGGCCGGCCCGAGGGCGGCAATGAGGGTGGAACCTAAGAGCGACCACTCCGCCGCAACGCCGCGTAAGGCGTCCGCCAGAGGCGGTGCGTCGAGGGCAAAAGAACGGCCGGTGGCCTGCAGCTCGCGCAGTGTGCCCGTGTGCAACCGCACCGTCGTTCCGATCAGGGCGGCCGCTGCCTCGCTCAGTGGGGCCGTGCCGGCCGCCGTCGCACAGTAAAGGCTGTCATCGGTAGGAAAACCAATGACGGCCAGTTCGGCACCGGAGGCCACGAGAGCGCGCTGCACGACAAGGTCCAGGCCATTGTCTTCGTCGGCGTCCACCGGTCGCAGCAGATCGCGACCGATTTTAGCGACCGCTTCGAGCCAGCGCCCACGAGCACGCGCTTCATCGTAGAGGCGGGCGTTTTCGATGGTGACGCCGGCGGCCGCGGCGAGCGCGACGGCAAGCTCCTGGTCTTCATCCGTGAAAT
>Ga0307486_1001025_pt1 | contig 22783 bp, 19 predicted proteins | sample CBIW02metaG_FD_203663 | JGI IMG/M metagenome (GOLD analysis project Ga0307486, IMG submission 203663) | Sea-ice brine microbial communities from Beaufort Sea near Barrow, Alaska, United States - CBIW 0.2 | ecosystem: Environmental > Aquatic > Marine > Coastal | place: USA: Alaska | collected...
TGACATTCTATCATGCTTCTTGTGAAGAGATAAAAGGATAAAATCATGACAGCACATAATTTAGGTTACCCACGCATTGGCGATAAACGTCAATTAAAATTTACACTAGAGAGCTACTGGAAAGGCGAAAAAACAGTTGAAGAGCTAGAGGCCGTTGCTCGAGAAATTCGTTATCACAATTATCAAACCCAGATGAATGCGGGTATTCAACTCTTACCAGTGAATGACTTTGCATATTACGACCAAGTGCTCAATATGAGCACCTTGCTCGGCGTTATTCCAAGTCGATTTCGCCAAAAAAGTTATAACATTGAGGTCGCATTTCGTATGGCAAGAGGTCGTGCGCCTTCCGATGATGGTCATGTGTGTTGTGCATCGCATGCACCGTCCAAATCGAAAGCCGGTTATGCAGGTGCAATGAAAAAATGGTTTGGCACCAACTACCATTACATCGTGCCAGAGTTTGAACAGGATACGGTTTTTAAATTAACGGATACACGCCTGTTTGATGAGGTAGATGAGGCATTACACATTGTAAATGATGGGCAAAATGTTCAGGTGAAGCCTGTTTTAATCGGGCCTCTCAGCTACCTGTTTTTAGCAGAAAATAAAGAAACAACTATTTCTAAACTGAGCCGTTTGCCTGAATTACTTGTTGTCTATCAGGAAATATTAGCGCGTCTGGCAGAAAAGGGCATTGAGTGGATACAAATTGATGAGCCTATTTTAAGCTTAGAACTTGAGCCTGAGTGGCAAGATGCTTTTGTTCAAGCGTATGGTGTACTCGCCAAAGCAGAGGTTAAGTTATTGCTTGCCTCTTATTTTGAAACACTAGGCGAGCATGTCTCTCTCGTGAGTTGTTTGCCGGTAGATGGCATTCATATCGATGCCGTTTGGGGTAAAACGCAATTGGCAGAAATCGTGGATGCGATTCCAGCCGATAAAATACTGTCCCTGGGGTTAGTGGATGGACGCAATATTTGGAAGACCGACTTAAACCATGCGTTACAGAGTGCAAAATCGGCCAAGCAGAAGTTTCAAGATAATCTCTGGATTGCACCCAGTTGTTCTTTATTGCATGTACCCGTTGATCTCGATTCTGAAGAGGGATTGTCAACTGAACTGACAGGTTATTTAGCATTTGCTAAACAGAAACTTTCTGAAGTTACATTGCTTTCTCAAGCTCTGGCAGGCCACAATGTAGAGTCTCAACTATCCGAAAATGCCAAAATAATCGAAGCACGTGCTCACTCTAGTATGGTCAATAATGAGGCGGTACAAGAGAGGTTGGCCAAATTAGATTCCATCGCACTTAAGCGCCAAAATCCTTATACACAACGCGTTAAGGTACAAAAACCTAAATACAATTTACCTCTGTTTCCCACGACGACCATTGGTTCATTTCCGCAGACGGCCGAAATACGTCAGGCCAGACGGGCCTTTAAGTCAGAGCAGCTAACGGAAGCACAGTATGTTAAGCAGATGCAGGCTGAAATTAAAGATGTGGTCGATCGTCAAGAACGCATGAATATTGATGTGTTCGTGCACGGAGAACCAGAACGTAACGACATGGTGGAATATTTTGGCGAACAGCTAAGTGGCTATGCATTTACCCAATTTGGTTGGGTGCAGTCCTACGGATCGCGTTGTGTGAAACCGCCGATTATTTATGGTGACGTTTCTCGTGAATCGGCGATGACCGTCGCTTGGTCACGCTATGCACAAAGTCTGACCAATAAAGTTATGAAAGGCATGTTGACGGGTGCAGTGACAATGTTGCAGTGGTCATTTGTTCGTGATGATCAGCCTCGTGAAGTGACCTGTAATCAAATTGCTTTGGCTTTGCGCGATGAGGTTTTAGATTTGGAAGCAGCGGGCATCGAAATGATTCAGATTGATGAAGCGGCCTTACGTGAAGGCTTACCTTTGAAGCAGCGGGATTGGGATGACTATTTACGTTGGGCTGTGAATTCATTTAAATTAACGACCTCTGGGGTTAAAAACACGACGCAAATCCATACTCATATGTGTTATTCCGAGTTTAATGACATTATTCAAGCTGTCGCGGATATGGATGCAGATGTGATTACTATTGAAACCTCTAAATCACAAATGACCTTGTTAGATGCATTTGTCAATTTTCATTATCCAAATGAAATTGGACCGGGTGTTTATGACATACATTCACCGAATGTGCCTACGGTAGAAGAGATGGTCGTTCTGATTGAAAAAGCCGCTCAAAATATTCCCGTTGAACGGTTATGGGTAAATCCTGACTGTGGATTAAAAACGCGTGCTTGGAAAGAGACTGAGCCAGCCTTAGAAAATATGGTCACTGCGGCCAAAATTCTTCGTGAACGTTTTACGTTAAACCCATCCGCTTAGTCTTCAATACTCAGCAATTACACATTATCTCTCTTATTATCTGCCCTCTCACGGGCGGATTTCATTGACGGCTCTACTTCAAGAGCCGTTAACTCCACACATTCAGCTATGCCAGCACAAGCTTTTAATCGTCTTGTATAACGCGGTCTCATCTAACAAGCCTGTTTTGGCTGTGATGTATAAAGGCTTAAATATGACGTCTCAATCATCGTTTGACGGTTGATTATTTTAGCAGTTCTAACTTTATTTTGATCACCACTTTTTTAACCTGTTCAGCTTGCTCGTTGACCATCAGAGTCGGCATGTGCGCATCCTCTGGGTAAAGTAGGATAAATGTTCCTGGAAAGAGATCCACCTTCACTGGACGAGGAGAGGTCGCTTGATAGAACACAACGTCTTTTTTGGAATCATAGGGCGTTTCAATCTCCAATCCCTTTCGGGATGCGCATTCGAATCGTTCCGCACCTACGAGTACCGCTTGAATGTCTACATATTTTTGGTGAGATTCAAGGATGGCGGTCTCTGGGGCCTGAGTTTCATAGCTCATGACCATGGCAAAGATGTCATCGCCTTGTAGGGTGTATTTCTTCTCTTCCGATTCCGGCGTTAAGGTGGCCAAAAATTCGAAAGCCGTTTTCCATGCTGAGCCAAGTGGGTAAAGCGGCCAGTTTTCTAATGTATCGATAATCATAATCTACATCCATTGAGGTTCTTCTGAAAATACGAGCCCTAAACACAATTGTTAAGAGGCTTCGAGAAAGGCTTAAATGAATTTAGCTTAAAACCCCAATATATTGCACTTAGGTTTATTTTAATGACTAAATGTGGTATGGTGTCTCTTATTCCCTTTAGGGAATAAGAGACACCATCCTCTAGTTGCTTTCTTACTAAAATTTATTAGGTTTTGTCTTAATCTTTTTAGAAAAACTAAATTCATTCGCTTCCTTTTAGATGATAGGTTTATGGATCTTATAAACTTAATTATAACATATTTTACGACATAACTTGTTGAATAATAAGGTTTTATTTGTATTTATTGACCTGTTAATCTGGGTAGAAACACCTCAGTGAGTAATAAAGGTGCCTCTTTTTGGGTGAAGATCGAACGCCTAGCATAGCCTTTGGCTTGGCTCTGTTCTGCTCCAAGTTGCTCACTTAAATAAGGCCAACTGCTTAAGGTTTGGCGAGTGAACTCGAAAGGGGTACGTTGAATGCTTGGTAAATCAAACAAAACTTCACCCAGTGGTTTATTGCCGAGTTTTTGTAAGGCACTCCACGGGCTTTCAGGCGTCAGATTTGGTATGACGGTTCTAGCATAGACCCAGTTTTGATTCGCACACTGCAATAAAACACACCTTACCCAGGCCTGGTCATTTGGTTGCAAACCCAAAGCGGTGGTTTCATCCAATAGTGGGCGCTCAGTTTGTTCAGAGAGCACGAGAACTTGCAGGGTTGGACAGTGTTGGCGAAGCCGTTGGGTGAGCGACACTTTGGTGTTTAACCAGGATTGAATCGTAGACGAGCTCGTGACACGCTGAATCAAACGAGCGGGTTTCCAGAATGAAGGACGACCCCTAACGGTATGGGTTTTCTTGTCTTGTATTAAGGCTTTGATTTTAGCAAGTCGTTCGTTTGGCATTTAAGGTGCTCTTTAACTGAAAGTGAGGTATTCATTGCAATGTGTACTGGCATAAAAATTTGAGTCGTGACTTATCCTACGCTGTGGGGTTAAGCATGCTGATAATCAATTTTATGCCCGACCCAGCGCATTTGTAAGCCTTCAACCAGCTGTGGATAATTGTGTACTAAAATATTGGCCCACTCTTTTGCGACTGGAATCCAGGCGCTGTCGCGTTTTAAATCGGCGATTCTAAATTGTAAACCACCTGTCTGTTTGGTTCCGAGAATTTCACCGGGTCCACGAATTCTTAAATCCTCTTCGGCGATTCTAAAACCATCGGTGGTTTCACGCATAATATTTAAGCGGGCTTTGCCCGTTTCCGACAAGGGCGGTTGATAGAGCAAGACACAATGGCTCTGTTTATCGCCACGGCCAACGCGTCCTCGTAGCTGATGCAGTTGTGCAAGGCCTAAACGTTCGGCATTTTCAATAATCATCAGGCTTGAGTTTGGTACATTCACCCCAACCTCGATCACGGTCGTTGCGACCAGTAGGTCGAGTTGATGGGTTTTAAAGGCATTCATTACTAAGGCTTTTTGCTCGCCTTTTAAGCGACCGTGAATCAGGCCAACTCGTAAATCTGGCCACTGTTCGCTAAATTGATTGGCCGTGACTTCGGCGGCTTGGGCGTGTAATAATTCCGACTCTTCAATCAGCGGACAGACCCAGTAGGCCTGGATGCCTTGTTTACACTTGGCGTACAGATGTTGCATGACTTCAAAACGTTTTTCATTGCTTAATACAGCGGTTTCGATGGGTTTACGCCCTGGTGGCAGTTCATCAATCACTGAAAGGTCTAAATCGCCATAAGCGGTCATTGCCAGTGTACGAGGGATGGGGGTTGCCGTCATAATCAGCTGATGGGTATGCACATCTTGTTGATTGTTCTTTTCATGCAAAGAGAGGCGTTGGTGCACCCCAAAACGATGTTGCTCATCAATGACTACCAAACCGAGTTTGTGGAAGGTCACGGCCTCTTGAAACAGCGCATGCGTGCCGATAATGACTTGCGCTGTGCCAGTTTCTATCTGTGCCAGCATGAAGCGTTTTTCAGCCGCTTTCATGCGACCATTTAGGAATGCGGTGGGAATATTTAAAGGGTCTAACCATTCACTAAAGGCTTGGCGGTGTTGCTCTGCCAAAATCTCAGTCGGCGCCATGACTGCGACTTGATAACCTGCTTCGGCGGCCTGAATGGCCGCCAGTGCGGCAATTACTGTTTTACCGGAACCAACATCGCCTTGGACTAACCGTTGCATCGGATGTGGTTGTTTCAAGTCGTGTTGAATCTCTTGCAAGACCCGTTGCTGTGCATTTGTAAGCTGAAACGGTAAGTTTTTGAGGAGTCTTTGACAGGCCTGACTGATTGGAAAAGCGGGCGCATTACGCGCTTGTTCATGCTCACGCATCATCTGCATGGTGGCTTGTTGATTAATCAATTCCTCGATAATCAGGCGTTGTTGTGCCGGATGTGCGAACTGTTTTATTTTCTGTAAATCGTCGGTAGCTAACGGTTGATGTAAGGTGAGTAAAGCATCATTGAGCAGTGGCAGTTGTAAGCTGTCTAACAGATCATTCGGTAATAACTCGGCAAGTGGGTACTGCTTGAGCAGCACAATCGCTTGTTTAATCAGTTTTAGAATGGAAGCCTGTCCCAAACCTTCTGTGGTTGGGTAAATCGGGGTAAGACTGTCCTCTAATGCAGAGGGCGCATTAGGCGTGATAAACTCGTAAGTTGGATGCACCATCTCCAAACCCGTTGGGCCTGAGCGTACTTCGCCAAATACGCGTATGGTTTTGCCGCGGGAAAATTGTTGGGCTTGGCTATGATGAAAATGGAAAAAACGCAGGGTTAAAATAGTGCCTGAAGGTGACTGGATTTTAACCAGTAGACTGCTGCGGCGACCCTGACTCAGGGTTTGCGCAAAAACGTCACCTTCTATCAAGACTTCCGTGCCGATAATGACGCTCTCTAAATCGGTCAAGCGAGTTTTGTCCTGATAGCGCAACGGCAGATGAAACAACAAATCCTGGACGACAAAAAGCCCCAATTTATGGAGCTTTTCAACTTGTTTTGGGCCAACGCCTTTTAAAGCGGTGAGTTGCTGCTGTGCCAACATAGCATACGACTTGTACGGAAAGATTAAATTTTAGCAAAGCTGAAGCAGAGTTGCTTAAAAATAGCGTGCATGCATTGCACGTTATTGAGTGAAAGGCTTTAATATGTGCCTTATCTTTATAGTAAATTATTCCAATTCGATTCTGCCGTTAGATTCAATTCACAAGGATGAGCTTATTTTGTCGACCACTCTGCCTAAGAGATTACCAAAAATTGCCATTATTGGTGCGGGGCCAGCAGGCCTGATGGCGGCACAAATCTTAGCGGAAGCAGGTTATGCGCCTATAGTCTTTGATGCAATGCCCTCTGCGGCCAGGAAGTTTTTGCAAGCGGGACGTGGCGGTTTGAATCTGACACATGGTGAGGATTTTGAACTGTTTAAAACTCGCTACTTTGAAGCTCAAAATTTATTAACACCGGCCTTAGAAAAGTTTACCCCTACAGATTTACGTGCTTGGGCGGAAGACTTTGGTTTTGAAACCTTTGTCGGCTCCTCAGGCAAGGTCTACCCTTTAGATAAAAAAGCCGCCCCTCTGTTAAGAGCTTGGTTACATCAGCTTAAAAGCCAGCATACAGTGTTTCACATGAAACATCGTTGGATTGGCTGGCCGCGGTCTCAAACCTCGGCAGAGGGGCAATGGAAAGAGTGGCTTTTTGATACGCCTGATGGCGTAAAAGTATTTGAATTTGATGCGGTGATTCTGGCGTTAGGGGGTGCATCTTGGCCACATTTAGGGTCGACCGGACGTTGGATAACACCCCTGTCTGAAAAGGGGATTAGCATTACCCCATTACAGCCAGCCAATATGGGGTTTGATCTGTTTTGGAGTGAGGTTTTTAAAATGAAGTTTGCTGGCACGCCTTTAAAAAATATCCAGTTGAGTTTCACGACCGAGCAGGGTGAAACTCTTAGCCAGTTGGGTGAGCTGATGATCACTGAAAAAGGCGTAGAGGGTAGTCTGATCTACACCTTCTCAAAATTGCTCAGAGAGCAGTTAGCCCTTCATGCTCCTTTGACGATTCATTTGGATCTGTTTCCGCATCGCACTCTGTCGCATTTGTCCGAACAGTTGAGTATGCCGCAAGGTAAGCAGAGCTTAAGCTCTTTTTGGAAACGATTAGGGCTGACAGGTGTAAAGGCTTCATTATTAAGAGACGTGCTGAATAAGACCGAATTAAACCAACCAGGCCTGGTGGCTTCGACCTTGAAGTCTTTGCCACTCAACCTTATTGCTATGCGGCCGATTGAAGAGGCGATTAGTAGCGCGGGTGGCGTGGGTTTTGCAAACCTAGACGAGCATTTGATGTTAAAAGCGATGCCTGGGATATTTTGTGCTGGAGAGATGCTTGATTGGGAAGCGCCGACGGGCGGTTATCTACTGACGGGAGTGATGGCGCAAGGTAGGCAAGCTGCAGAAGGGGTGCTGACCTTTATCCAAGCTCGCGATTTGTAACGGTTAAGTCGTCTCTTGAATCCTCTTCTGAGTCATGCGTGTTATGTTCTGTAAACACTCCAAAAAAGCCCTCGAATTTGAGGGCTTTTTAATTTGACCAGGCCTGGTCAAACCTTTGGTCTCCAGTCACGATTCTAATAAGATGATAAGACCATGACACCATCCATTTCGACATCAGTATCTTTAGGCAATTGCTTAACGGCAACGGCGGCACGTGCAGGGTAAGGTTCTTCAAAATACAATGCCATAATCTCATTAACGCTTGCAAAGTGACTCATATCGGTTAAGAAAATATTTAATTTAACGATATCTTGTAAAGAGCCACCAGCCGCTTCACACACCGCCGTTAGATTTTTGAAAACTTGATGAATACGCTCAGAAATGTCCCCTTCTTTCAGTTCCATCGTTTCTGGAATCAGTGCAATTTGACCCGATAGATACACAGTATTGGCTACTCGTACGGCTTGCGAGTAAGTCCCTATCGCTTGGGGTGCATTTGGAGTTGAGATGATCTCTTTCATATTGATTCTCTTTTTATGAATTAAAATGTCCGTAAATTCTATCAAAATTATCGAACTGAAGTAGGGTTTGCATGGGGGCAGACACAATAAAATTTTACTAAGAGATTCGCCAAGAATCGCTTATAGTACATCTACTTATAAACAGCCGTTTTTAGAGTAATCATTCACATTAGAGTGGGAATCAGTATGGTTTATCGTCAATTTTGGCTTGGATTTAGTCTCTTTTGGTTAGTGTTTACGCCATTATTAGCTGAGGAGCCTGACGGCTCGGCTACCGTGGGCGAAGTCTTGCTCACGAAGGGTGTAAAATCCGTGAATATCACGTTAAATGGCGAATCTTTCACGATTCAGCGTAATCAAACGCCAGGTAATACTATCACCGATCTCTACAGCAGCACGACGGTTGGCTCTCTTCAGCCGATGAGCTTGGCACCCGGCATTGAAACCATTGGAGAGTTGGAACTCATTGATTATCTGCAAAAGGCTCAAAAAAACTCGAATATCATGTTGGTCGATACCCGCACTCCATTTTGGTTTGCGCGGATGCGAATTCCGGGCAGTATCAATGTGCCGTATAGTTTGTTTAAAGGGGAACTTAATGCTGATGAAACGGTCGAAAAATTCTTTAATGTTAAGGTGGATGATAAAGGTCAATTAGACTTCAGCCAAGCCAAAACCATTATCGGTTATTGCAATGGTTATTTTTGTGGACAAACGCCAAGTATGTTTACAAGAGAAGCTTTTTCGCTGTTAAAAATAGGTTATCCCCCTGAAAAATTAAAATATTATCGAGGGGGTATGCAGGCTTGGACATCTTTAGGGTTAACAGTCGTCGGTGATGAGGTGCTGAGTCAATAGATTTCAAGCATTAGGCGCCCCGATGTTTTTGAACAAGGCCTACTCTGCTAGACTTTAAACGAGATTTGAATAGTCGGTTTTCAGTAAACGGTCAAATGACCAGGCCTGGTTAAAAGCTTGTTTTTACAGGCGTTGAATCTTTTCCACAATCGGTAAACGTTTTAAGTGGCGCATTATCTTGGCCAAATGTATGCGGTCGCGAACGTTAATGACAAAGTGCATCAAACTATAGGACTCATCTTTGTCTTCAGAACTGACGCGCTCGATATCCGTGTTGGTTTTGGCAATTTCACTGGCAATTTTAGCCAGAGTGCCACGCTCGTTTTTTGCTTCCAGTTGAATATCCACTAAATAGGTGCCAGTCGCGTGGTCATCCCAATGTACATCCAGGTATTTTTCGGGATTATTTTTCAGATTTTTAACGTTGTGACAACTGTTTCTGTGAATCACTAGTCCTTTCTCTGTACTGATAAACCCGACAATTTGATCGCCCGGTATTGGATGGCAGCAGTTGGCAAAATGAAGCACCATGCCTTCCGTCCCTGAAATAGGTAGGCCTGCCTCTAATCCAAGGTTCTTCGGTGCAATCCTATCATCCGTGCCCAATACGACATCATGAATCTGTTTGGCAACCAAAGGCGACATGCGATTCCCAGAACCCAAATCCTCTAATAGTTGCTCCCAACTTGACAGTTTAAGCACTTCAATCAGCTCGTCGCGAATCTCCTCCGTCAAGCCTTCATAGGACATGTTAAATTTTCGCAAAGATTTTGCGAGCATTTTGTGACCCAGACTCATGGCATCACCTACACGCTGATTTTTCATAAAATGGCGGATTTGCGAACGGGCTTTTGCGGTACTGACAAAATTGAGCCAAGCCGGATTTGGCTGAGCATCTTTGCTTTTAATGATATGGATGGTTTTACCACTTTGGAGTGGAGTGCGTAATGGCACCAACTTTTTATCAATTCGGCAACCGACGGTGGCATGACCGATATCGGTATGCACTGCATAGGCAAAATCGACGGGTGTTGAGCCTGTCGGCAGTGTGATGATATCGCCTTTTGGAGTGAATACATAGATAACATCTGGGAACAGGTCAATTTTGACATTCTCTAAGAAGTCGAGCGAGTTACCAGCACTTTGCTGAATCTCAAGCAGGTTTTTGACCCACTCCTGGGCACGTGCATCCACCTGTGAGGTGCCTTTTTTTGTCTGCGAGTCATCTTGTTTATACTGCCAATGGGCTGCAATCCCGTGCTCAGAGACTTCATTCATGATTTTATCACGTATCTGGACCTCTAAATGCACACCATAAGGGCCAAACAATGAGGTATGCAGGGACTGATAGCCATTGCCTTTTGGGATGGCAATATAGTCTTTAAAACGTTGAGGCAGTGGTTTGTATAGAGAGTGAACAGAGCCTAAAGTACGGTAACATTCGTCTACCGTATCGACAACGATTCGAAATGCAAAGATATCCAATATATCGGCAAAGCTCTGGCGCTTATTCTGCATTTTTTTGTAAAGGCTATAGAGATGTTTTTCGCGACCACATACCGTGCCAGAAATATGCTCTTGATTGAGTCGATTCTGGATGGTGTCGGTGATTTGTTCAATAACTTCTTTACGATTACCACGCGCTTTCTTGACAGCACTTTCTAATACTGCAAAGCGGTAAGGGTACATCGCTTTAAAGCCGAGGTCTTCCAGTTCCAAACGTATCGCATTGATTCCTAAGCGACCTGCAATGGGTGCAAAGATGTCTAAGGTTTCGCGGGCTATTCGGCGTTGTTTATCCGGACGCATCACACCCAAAGTACGCATATTATGCAGACGATCGGCCAGTTTAATCAGAATGACACGTATATCTCGAGCCATCGCTAAAATCATTTTACGAAAGTTTTCAGCTTGTGCTTCTTGCGGGTTATCAAACTCAAGTTTACCTAATTTCGTCACACCGTCGACAATCTCAGCCACATTTTCGCCAAAACGATCCGTTATATCTTGTTTCGAGTAAGGGGTGTCTTCAATAACATCATGGAGGATGGCGGCAATCAAACTTTCTTGGTCGAGTTGAATATCTGCAAGGATTTCAGCGACCGCAATTGGGTGCCAAATATAGGCTTCACCCGATTTACGGGATTGACCTTCATGCGCCAAATCTCCAAAATCATAAGCTACTTGAATACCCGCAACTTGTTCTGCGGTTAAATATTTCGAGGCTTTCTCAAGTAGACCGTTTATCGAGTTTGGAGTGGGCATAGAGGAGTGGTTTTTAGCTGAAAAATGGAGGAGTATTTGGATCAGCCAAAACAACATCCGCATCAATCGTGCCGGCGGCAAGTTCGCGCAATGCGACAACGGTTGGCTTATCATTGTCCCAATCAACAGTTGGCTCTGCACCATTTGCAATTTGACGTGCACGTTTAGCACTTAAAATAACAAGTTCAAAACGGTTTTCTACTTGATCTAAACAATCTTCTACTGTGACACGTGCCATATCGAGTTTCCACTTAAATTTAAAGGTAAAGAGTTATTTTACACGAAATTACGCTTGGGTTTCAAACTCTTCTGCAGAATAACATCTTATTGTGTGTTATTAGTACCACCAAGTAGTACTTTTAAGTAGTTTTCTAGGATACCCTTTTGAGATTGGATTGCAAGCAAAGCTTGTTGGCCGAGTTGTAGACGTAGGTTTTCATCATCTATTAACGCTAACATTGTGGTGTCTAACGTCCCTAAATTATCGCACTGCAAAAGGCCTTGATATTTTAAAAGCAGAGCGGTTTCATCTTCAAAATCAGACATATCTGGTCCTGTCAAAATGGCTTGCTGGTAACGGGCTGGTTCGAGGACATTATGCCCTCCTTTGGGTGCGAAGCTACCCCCCATAATGACGAGTTTAGCATGCTCGAACAGAGGCATGAGTTGGCCTAGACGATCATCTAAAAACAGTTTACTCTCAGAGTCTGGTGATTGGCCCTTGCTTGCGACCTTGACCGATTTAGAAAGGGTGAGGAGCTGTTTTTGAATCGAAGCACTGCGTTTAGGGTGACGCGGCACAATCACTAAAAGTTCAGGTCTGTTGTGTTTGAGCCAGGCCTGGCTAATACTGAGTTCTTCAGCCGCATGGCTAGAGGCTAGCAAAATATAGTCGCGATTAATTGGATTTGGATAATGGGTAATCGTTTCTTGATTCGCGTATTTTAAATTGCCGATGGCGATAACGGTTTCAGGATCCGTACCCAAGCTTATGAAACGATCCGCTTCAGTTTGCGAGCGTGCAAGTACTCGGGTGACAAGTTGCAAGCTTTGTTTATAAGCCTCTTTAAGCCAAGAAGGTGCATTGAGTGTTTTATGGGATATCCGTGCATTGATGATGGTAACTGGAATCTGCTCTTGCTGACAAAGCCGATAGAGGTTAGGCCAAATTTCAGTTTCTAAAATCCAGCACTCTGAAGGTTGGCAGGCCTTAAAAAAGCGACGGATTGCAAAAGGCCAATCGACCGGCAGATAACGATGCTCTACGGAGTGTGAAAAAACCGTTTCTACAATGGCTTTTCCACTTGGGGTATTGGTCGTTATCAATGCGTCAAATTGAGGCTGTATAGCGCGGATAAGTGATTCTGCGGCCTTGACTTCACCGACGGATGCACAGTGCAACCATATACGTTTTGAACCCGATTTTGAGAGTGGCGGATAAGAGAGGCCTAGACGTTGCAAGAAAAAATCAGCACCGGTTTTGCGTTTAATCGCTTCTACCATGATTAACACGACAATGAGAGGGCTTAGCAGTCTAATTAACAGTTGATATAAAGTCATAGAGATCTCATAAAGTAGACGTTTTAAAACGACCAGGCCTGGTCATTTTTAAGCGTTTTAAACAGTTACAATTAATGCCCTGTTTGCAATAAAGCTTCCATCATAGCGATGTCTCCGGGAAGATCGACTTCTGGTGAATCCCATTTACTTTCAACCACTTTAATTTTATGACCGTATTCTAAAGCACGCAGTTGTTCCAGTTTTTCAATCTCTTCTAACTTACCCATTGGTAAGGCATTAAAGGTATCAACAAAGCCCTTGGTATAAGCGTAAATGCCTAAATGTTTAAAGCTATCATGCTCCCAATAATCACGGCCATGTGGAATGGTGGCACGTGAAAAATACAGTGCGAAACCATTAACATCCATCACCATTTTGACATCTTTTGGATTGGTTATTTCCGCTTCATTGACGATTTTAAAAGACAAAGTACTCATCTCGAAACTACCATCATAATCATCCGCCATAAAGGGTGAAATGACATCTTCAATCGACTCAGGATGTACCAATGGTTGGTCGCCTTGCACATTGACAATCAAATCATCCTCTTTCAAACCTAATGCATTGGCGGCGGATGCGATACGGTCTGTGCCCGAAGCGGCCTCAATAGGCGTCATGATCACCTTGCCACCAAAGGCCTCGACGACATTTTTAATGCGATCATCATCGGTTGCAATATAAACCCCCGCTAACCCTTGAGCTTTAGAGATGCGTTCATACACATGTTGAATCATCGGCTTGCCATCAATCAATTTAAGCGGTTTTCCCGGTAAACGCGAAGAGCCATAACGAGCAGGGATAAAGACATAAGTATTCATAAGGATCTCTTTAGATTAGGAGATGGGTTCAAGGAGGTTTTAATTAGGCAAGAATATGAATGGTTTTGGCAAACTAGTTTAGATACTTAGCAAGGCAGGGCAAAGGGAGTTGAGTATCGCTCAATGACCGAAAGCCCTAACGAAGCTAGGCGCTAAAAGAGGCAATCAAAACTACATTCTCTCGTAAAGTGAACGTAACAATTCTGGCGTTACTTTCTCTTTCCAGTTTGGACCGTAGACATTGTCCCACAGCGGCGCTAAACCAGAAGCCGTACGAATCATCTTATCCATATCAGCTTCAGAAAGGTCTTTGGTGACGCCTTTTGGCAGCACAATGTTGTGTTTTTTCATCATCTCACGGAAGACTTTAACGCCTTCTGGATAAAAATCTTCTAAGACATCAAACGCGATACAGTTACCAATCCCGTGGTGATAACCCATTACATACGACAAACCGTAAGAGAGTGCGTGACACGCGCCAACCTGGCTATAAGCGATACTTTGGCCACCCATGTAGGATGCCATCATCAATTTCTCGTCAGAATCAGGGTGATCTTGCAAAAAGACTTGGCTGCAAAGGTCTAAAGATTTTTCACCAAAAGCACGCGCAAATTCATTGATGTAAGTACCATTTAGCGCTTCAATATTGTGAATATAGCAATCCATTCCGGTATAGAACCACTGGTTCGCAGGCACGCCTTGAATCAAATCGGGATCCATAATAATTTGGTCGTAAACGGTGTAATCTGAGTTCATGCCTAATTTTTTATCAGGCCCCGTTAATACGGTAGTACGTGACGCTTCAGCTCCCGTGCCAGAGATGGTTGGAATGCCAACATGGTGAACCGCTGGATTTTTGATCAGATCCCAACCCTGATAAGAGGCTGAGCCACCTTCATTGGTCAGCATTAAGGCTACAGCCTTACCTAAATCTAATGCTGAACCACCGCCTAATCCAACGACACTCACAGGATTGCGGCCGTTGTTGTTTTCAGCCGCAAACGTCTGAACTTCAGCTGTTAAGGCATCGACGTAAGTGGTTTTAGGCTCGTCCGTGACGTCTAACCAAATCACCATATCTTTATCGGTGGCTGGAATGCGTTCTGCTAACGGCTTGTCTTTATGAACTTCATCAACCAAAAAGACCACGAAATCGCCGACTTTCTGACGCTCATCCGCGAGGACATCATCTAGTTGATCAAATGAACCACGACCAAAAATCATTTTAGGGACAGTTTTAAAATTACGAAACTTCATTGAATATAATCCTTGGTCTTATTGGTTAAAAACAGTTGCGAAAGCATCAATACGCGATTGAATGTCTTCTTCTGTCCATGACAGTTGAATCAGCATTGAAACGGTGCGACTGATGATGGCATCCGATTTTGGCGTTTTAATTTGAGTGTAATCAGGACGATCTGCAATCAGCTCAATCGGCAGTTTAGCCGATGCGGTCATATTATGAATATGCGTCCAGTTCTTAAGGTAATGCCAGTTGTTGGCGTACCAATAGAATACTGCCGGCACTTTTTGCTCGGCTAAGCCAGCAACCACTTCACGAGCACGTTCTTCGGTCGGTAGGAAGATGCTTAAGAATCCAGCATTATCACCTGCTTCATCCGGCAGTTCACGGAAGGTGACTTCTGGGTATTGTCTTAACGCCTCTTTAAGGGCTTTTTTATTTTTGCGTTGCGTCTCTAAGATACGTGGCAATTTACGCCATTGCGCCACACCAACCGCCGCATTCATCTCTGAAATACGGAAATTGTTACCCATAATAGGGTGGCTTTCTGCGCCACGATCCATGCCGATATGATCATGGCCATGATCGGCAAACATGTGAGCATTGTTATAGATACTTGTATCATTCGTCAGCACCGCGCCACCTTCTCCGCAAGAAATGGTTTTAACGGAATCAAACGAAAAGGTACCGACTTGACCAATAGTACCTAATGCCTTGCCCTTATAGCTTGCGCCGGTTGCCTGACAAGCATCTTCTAGCAAGACAATATTATGTTTGTCGCAAATGGCTTTGATTTCATCCATCTTGCCCATCGAGCCACACATGTGTACAAAGTTAATCGCTTTAGTGCGTGGTGTGATCACGGCTTCAATGCCTTCTGGCGACAGCGTTAGGGTTTCATCAATTTCGGCAAAGATAGGAATCGCGCCAGCAAATACAATGGCTTCAACACTTGCTACAAACGTAAACGGAGGCACAATGACTTCATCACCTGCGCCAATGCCCGCGGCCATTAGGGCGGTGGTTAACGCGGTCGTACCACTTGAGACTAGATGCGAATGTTTCGCACCCGTAGTCTCGCAAATCATGCTCTCTAGTTCACGTGCTTTCCATACGTCATTACGCATGCCGTCAAAGTTGTAGCGAAAGGTAAAGCCTTTCTCCATGACTTCATTAATTTGTTCTTTTTCAGATTCATCAAAAATCTCAAAACCAGGCATTCGTCGCTCCTAAAATTCAATATGCGAAATATGTGTGTGCTGTTTATACTGACTTAATCAAGCATGGCTTGAATTAAGTTGTTATGGGCTTCTACTTGTTTGGTTTGCGCCAGTCGGCCAGAACTAAAAATACTGTGCAACTCTTTTAAGGCGATATCAAAATTATTGTTAATGACAATGTAATCAAATTCATCGTAATGAGAGATTTCGCTGACGGCTTCTGCCATGCGGCGTTCTATGACCTCGTTACTATCGGTTCCACGTCCTGTTAAGCGTTTTTTTAGCTCTTTTAAAGACGGCGGTAAAATAAAGATAGCAATGGCATTCGGCATCAGTGCTCTAACTTGCTGCGCGCCTTGCCAGTCAATTTCTAGAATGACATCTTTACCTGAATTAAGCTGGTTCTCAACACTGCTTTGCGAAGTCCCGTAAAAGTTATCAAAAACCTGAGCATGTTCTAAAAAATCACCCTCGGCTATTTTCTCTTGAAACTCTTCAAGATTCAAAAAATGGTAGTTAACGCCATTTTCTTCGCCAGGGCGTTTATCGCGAGTGGTGCTTGAAACGGAGACTATAATACGGCTGTCTAATTCAATTAACTTGCCGACTAATGAGGTTTTACCGGCACCAGAAGGGGCTGAAACAATATAAAGTGAACCGCGCATACTACTACTCCAAGTGACTGGCTTTTTGCTAGTGGCCTATTTTAACAGAGAATTTATGCATGGGGGAAGCTATGAAAGGGACTCTTGCAATGGTCGTGAATAAAGTCTCTTTATAGTGTGTTTTTAACGGGGGAGGGACGGTTCGCTTAAATGGTCCACTTACATTTTTTGAATAGGACCTGTTCTCACAAAATATTACGCATTTATTGAATCTTAAATGGAGGCGCTTTCATAAATCTATTACAATGACTTTATGCATAAAGAAAGTATATTTTTAGTAGGCCCTATGGGGGCAGGAAAGTCCACAGTAGGCAGATTGGTTGCAGAAAAGCTGAACTATCAATTTGTCGACAGTGATCATGAAATTGAACACCGAACGGGTGCCACTATTCCGATGATTTTTGACATCGAGGGTGAGGCAGGGTTTCGTGAACGTGAAGAACTGGTGATTGATGAACTCACTGAGCGTTGCGAAGTCGTTTTAGCGACGGGAGGTGGCGTGGTGGAGCGCGAAAAAAATCGTCAACATCTGCGTACGCGCGGCTTTGTGGTCTATCTGAAATCACCAGTAGAAGCCTTAATTCAGCGTACCAAACATGATCGAAATCGACCGCTTTTACAAACCGATAACCCAGGAAAAGTGCTGGCCGAATTGATGGAAAAGCGTGAGCCTTGGTATTTAGAAATGGCTGACCTTGTCATTGAAACTCAGCAGGTGTCCGTGCATCGCGTGGTCAAACAAATCCTTGAACGATTAGAAGAAGAGCATATCGTTTAGATGGTTTAGATGGTTTAAGACAACGAAATCCGCCAAAATTATTCAGTAAACCTTATTTAAAAAGAGACAGAACAGTGAAGACATTACGTGTTGAGTTAGACGCCAGAAGTTATCCCATTTTTATTGGTCAAGGGCTAATGGGCAATGCCGAGTTAGTTAAGCCTTACGTTAAAGGTAAACAGGTGTTGATTGTCACCAACACGACCGTCGCACCTCTGTATTTAAAGGCCTGTGAAAAAGCCTTTGCCGATTTTGATGTCAAATCTGTGGTCTTGCCAGATGGTGAGCAATATAAAACCCTGGAAACGCTTAATTTGGTGTTTGATGAATTGATCGGTCAACGTTTTGATCGTAGCTGTACCTTGATCGCGCTTGGTGGGGGTGTCATTGGCGACATGACCGGCTTTGCGGCAGCGTCTTTTCAGCGCGGTGTGAACTTTATTCAAATGCCCACTACGTTATTGTCGCAAGTGGATTCTTCTGTGGGCGGAAAAACGGGTGTAAATCACCCGCTTGGTAAAAACATGATTGGTGCCTTTCATCAACCAGAGTGTGTCGTCATTGATACGCAAACTTTGAGCACCTTAGATGAACGCCAACTGTCATCAGGTCTGGCAGAAGTCATTAAATATGGCTTGATTCAAGATTCTGAGTTTTTTGAATGGCTTGAAGTCAATATTGAAAAACTCATGCTACGAGAACCAGAAGCTTTGGCGTACGCCATCGAACGCTCTTGCGGGGATAAGGCGCAGATCGTTGCTAAGGACGAAAAAGAAGCGGGTCTGCGTGCTTTGTTTAATCTAGGTCACACGTTTGGTCATGCGATTGAAGCCGGTATGGGGTATGGCAATTGGTTACATGGTGAAGGTGTGAGTGCCGGTACCATGCAAGCTGTTTTTCTATCTTCTCTGTTGGGCGATATTGACGATGGTGATTTCGGGCGTATTAAAAACATTTTTGAGCGTGCTCATTTACCTGTCTATCCACCTAACGTGTCTGAAATGGATAATAAAACATTTCTCGCCATTATGGCCGGTGATAAAAAAGCTCAGGCAGGTACGATTCGTTTGGTGTTATTAAAGTCGATTGGTGAAGCTTATGTCACAGGTGACTACCCCCAAGAGTTACTTGAAAAAACCTTAACGGAGTGGCGTGCATAGCCTTCTTGATTCAGCTTTAACCGCCAGCTTCAAATGGATGGTTAAAATCTTATTTAATTTATTTTAATTCATTCTACATTTAGGGGGCGGTATGCCAAGTCGTTATTCACAACAATTTTCTGCAGAAGGCGTTCGTTTTTCAATGCGAGAAAACATCATGATGATTGATGTTGAAAATGCCTTTGCATCCGCTCAGATCACCACTCACGGCGGCTGTGTTTTAAGTTTTACGCCTAAGAATGGCCAAGATCTATTATGGGTGAGCCCGACGGCCCTTTATAACGGCCAGAAGCCTGTGCGAGGTGGAATCCCTATTTGCTGGCCATGGTTTGGGGCCCATTCGCAAGAAACATCAGCGCCAGCGCATGGTTTTGTACGCAATGCCGTTTGGCATTTAGACCATATTGCTAACTTAGACTCTGGTGTGACAGAAATCGTATTAACATTTGATTCTAATGCAGATACCTTAGCGATTTGGCCACACAGTTTTCATCTGGCTTTAAGAATTGAAGTCGGTGAGAAGTTAGCCATGTCATTAATCACCACCAATTTGAGTAACCACGACATTCAAATTACAGAAGCTTTTCACACCTATTTTAATGTGGCAGATGCCAGAAACTTAGTGATAACCGGCTTAGAAGGCAGTACTCATTTAGATAAGTTGAGCCATGCACCCGCTGAACGCCAAGTGAAAACCTTAACCTTAAATCCTCCAATGGACTCGGTCTATTTACATCAGACGAGTGATGTTTCGATTGAAGATGTTGGTCATCAACGCAATATCACTATTGAAAAACAGCATGCAGATTCGGCTGTTGTTTGGAATCCAGGACCTGAAACCGTTAAAGGCTTTGCGGATGTACCTGACGATGTATGGCCAGAATTTGTCTGTGTCGAAGCAGGTAATGTCTTTGATAATGAAGTCATGATTGCCAGTGGTGATAAACATACTATGACAATGTTGTTATCGAGTCAGCGATCTTAAATTTCTAGCCTTACCAGACCTATCCTACGGCTTTACGAATCCATGTGAGCGTAGGGTAAGTTTTTTGAAGCCACCTTGAAAGCAACTATTAATAGTGCTTTCTTAAGGTTGGCGTGCCTTACGTGCTGTTTTACGTGAATAATTCCTCAAGTAGATGCTACCGAGTATTCCTGTTAAAAGACCAGGAAAAATCAGTGACCAATTCGGAATGGCTAGATAGGCGTAGATGCCTATAATGCCTCCCAGTACATAATGTACCAGCAGTACGACTAAGACATTACTTTGCCAATTCCACGGAGTTTTAGACATTATCTTCTTGGCAAAATGCACCCCTATATCGGTCGCATTGCCCGTCATGTGGGTGGTGCGCAATTGCAGGCCTCTATAGCTCGCGACTAAGGCATTTTGAATACCACACGCCATGGCGCTGAGAAGGACAGAAAAGACCGAGTGTTGGAAGCTGAATAGAGCGGCAAGGGTCAGCAAAACACAGTTCAGAATTAAGCCATAGCCATAGTTTGGCGTTTCGTTATAAGGTTGTTGCCCTATCAGTAGGCCTGAAATGAAGGCCCCTAAAATAAAGCTGATTAAAATCAGCATAGCGATACTGAGCAAAGACCAGTCAAATGCGACCAAATGGGCGCTGACTTGAGAGGCTACTCCTGACATTTGACTCACCGGTATACTAAACTCAATCAACATAGCGCTATTGATGTAGCCAGCAATCAGAGCCATTAAACCAGCAACGATATAAACCTTGAAGATTTGGGTTCGATTAAGAGATTCAGCGGATTCTCTAACGGGATATGGCATTACGAGTCCTTAAGTTAGGTGACACCGACGTAAATAGGCTTGTGTATCATCATAAGCAATATAGCCCTGTTTTAACAGGGGTTTAACGCGAAATCGTTTAAAGATGAAGGCATTTTCGTTGTAAACTACGCGACTGTTTTATAGCTGAATTTATCTTAATGGATTAGGATGAGAACTGAAACGGACCAGGCCTGGTCAAATTTTAAATTAAATGAATTTAATTTAGAGAAGAAGCCTGTATTCAGGGTTAAATTGTGGATAATATGCCTACTCAGTGAGTCTAGACTTATTCATTCTTATACTGATTTCTAATCTGCGGCTATAGTTCAAGGGATATAACGGCCCCCTCCTAAGGGGCAGATCCAGGTTCGAGTCCTGGTGGCCGCACCCTTTCACCCTCCTGTCTCTGTGTTAGCCTTATTTCAATACCTTTCGATTTGAGTTACACGTTTTTCGATGGTTTCCCTCGTTTAAAAAAGGGTTTTGAAAACATTTGGTAGACCAATGGCATGACGATAATCACCAGGGGTATTTGCACTAATAATCCAGAAATAATGGCGATGGCTAATGGCTGCTGCATTTCGGAACCTTGCCCCAGTGCTAAGGCTAATGGAATGAGTGCAAGTATGGCGGCCAATGTGGTCATCGCAATCGGCCGCATGCGGTTAACCCCCGCTTGTATGATGGCTTGATTCTGCTCGACGCCTTCTTTTATTAAGGTTTGAAACTCAGAAAAATAAAAAATCGAGACTTCGGTGACGATGCCTATAATCATGGTCATGCCCATCATTGCCGTAATGTTAAGTTCCATATTGGTGAGCCATAGTCCCATAAACACCATGCCCGTTGCGAGCAAGGGGGGCACAAGAATAGCAATGGCCGCGGCAATGTCTTCATACAAGAAAAGTAAGAGTAGAAAAATAAGGGCTAAAGCCGCGACAAAAACACTGATTAAGCCTTTAAAAGCGATTTGTTGTTGTTGGTACAACCCTCCCATTTCATAATACACACTGGAGGGTAACGTCTTTTGAGTGTTTAAAAGATGTTTGATGTCGGCAATTGTTGAACCCATGTCCCGCCCCGAAATGCGCCCTGTGACAGCAACCATTCGCTTAAGGTTTTCACGTGTGATTTGAGGTTGCCCTATTTCGGGGGTAATTTCGGCAATTCGATTCAAGGGAAAAAGATGACCATCTGGTGCTCGAATCATCATTTTTCCAATGTCTTCAATGGTCGTACGTGCCGATTTAGGCGTCCAGACACGAACACCTACGAGTTTGATTCCTTCCTGAATTTGAGTCGTCACAATACCCGTAAGCCATTGTGTCATTTGGTTCGTGACATTTTCAGGATCAACGCCTTCAAATGCCGCTTTTTCGCGGTCTATTACGGTGGTAATAGCATCACCTGCCAAAATAATTCCATTCTTTACTTCTACCACCCCTGAGATATTTTTGACCTTTTCAGCGACTTGAGTCGCCACTTTCATGAGTAAAGGGAAGTTATCACCGTACAGTTTGATCTCGATGGGTTGAGGCACCGCGGTCAAATCCCCAATAACATCCTCCATTAACAGAGCCGTTTCCACCTCTATTCCCGGAATTTTAGAGGCAATTTCTGTTCGCACATCCGTCATAACTTGATCGATTCCTGGGCGAGGGAAAGGTTTGAGTCGCACAAAAAAATCACCTTGATTGGTTTCGGTGAGGCCGCCACCCAACTGACCTCCTAATCGAGCAGAGTAGGTTTGTATGGCGGGGTGATGAATCAATACCTGTTCAACTTGTCGTAAGACCCGTTCACTTTCAGGGATAGACGTGCCGGGTTTTTGCACAAAATCGAGAATGAATCCACCTTCATCCATATGTGGCATAAAGCCTGATCCCACATTATGAAAGGCTAATCCAGATGCTAAAACAAATGGCAAGATACCGAGCCAAATCCAAATAGGTTTATTTAATACCACCTTCATTAAACGTTGGTACCTGGTTTGTATGACTTTAAAGAGTGCGCCAGTATCGTTCACTTGAGCATCTTTTTGGGTTAGCAGATGCTCAGCTAGCAAAGGGACCGCTAACCAAGCAATCATGAACGATGCAAATAACGCACTGGCCATGGTGAGAGACAATGCTTGAAAAAATGATCCAGTGACACCACTTAAAAATGCCAATGGTATAAAAATGATAATGGTGGCAGCAGAAGAGCCCATGAGCGGTTTCGTAAATTCAATGGCCGCTTCGCGAATAGAATGATTGATT
>Ga0307486_1001026_pt1 | contig 22766 bp, 17 predicted proteins | sample CBIW02metaG_FD_203663 | JGI IMG/M metagenome (GOLD analysis project Ga0307486, IMG submission 203663) | Sea-ice brine microbial communities from Beaufort Sea near Barrow, Alaska, United States - CBIW 0.2 | ecosystem: Environmental > Aquatic > Marine > Coastal | place: USA: Alaska | collected...
ATGAAAGTTCCAACAATAGAAAAACCAAAACCAACAATACCACTCCAACAGCAGAGCCTAATGGTTTATCATTGGATGTGCCAAATAAATTTTGGACTATACTCGAAATAAACAAAGTGTTTGGCCCTCCCAACAGCGAGGCAGCAAGGAAATCTCCCAAGGTTAGAACCAAGGCCAAAGTTCCTCCCGAGATCACTCCAGGTAAGATCAAAGGAAAAATAACTTTCGTAAAGGTTGACCAAGAATTGGCTCCCAAGTCTTTGCTGGCTTCCACCAATGATTTGGATATTTGCTCAAACGAAGTATAAATTGGAATACATACGAAAGGCAAAAAGATATAAATCAAACACAGGATCACGGAAAAATCAGAATACAAAACAAAGCGCAAGGGTTTTTCAATTATTCCCAAATTCATTAGTGATGAATTGAAAATTCCTTGTTCTCCGAGAATGATTTTCCAAGCATAAGCTCTTACAATGTATGACATCCAAAATGGCAAAACTATCAAGGTGTAATAGAATGATTTGTTTTTTTTCACTTTGAATGCAATAAAATAGGCCAATGGCAAACTCAATAAAATGCATGACAAAGCAACGATTACGGCATATATAAAGGTTCTTGTCAAGGTTTCGTAATACAATGCATTGGTAAAGATTTTGATGTACGAATCCACATTAAGGTGATAAATCACTTTGCCAAAATGGTCTGTTGTTAAAACACTTTGTGCCAAAATAAAGCAATATGGCAATACCAAAAACAGGAACAACCACAGTAAAAGTGGCGTCAGTAAAATGTATTTGTTTGCTTTTTTCATTTTAAACTTTTACTGATTTTAATAAATATCAAAAACTGCGGTGGCCATTCGTTTTGTGATTTGGCCGTCTTTCAAGGTTTCTGATAAAATCAATTTTTGTGCATTTTCGTTATCCAGAACTTCGTCCATCGAACGAATATCTCCACACGGAACATTTTTATTTTTCAATTCTTTCAATAGTGTTACGCTATCAAATTTTGAAAATGCTTCTGCCAATATTTCACCCAATTTTATACGATTTTGAACGCGCAAAGCATTGGTTCTAAACAAATTTAAAGCATCAATATTTTCTAAATTCAGGCATTTACATAGCAATGCAAATTGTTTGTCATTCCCGACGGCAAGCACAATTGCTTTTCCATCATTGGTGTAAAACGCTTCTCCATAAGGAGCAATATTCGGATGCAAACTTCCCATTCTTTGTGGAATTTCTCCGACCATTAAATAATTTGTCGCCTGATTTGCTAATGACGAAAGCGCGGCGTTATAAAGTGAAATATGTGCCGTTGCTCCCAAACCAGTCTTGGAACGTTGCAATAAAGCAACCAAGATCGCCTCTTTTAATTGATGCGCCGCCAAAACATCTATCAATGCAATTGGCATTTTTAACGGCATACCTTCAGCTTCTCCGTTGATATACATAAACCCACCTTCAGCTTGCAGCACCACATCAAAGGCTGGAGTTTCATCGGCAATACCATAACCACTAATTTGTGCGTAAATAAGTTTTGGGTGTTTTTTGCGCAAAGCAACCGCATCCAATCCAAATTGTTTTGCTGACGAAGGTTTGAAATTGGAAATCACAACATCTGCCGAAGCTATATGCTTTAATACTCCTTCTAAATCATCGGCATTTTTTAAATCTGCCCAAATAATAGTTTTGTTGTAATTCACACTACTATAATAGGCAGATTGTGTATTCTTATTTTCCTTTCCTAAACGCCAACTGCGAGTAATATCTCCATTACTTGAAGGATTTTCAACTTTTAGAACGGTTGCTCCAAGTTCGGCAAAGAACATTCCAACAGCCGGACCAGCTAAAACTCCCGCAAGTTCAACTACTTTTAAACCAGCAAATAATTCTTGTTTTAGCATTTAGGAAATAATGGATTCAAAAAAAATTATTCGTTTTTTACTTCGTTCCAAATTTCGTTGTAACGTTTTCTGTTTTTAACAGGTTGCCAGAAATTCAAGGTTTTGAACATACTGTCCATACTTGCCACGTCCATTAATTTTTGGGTTTCTGGAGTTAAAAGCGCGTTTGCTTCTGGATTTGAAACATAATACTGAGTAAATTCAGCAACTTGAGCCATCACCTTTGGAGAAGAAACATAATCCAACCAAAGTTCTGCCAATTGCTTGTTTTTGGCATCTTTTACAATCATCAAACGGTCAATCCAACCTGTTGCTCCTTCTTTTGGAATCACCGATTTGATATTCATTCCTTGTTTGTTCAAATTAGCGGGAGTCAAAGGCCAACCCACAGCAGCTACAACTTCATTGTTTTTGAATAAATTGTCCAATTCACCAGCTGAAGCCCAGTTTTTACGAACTTGAGGTTTCATAGCAACCAATTTAGCCTTACAAGCCTCTAGTTGTTCTTCGGTCATATTGTACAAAACGGATTGGTCTGTTTTGTCATAACCCAACATTTGTGCTGCCAAATAAATAGTCGAAATATCATCGTACAAAGCAATTTTTCCTTTGTATTCCGGATCCATGAACAAATCCCAAGAGGTTGGTACTTCTTTGATCACATCGGCATTGTAAATTAAATAATCTGGTCCCCATGTAAAAGGCATGCCATAGGTTTTTCCATCTTTTTGAACGTCTTTCATTCCCACAAGAACTGGAGAAAGTGATTTCCAAGCTGCAATTTTCTCTACATCAATTGGTTCTACCAAACCTGATTCAACAATATAACCAGCAACATCAGACGACGGGGTGATTACATCATAACTTGTACCTCCACCATTTTGTAATTTGGAAACCAATTCATCTGATGAACCAAAATAAGTTCCTTTGACAGTAACTCCATATTTTTCTTCAAATGCTTTGGTAAACGAGGCGTCGGCATAGCCTTCCCAAGCAAGTATACTTAAGGTTGAGCCTTTTAGCGCTGTTACATCTCCTTCTTTAGTTGCTTCTTTCTTTTTATCGCCACAGCTTGAAACCAAGCCAGCAATTACGAGTAATGATACTACGATTTTCTTCATTTGTTTTTAATTGGTTATGGTTAATAAAGGATTCTCTGATTTTAAATTCGGTGTAAATAGTATTCAATTTTGCTATCCATTTTCCATTACTGAAAGAATCGACCGCAAATTTTTCACAAAAAAGGCGGCATCTTCCACGGTAAAACACATCGGTGGTTTAATTTTTAGAATATTATAGAAATCTCCTGTTGGATATACTATGATTCCTCTTTGTTTCATGGATTCACAAACCCATAATGCTTTTTGGCTGTCCGGATTTCTTGATTTTTTGTCAACAACCAAATCAACTCCCAAATAGAGCGAATGACCATAAACAGCACCAACGGATTCAAATTCAGCGACTAATTTTTCCAATTCATTTTTAAGAAAAGCGCCAACTGTATTCGCATTTTCCTGTAGTTCTTCTTCTTCAATGACATTTAGCACCGTATTGCCAATCTGACAAGAAACAGAGTTTCCTGCAAATGTGTTGAAGTAGGTATATTTTTGTTTGTAGGCATCCGCTATTTTTGCCGATGTAATCACCGCTGAAATAGGATGTCCATTTCCCATTGGCTTACCCAAAGTGACAATATCCGGAAGCACCCCTTCTTTTTCAAAACCCCAAAAATGACTTCCCATTCGTCCAAAACCAATTTGAACTTCATCGGCAATACAAACACCACCAGCATTATGAACCGATTGATATACTTTTTTGAGATAATCCTTCGGCATTTCTACTCCGCCGCCAGAACCTAACAAAGATTCAGAAATAAATGCGGCAACTCCACGTCCTTGGGAATTGATATAGGCTATTTTTTCGTCGGCATCCTTGGCATACAATTCGGCAACATTTGGAATATTATCCCTATATTTTCCCCTAAAAGTATTGGGTTGAATCAATGGATGTGTAAATTTCCGAACACTTTTTGAGGCTGTTGGATTATCCATTATACACGTGCTTATTTCATCAACCGCGGTTGTATTGCCGTGATATTCGCCATCAATAACTATAATGTCATTTTGATCTGTATAGGCTCTTGCCAAACGCAATGCAAGATCATTAGCTTCGCTACCGGTACAAGTAAAAAAGATGACCTGCAATGAACCTGGAAAATGCTTTAATAAATTCTCGGCATATTCTATATTTTCTTCATATAAAAAGCGGGCATTTGTATTGAGTCTTTTTAACTGATACGTTGCTGCTTCGGTCACTTTTGGATGACAATGCCCGATGTGGGCAACATTATTTATAGCGTCCAAATACACCTGCCCATTATCGTCTATAAGATATTGTTTCCATCCCCTCACCAAATTCATGGGTTGGCGATAGTAATATTCTTGAGCTTGTTGAATTACCTTAGCCCTTCTGTCTTCCAATGTGTTTTCAGTATCAGGACTATCTTTTTCGGCTGCTATTCCCAATAAAAACAAAGCATCTTCACACAATAATTGCCAACCCCTGCTTTCACTTGGAACACAAAAAGCCGGCGCATTTCCTGAAACATCAATTTGAATATAAAGATGGGAAGGAAAAACAGCATTTGCAGTTTCTTGTGCAATAGTTCCTAGACAATCCTCTTTTTTTACAGTTGTTCCTTCTTGATGATCGTGGTCAATTCCGAACAAATAAATATAGGAATTGCCTGTTTTGAAGGTCGATTTCTCGTTTGTTTTATTTACAAATAAGAGGTCAAATGGAGCATAAACAAAAGTTCCCGTTGGAGCAAAAGCAAAAACGCCTAATGCAATCGTTTCGGATTCCCTTCCATTTGGAACGAAAGGTTTGATTATTGGACTCAAATAAGTTGAATAGCCAAACCCATTTACCAATTGATTTTTGATGTTTTGTTTACACTCTTCAGAACAATTCCAAGCGCCATCATTATAAATTTCAGAAGTAGGACTTAAATCAACAGCCACAAAACCAGCCGTGTTTTTAAAAAGTGACTTCGAATTTTTATTCGCCAAAAGATCATTATTACTGGATTTCATTTTGCAAGCATCCAAAAACAAGGCTGTGGCAAAGCTGTTTTTTTCGAAAGTAAGCTGATGAAACATTTTTTGATCGACAATCGCCTGTTTCCTGACATAATCATTTTCAGGCTCCATAGATAATTGTCTTGCAGAAGCACAAACAAGGACGGCCGATCGCAATTGCATTAAAGAATATAATAGCTTAATTTCATTTTCTTCCAAAGGAAAAACCTGATGATACGATTCAATTACTTCACAAGCATCCAAAAATGGATTTACACTTCCGGTCATCGCAGCTTCTAAAACTAAAACCGCTAATTCACCAATTGTCCAGGACCAGCAAATATCTCCAAAATCTATAACACCTTGCACTTTCTCTCCTGAATCATCCAACAGAATGTTATAGCGGGTCAAATCTGCATGAATTACACTTTTGCGCAATGTTGCTATTGACTCCTCTTTGGATTCCAAACTGTCAAGAATGTTGAGAATACTGTCTTTAGTGTTTTTATCTTCTACAAAATCAATCCAATTTTTAAGCAAGGAAGCAGCATGTTGCAAATCCCATTGAATAGGACGCTCGGCAGCTAAATGGCTGAATGTTGACAATTTTTTTGAAATTCCTCCTGCAAAATGGCCAATATTTTTCAATAATCCATTGGAACGAAAAGGAACCGATGAAAGCATGGTGCCCTCAATAAATTCGAGTACCCGCCACCAATGTGATTGGTGAAATAGCATTTGGCTTCCAGATTTCGAAAGCACTATTTTTGGAATGGAGTCTGACTCTAAATAAATTAATGCTTTGTTTTGAAGATCTAACCAATCTTCGGGTGTTTCTATATTAGCAATTTTTAGCACAAACTTTTCCCCTTGTTCATTTTGAACGAGAAAATTTTGATCTAAATAACTGTCCAACGGTTTCGAAAGGCCATAAATTCCCCATTCATTTTTCAAAAAAAATGAGGCTTCCTCAGTTGAAAATGCTGGACATGTTGCTATACTGTTCATTACTCTATTAATTTCGTGTTTGGATCCAAAGGCCAATACATTAATACCGAACAATTTCCACTTCGTGGATCGTCCAAATAATCGAATAATGGTTCAACCAGAATAAAACCACATTTGGTTTGAGCCGTAACGGTTGGGTCTATAATCTCGCCTTTTATTAATTTATCACAATATTCAGCAATGGTCATTTGGTCTTTCACTTTGTCAAACCCAATAGGCATTCCTGCAGTCAATTGCCCTTTAGTTCCTAATTCTTTTGCTACTTCCTGACGTGCATCGTAAATTTGCCTGCCAATTCCTTTTCGCTGATAATCTGGATGAACGGAAACGTCAAGCCCATAAAGCCAATCTCCTTCTGGATCGTGAGTTCCCAACCATAAATTATCTGAAATATCCAAAAAAGTATGGTGTCCTTTGTGGTAATTTTGCAACAAAGTAGTTGTCGAAGCTATTACTTTGTCTCCATCTAAAACAACCATTTGCCCTTCCGGAAAAATCTCGATATGTCGTTTATATTGCTCTTCTGTCATTAATTCTTCTTCCGATAAGCTCGGAAAAACAATCGCCTGTAATTCCGCTTGCTGTTTTGCAGTTTCTGGCGTAGCGGTTTGTAAAGTGTATTTACCTAAAATTTCTTTTTTCATTTTTCCGTTGTTTGGATTTTGGGCATTAGTTTTAAACTTTTACGACATATTCCCGTAACTGATTAGTTTCAATTCCATATATTCTTTCAATCCTTCAGAACCGGATTCGTGACCAATTCCGCTGCTTTTTATTCCAACAAAAGGCAATTCGGTTCCGTGTGCGGCCCATTCATTGATTCCCACCATTCCAAATTCCAGATTTTCCGCATAGAAATTGGCTGTTTTAATATGATTGGTAAATACATAAGAAGCCAAACCATATTCGGTGTCATTTGCCCATTCCAGAACTTCTTCTTTCGTTTCGAAAGGAATCACGATCATCAAGGGGCCAAAAACTTCTGTCTTGATAAAGGCCTGATTTTGTCTGGCTTCGATCAAAGCTGGATGAACAAAAAATCCGTTTTCCGAAGCTTCTCCTCCAATGTGAACAATTGCTCCTTCATTTTTTGCTTTTTCAACCATTGCCAAAGAATGCTTTTGCTGTGTTTTATTAATTAATGGTCCAATAAAATTAATATCACCACCATTAATTCCTGTTTTCAATTTCGAAATATCTTCTTTTACAATAGAGACAAATTGGTTGAAAATAGAGGAATGCACATAAAAACGCTGCGGAGCTACACAAACCTGACCGCAATTTCGCAATTTGGCAACCAATGATTGATGCGCAATTGCTTCAACATCCACGTCTTTTTCGATAATTACCGGAGCATTCCCACCTAATTCAAGTGATAATTTAGTCGATGTTTTTGAAGCTCCATCCATTAGAATTTTCCCAACTCTTGTGCTTCCCGTAAAACTTATTTTTTTCAATAAAGGATTCTCGATCATTTCAATTCCGGTAGAAACCGGTTCTGTGTTGATCAAGTTGAAAACCCCTTTTGGAATTCCGGCTTCGTGCAACGCTTTTGCCATATTAAAACTGGACAAGGGCGTAAATTCAGAACCTCGCATAACAACACTACAGCCAGCAGCCAAAGCAGCTGCAACAGCACGTGCAGGATTATAGGCTGGAAAATTCCAAGCGGTAATCACACCAACAACTCCCAATGACTGATAAATGACCATGGAACGTTTGTCGATTCTACTTGAGGGAATAACTCGTCCATAACTGCGTTTTCCTTCCTCGGCAAACCACTCGAAAAGATTGGCAGAAACTAGCCACTCCCCACGGGATTCGAGCATTGGTTTTCCTGTTTCCAAAGAAGTTTCCTTGGCGAAAGCCTCCACATTTGCCCGCATATAATTGGCAGCTTTTTTTAGAAATTCGGCCCTAAAATAAGGTGTCGTGTTTTTCCAATCTTTGAAAGAAGCATCAGCAGCTGCAATAGCTTTTTTACAATCAGCTTCATTTCCATAAGGAACTTTGTCCATTATTTCTTCGGTAGAAGGACTTTGCAAATCCCAAGTGGTACCATCAATAGCATCGCACCATTCTCCGTTTATATATTGCTTTCTCATTAGAGTATTTCTTTTATTGTTTCTTCCAAAATAGTTAATCCTTTTTCCAAGATTTCGTCTTCAATAAATAAAGGGCTCAATATTCTGATGCAGTTTCCGTAGGTCCCCGAAGTGATTATAATCAATCCTTTCTCCAGGCATTTATTTACAATGGCTTTTGTTGAGTCTCCATCAGGTAATCCTGTTTCTGGATTAGAAAATTCGATTGCCATCATGGCTCCCAAACCACGAACATCGGTAATATTTTTTGGGTGTTTTGCCTGTATCAGATTGAATTTTTCTCGCACAACCTCACCTACTTTTTCACCAGCGGCATTGATGTTGTTTTTCTGCATATAATTGATACTTGCCAACGAAGCCACACAACTCAAAGGTCCACCAAGATAGGTTCCTCCAATAAGCCCCGGTTTTATGGCATCCATAATTTCTTGTTTCCCAATAACAGCACCAATTGGCATTCCGCCACCCATTGATTTTGCCCAAGTAGACAAATCCGGGGTTACTCCATAATGCTCATAAGACGCCCATTTTCCGGTACGACCGAAACCGGATTGTACCTCATCAAAAATCAAGAAAATGTTATTTTCGGTACAGAATTTACGCAAATACTGCACGTATTTTTTAGACGCAGTTGTAAATCCGCCTTCACCTTGCACTAATTCCAAAATAATTGCCGCAGTTTGACTTATTGAAACGGTTGACGAAAAAGTTTTATGCAACTTCATAATCATCAAATCATCAAATTCGGCTTCGGTCATTCTGGCAGACATGCTCTGTTTGTAATACGGATATTCCAAACGATATACTTCGGGAGCATAAGGTCCCGCCCCTTCTTTATATTTCACGTTTGAGGTCAAAGTCATCGCCATCATGGTACGGCCGTGAAATGAACCATCATAACAGATAATCCCTGATTTTCCGGTTACGGCACGAGCAATTTTAATGGCATTTTCTACTGATTCTGCACCAGATAAAGTCAACATTGCTTTTGTAGCATCCCCATGTGGCAAAATCTCACATAACTTCTCGGTTAAGTCTAAATATTGCTCATAAACAGAAACATTAAATGATGCGTGAATAAATTTTCCCGCTTGTTCTTGAATAGCTTCAATAATTTCAGGAACGCCGTGTCCTGCATTATTCACTCCAATTCCTCCTGCAAAATCAATCAATTCCCTACCATCGGCATCAATGATTATGGCACCTTTAGCAGATTGAATGCTGGATGGATTAAAAATTCCCAAAGCGTTTGGTACACTTTTCTTCCTTCTTTCGTATAATTTGTCTGTATTATTCATTTTGTTTGTTTGCTAATTTTGCTGATTCTAAATCGGGTTGTGCAAACTTGTAAGTTTTCATGTACATATTTATTTTAGTGTCAAAAAGACCTTCCAAAGTATGAATTTCTTCCGTTACGAAATCGTTTAAATGTTCCATGTCACGACACATTACATTCGCTTCAAAATCATAACCTCCTGAAACAGAGGCAAGGAAACTAATTTCGGGCAACTTAATCAATGAGGACAGAATGGAATTCATGTATGATTTTGGCTTTACCGAAATTAATATGCTCGCATAGGCATTAAATCCAATTTTATTGGGGTCAACTCTACCTATTATTTGTAAAGTTCCAGTTTCAACCAAATTTATATATCGATGGCGAATTGTGCTCACTGCTACGTTAATTTCCTTAGAAATTTCGGTAAATGACATCCTACCGTCTTTTTGAAGCAATGTTAATATTTGATAATCCAATTTATTATCTAATACTCTCATTTTTTATTGGGTTTTGGGTTTTGGGTGAAAAAATCTAACATTCTAAAATCTATTGCCTAATTTATATTTTAATTCTCCATTGACCCAGGTTTCCTGGGCTTGCACTTCAGAAACATCTCCTAATTCCAACGGATTTGTGTTCAAAACAATAAAATCGGCATATTTCCCTTTAGAAAGACTTCCTTTTACATTTTCCAAATTATCCGCGGTCGCACTTCCAACTGTGTAAGCGCGTAAGGCTTGCTGGAAAGTGATTTTTTGACTTTCGCCAATGACAAATCCATCCATCGCTTTTCTGGTAACCGCAGTTTCCATATTGACCCAAGGATTAATTTCTTTCACCACGGGACCATCGGTGGATAAGGCCAAGTTGATTCCGTTATCCAAAACCGTTTTGCACGGATAAACCACATCTAATAATTCATCCGGCAAAGTACTTTTGAAATTATTTGCCAGTTCATAAATGAAAATCGGCTGCATTGCTGCAGTCATATTCATGTGTTTAAAATCTTTTATATTTTCATTGGATAAAAATCCAACATGTTCAATCCTGTGTTTTAATGTAGCGTCTATTTCAAATAAATCGCGATACACTTTTAACGTCAAATCTACTGCCTGATGTCCAATGGCATGTGTGGCAACTGAAAATCCTTTGTCAACGGCTTCTTTGGCCGTTTGATAAAACTTATCATAATCCAATCTCAAAACGCCTTTATAACCGTCAGTATTTTTGTAAGGAACATTCAATGCTGCTGTAGCCGAACTCAAACCTCCATCGGAGAAAAACTTCACGGTCTTTATCTGTAAAAATTCTGACTCATATTTTTCCGGTAAAACCTGGATTTCATCACTTCCATCCGGAATCCTAAGCGGAAAAACATTCATTCGCACTTTCAACAAGCCTTCTTGGTCTAATTTAATGTAAGCTGCAAGCAATTCTTCATTTGCAGCAGGATCTGTAGCACTAGTGATCCCGAGACTTAACAAGTAGTTATGTGCTTCAAGAATCATGTTTTTATATTCTTCGAAAGTAAATGCGGGAATATTGTTCATGATTAACCCCAAAGCTCTTTCTGTAAAAATACCTTGTAAACTTCCATCCTTATTTTTGCGAATTTCTCCTCCATAAGGAACTTCAGTAGCTTCGTCAACTTCTGAAATTTCGATGGCTTTCGAATTGGCAATTCCAATGTGAGCGCAAGTTCTAATTACAAAAACAGGCCTGTCAGAAATGATTTCGTCCAAATCTTCTTTGGTAGGCAATCGCTTTTCTTCGAGTACCATTTCATTGATGCCGCGAGCCATGATCCATTCGAAATTAGGGTTCTTTTCGGCAAATTCTTTTAATTTTTTCTGGAATTCTCCTATAGATTTTACGCCCCGAACATCCAGCATATAGGTCCTAAGATGTCCTATTTTCCATACATGGATATGCGAATCATTTAAACCTGGCACAACCGTTTTACCTTGCAAATCAGTTTCTTCCGAAAAAGATAAAAATTGATTTCGCAATTCGGCTTCAGTTCCAATGGTTTCAATTTTTCCCAAATGATTAATCACCATGGAATCTGCTTTTGGAAAAGCAGAATCCATAGTAATAATATTGGCATTATGTATTAATTTGAAATTCATTTTTTAGTCTAAAGTTTGAGTCTTAAAACTATTATTTTTCGTTTAAACTTTCTTGGATCGCATTTTCAATCACATCTAAACCTTCGTTCAATTGCTCATCAGTAATGACAATTGGAGGCAAGAAACGAATACAATTCGTGTACAATCCTGCTCGGATCAATATCACCCCGTTGGCTACTGATTTTTTGATGACGGCCATGGCAAAATCCATATCCGGTCCTTTAGTTTTTCCGTCGTTTACAAATTCAACTACGAGCATTGCTCCCAAACCACGAACATCCCCAATGCAAGAAAATTTCTCTTTCATTGCTTCCAATCGTGTTCTAATAATATCACCCACATGAACCGATTGTGCTAAAAATTCCGGTGTGTTAATTTGTTTAACCGTTTCAAGTGCTGCAACTACAGCAATTGGACTTCCGGAATACGTTCCTCCAATACCACCTGGATGAGGAGCATCCATTATTTCTGCTTTTCCGGTTACAGCACTAATTGGCAATCCGGAACCTATTGATTTTGCCATTGTTACCATGTCTGGAACTACTCCGCTATGCTCGATAGAAAGGAATTTTCCTGTTCTTCCAGCTCCGGCTTGAACTTCATCAGCAATAAAAACGATTCCGTGTTCGTCACAAACTTTTCTGATTTTCTCCAAGAAACGTTTTGGAACAGGAATAAAACCGCCTTCACCCTGAACAGGCTCTATAATAATTGCCGCAACTGAAGAAGGATCAACATGAGAAATTAAATTTTGGTCGAAACGTTCGATGCAAAAATCAATGTATTCTTCTTCTGTGAAGTTATCTGGTTTACGGTACACATTTGGAGAATGAAAACGATAGATATCTTGTGCATAACTACCAAATCCTCTTTTGAACAAAGCATATTTACTGGTCAAACTTAAGGTGAGCAAGGTTCTTCCGTGATATGCTCCTTCAAAGCAAATAACTGCAGGTCGTTTTGTATAATATCTAGCAATTTGTACTGCATTTTCTACCGCTTCAGATCCAGAACAAGCCAATAAGGTCTTTTTAGCAAAGTCCCCAGGAGTAATTTTGTTCAGCAATTCGGCAAATTCTAAATACGGTTCAAAGGTAGTTACCAATGCACCCGTATGTAGGTATTTATCCATCTGGCCCTTTATAGCATCAACAACAACTTTAGGCCTATGACCCAAATTTACCATTCCAATTCCGCCGGCAAAATCTATTAATTGATTGCCATCTACATCCCATACCAAAGCACCCTCAGCTTTTTCAACAACTACTTCGGTAGATTTCCCTAAACCTGTAGGTAAAGCGGCAGCTCTTCTTGCTAACATTTCCCTGCTTATTGGTCCAGGAATTTCTGATACTTTTTTAATTTGAGTTCCCATTTTTTAATTTTTGTTTAATTTTTCTCTTTTGTTTTTTAATTATTTACTCTTGGCTAAAGACTAAAATTTTCATCTACAGGAAGGTACATCAACATACTTGCATACCCAGCTTCAGGATCATTTATATAATCATACAAAGGCCGTACCCATCTAAATCCCGCTTTTCTTTGTGGCGTAATGGTTGGATCCGTAAGTTTATTTGTCTCTAATGCATGGCAATATTCCTCAATGGTCATTTTATCTTTTATCTTACCGTAACCAATAGTCATTCCTGCAATAATTTGACCATTTAATCCAAGGGTTTTACAGATTTCGGTTCGGGCTTTGTACATTTCCTTCGAAAGACCCAGACCACGATATTCCGGCAAAACCCCCATGTCTATTCCGTACAACCAATCACCATTGGGAATTTGAACATTGGTGATCCATAAATTGTCTGTTTCTTCCAAAAAAGTACTGTCATGCTCCGGAAAATCACATCTGAAGGCACTTGCAGAACCTACTATCTTCCCGTCTTTTTCCACTACTAATTGCCCTTCCGGAAAAATCTTAATATGATTTGCAAAATGATTTACGTTCAGGATCTCTGATTCATGCAGCGTTGGATAACACTGCGACTGTACATACTCCATTTGAACTGCATCTTCTGGAGATGCAGTTCTTATTAGGAATTGATTGTCTAAAATGCTTTTATAAATCATTCTATCCGTTATTTATTATAAAATGAATCCAAATAAAAGATATACTAGTGACGATACCACAAATATCAATACCTGATAAGGCATTTGAGAAATACCATGTTTCATCATATCAGTTTTACATGCCTGAGCTGTAAGCACCCTATTATCCGAAAAGAAACAAGCCGCAGCACCCCATACAGTTCCAGATACCAATGCACCTTGCGAAAGCCAGAAATCTGCACCTAAAGAGTTTGACAATAAGGCTACCGTTGGCACTAAAATGGCATATATCCCCCAGTTAGAACCTGTTGCCCAACAAATCCAAGAGACTAAAGCAAAAACAATGAATGGAAGCGTTGATCCATTCAACCAACTGATTCCTTGTAATTTATCCACTACAAGCTCGTTAAATCCTAAGGCGTTTTGAACATCTTTCAATAAATAGGTAAAACCTAATACAGCCAAAACAAAAGTTATGGTTTCTAAACCTTTAACAAAATTTTTCGAGATTTTATTGAATTTAATTACCTTGAATAACAGAAAATATAAATAGGTAAATACAACCGCTGTTGCAACACCTCTTAAGGCATCAATATTTCCAAAAATCACCTCGGTAGAGAATGATAAATTACCCCAGTATTCGGTATCCCAAGGGTAAGGAAAAACGGTACAAAAAAGCAATATAAACAAAGGCAATATAAAATAGGATAATTTTCCGACTTCACCTGGCTTATTTTTAACTTTTTTAACTTCCACCGATTTCATATCCTCTTCGGCATCTTTTATCGTTTTAAAATCTGGGACAAACTGAAAAACAACTAAAGCGCCCAAAATTATAGAAATCCAGGCTGAAAAATTATAGGGAATGGTGTATAAAAATGCTTCAATTGGATTTGTCATTGCATTTCCGGCGCCATCCAAGAGACCACCAGGAATTGAAACTAATTGCGCACCATAGAAAATAGTCCAAGTTGAAATTGGAATTATTACTGTTAATGGAACACATACAAAGGTCAATACCAACGCTAATTTTTGTCTTGAAACACCAAATTTATCAGTAATTGGTCTCATCGTATTTCCAACAGATAACGCGCTTAAATAATCATCCAAAAAGAAGAAAAAGCTAAGAAAATATGCCATTATTAATGACTGCTTTTTAGTTTTTACATATTTTTCCGAATGTTTCCCTACTGCTTTAATTCCACCTGACCCTACTAACATCTGAACAAAGGAGCCATACAAAATACACACTAAAATAACCCAAATTAATCCTTGATCATGGGCATCTCTAGCTATTGATGAAAATAAACCGTCAAACATATTTAAAGGAAAGATCATACCTAACCCATTAGGGAAATATTCTTCCGACCCTCCTTGAAAGGCTAAAAGTAAAAAGCCAACAGCACTCCCAATAATTAAGGGCTCTAAGGCTTTTTTAGTAATAATTGCAAGTCCTAATACCGTAAATGCGGGCACTAAGGCATGCCAATTAAAAAAATAACAAAGCGCTGCTAATACTAATAAAGCAGCTCCAATAATGTTCGAGATTGATTTCATTTAGTTTGGTTTGGTTTGGTTAATTAAATTTAAGTTGATTAGTGAATTTTAAACCTCATATCCATTAATTTCACAATTGTTCCTTTTTGCGAATAAATTAATTATTATATGATTTTTTTGTAAAACTAACAAGATTTTTCACTTAACCAAAAAATTTTACTGTTTTTTATTGTAAGTTTGAATTCTAAAAAATAATCAATCATGATATTTAACGAAGCAAAAAACTTTATAAACGGGGCTTTCAAATCGGGAAGTTCCAGCAAAATTCACCGTGTTATTTCACCTCTTGACGGCAAGGAATTGACAACTTTCACAGAATCTACTTCTGAAGATCTTGACGAAATCATCTCTTTTGCACAAAAAGCACAAAAAGCATGGCAAAAAGTTACCTTAAAAGAAAGAGCGCAGGTTTTCTATAAATACAAACAACTTTTAGAAAAAAACAGTGCAGAACTTACCGAGGTAATTTATCTGGAAAACGGAAAAGTTCACGGAGAAGCAAAAGCCGAAATTGACAAAGCAATTGAACTTACCGAGTTTGCCTGCTCACTACCCCAGTTTGTAAATGGCGAGAATATGGAAGTAAGCCGAGGTATTTATTGTGCCTCTACCCGAAGCCCTCTAGGAGTTGTGGCCTCAATTGTTCCTTTTAATTTTCCTAGTATGGTTCCTCACTGGACCATTGTAAATGCCCTTGCATTAGGGAATGCGGTTATTTTAAAGCCGTCTGAAGCTGTTCCCATCAGCAGTCAATATATAGCAAAATTATTGAAAGAAGCAGGTCTCCCTGATGGGCTTTTTAATGTTATAAACGGAACGCAATCCACAGTTGAAAATATTTGCGACCATCCAGACATTAAAGCAATCACCTTTGTAGGTTCAACCAAAGTGGCCAAAATCGTTTACCAAAGAGCCAGTCATAATTTGAAACAAGTCTTGGCTCTTGGTGGAGCAAAAAATCATATCGTTTTATTGCCAGATGCACATCCTGAAATGGCTTCGTCTAATATTGTTGCTTCCATGAGTGGATGCTCAGGTCAACGTTGTATGGCTGCATCAACTCTAATTGCCGTTGGGAATTGCGATACCATTCTCAACAAATTAATAGGTGATGCACAAAAAATTAAATGCGGAACAACTTTGGGCGCTGTTATTTCGAAAGCCGCCAAAGAAAGAATTGAAGGCTACATTACCGAAGCCGAAAAACAAGGCGCCAAAATCATTTTGGACGGAAGAAATACCGTTGTTCCAGGAAAAGAAAATGGCTTTTATGTAGGCCCTACCATTATAGATTATGCAACTGCAGATATGCCTGTAGCGAGAGAGGAAGTTTTTGGTCCAGTTTTGTCAATCATTCGGGTCGATACCATTGAAGAAGCGCTAGCCATCGAAAATGCAAATCCCTATGGAAATGCCTGTTCTGTATTCACTCAAAGTGGCGGTTTAGCCAATTATGTAACTGAAAATGCTTCGGCAGGAATGTGTGGGGTCAATATTGGAGTTCCTGTACCCAGAGAACCTTTCGGTTTTGGAGGATGGAACGAATCTCGTTTTGGTTCAGGTGATATTACGGGAAAAAGTTCCATTGGCTTTTTTACCAAAGAAAAGAAAACCACAACAAAATGGAATCCGGAGGCTGGAACCAACTGGATGAGTTAGTTCTATTAAACATCATTTCTATTTAAATAATCGTTAAAACAATTACTTCCATGTTAAGCAAAGAACAAATCATTAGCGATAGTAAACAATACAGTTTGTTTACTTGGAGTGCCCAAAAGAATGTAAATCCTATTGCAATCGAAAGAGCCGAGGGCGTTTATTTATATGAAATTGGGGGAAAAAGAATCATCGATTTCTCTAGTGGATTAATGTCGGTAAATATAGGCCATGGGGATCAACGTGTAACTGATGCGGTTGTAGAACAAATGCAAAAAGTAAGTTATGTGACGCCAGCTTGCGCCACAGAAATCCGAGCTAAATTATCCAAAAAACTAGCTGAAATATGTCCGGGCGATTTAAACAAAGCTTTTTTTACCTTATGTGGTGCCTCATCCATAGATAATGCCATAAAACTAGCGCGTTTATATTCCGGGAAACACAAGATTTTTGCAAGGTATCGTTCATATCACGGAGCATCCTACGCAAGCATGTCGGCTGGTGGCGATCCAAGAAAATTGTACAGCGATTCACAACAAGTGCCCAATATTTTTCACCTTGATGACACTTATGATTTTTATGGTTTGAGCGACCAAGACGAGGAAACCCGATTGAAATGGAGTTTGGATTCTGTGGAAAGAATCATACGCTATGAGGGAGGACACACTATTGCTGCCTTTATTTTTGAAGGAGAAAGCGGTTCATCTGGATGTTTGCATTATCCAAACGGATATTTAAAAGGCATCAAAGCTTTATGTGAAAAATATGATATCCTTTTTATTGCTGATGAAGTGATGAGTGGTTTTGGAAGGACCGGAAAATGGTTTGGTTTTGAACACAGCGATATTATTCCTGACATGATTTGCATGGCAAAAGGATTGACATCATCTTACCTTCCTTTAGGCTGTTTAATGGTTTCAGATAAAATTGCTGCTAAATTTGACGACTCGCCTTTATGGTTGGGTATGACTTATAATTCGCATCCTGTAGCTTTAGCTGCTTCTTTAGCCGTTATTAATATTTATGAAAGTGATCATTTAATAGAAAACACCAATAAAATGGGTGCCTATCTTGAAAAAAGAATTCATGAAATGCGGGAAAAACATCCATCAATGGGTGATTTTAGAAACAAAGGTTTACTGGGATGTTTAGATATTGTGAAAAGTCATGACCCATACCAATTAATGGCACCTTTCAATGCCAATGCTTCTGAAATGACTGTTATGAGCCAAGTAGGAGCCAAATTAAAAGAATTGGGCTTGTACACATTCGTTCGCTGGGGTTATATTTTTATTGCTCCTCCAATGTGCATCAACGAAAAAGAAATAGATGAAGGTTTGGCAATTATTTCTGAAGCTCTGTCAATAACTGATGCTCATGTAAGTTGATTTTATGAAAATAGACCAGCAAGCTTAAACGCTTTTATGGTACAGTAAGAAATCATATTAAATCTCAAAAAAAACCATCTGAAAAGATGGTTTTTTTTATTTGAATATTGTGCACAACGGTCTTATCTTACCGCAAACTTGCCAGCGTGGGCAGAAGACCTACTCTTTTGAAAATTTTGGCCTGAGTATTGGCTGGTGCGATTGCAAATGTGTTTTGGCTTATTTCAAGTATATTTCGTCTTTCACGTAACTTGCATTTAACCAAAAACAATGTTTTGTGTACTCCGTTAATCCCGTCAATTTATCCGCAACTGGCAATTCATAAGTGTCATCAGAATTTCTTGCGTGAGGTCTCACGTGACTTATCCTATTTTCGATTTTCTTTGGAAAAAATGATTTTCTTGTTCCTTTGCCTGTTACTTCTTTTACGATATCTCCATTTGAAACTGTTTTGACCATTTCTTCCCAAACATTTTTAGTTTCAAGAATGTCCGAATATGACATATTCCAAAACTTGACTTTCCTTAAAATCAAATTTTCTCCCTCAAATTGATAAAACACGAAGAAGAACTTGCTTTCCAAAATATTTTTAAAACCCGAATCTTCCCAATCCGTTTTGACAAGTTCCTGATATTCAAACGTTGGAAAAGAAATATCCTCTTTGGGTAAATTGTTTTCTTTGAGCCTAATTGTTTTTACTTGTATATCTGCCTTTTCGAATTCCTCGATTTTTTGACCGAGTTCAAGTCCAAGAATTGCATTTGTAAGGTTTGCAAAATAACTTTTTGCATTTTGGTTTAATTCCAAACCCAATTCTTGCTCGATCTGTTCTGCTGTCTTTCCGTAAAATGCATGGAATTTTGAAATGACCACTTCTTCAATTGACCGAACTTCATCTAAAATTTCAGGTTTATCAATGATCCTTCCATAAACGGCAGTTTCCTTTTGAGCAATATTCGCAATTATATGATTTACATAACCCTGCTTAAGTGAATAAGCCCTTTGTTTCGCTTGTTCTTCATTAAAAGGCTGGTCCCTGTACGATTTTAAAGCCGTAGAACCTTTTGTGCATGCTCCAAGATAAAAAGTGTCGCCTTCCGAAAGTTCGTGAGCTTTTCCCTCTTTTATCTTTTGATTGATAAACTCCCAATCACGTTTTATGATTTTTAGATCTTCATCTGGATATTTCCAAACATCAACTAATTTTATTGAGTAACCGAGTAGGTCTGAATCTTTATCGTGTAGATAGAAAACCAAAAGTAACTGTGCGTTTTTCTTCCAAAACGAACTTGTTTCAAAATCTTCTTTATGAACTTGTAAGTAATTTATGATATTTAATACGAGCCTTTCTTTTGAACGAAATTCCCCATTTTTCAAAGCCTTTAAAGGACTTGATTTTAGTTCTATTCCCGCTTCTAAAAAATCAGGTTCAGCATCTGAATTTGGTTCGTAACCAAAGTAAAATTTCTCTAATATTTGACCAAAATTTCCTTTTCCCTTATAACCGTGTTTTTCAATTTCAACTCCACAAGCTTGTCTTAAAGTTTGGTCTTTTAAGAGTTTAGCAAAATCAATAATTGAATCTGCCGAATTTAAATCAAAATTACTTTCTTTATTCATTAGTTGTAATATCCACAAAGTCTAATAAATGATTGCAGAAAAAACACCTTTTTTAATGCAATAATTTAATGGGTCAAAGTCTGGCTTTCCATTTTTTTTCCAATACTAAATAACCATCCTGGAATTAGGAGTGTATTTGTTTATAAAGTTCTTCCCCAATTTTTTCAATTACTCCAACTACCAAAGCATTTCCCATAAAAAATGCCCTTTTGGTATCCGTGATCCCGTCGATTTTCGTGTGATTATCTGGAAACATATTTAGCCTTTCCAATTCAATAGGTGTTAATCTTCTTAAACCTCTATCAGAAACAACTACGTGTTTGAACCTTGAAGGGGATTTCCCGCCTTCTCCTGTTATTATTGTTCTTGAAGCATTATCCAAAGCATCAGGGTAAATCATTCCGCCTTCACTATAATTGTATTCAAAGCCTTCTTTTGTGGTTCTTTTTTCTTTTTTGGCACCTTTTAGATATTCCCATTTTGGTTTATCAGCTTCGTCAATAAAGAATTCAGGAGTAACTTCCCCATTCTGTAAAATATTTCCTAAAACAGTTTTTGGGCCATCATAATTTGGCCCCGTTTTGGTTGTATAAACCTTTCCTTTTATAAGCAAACCCGTATTTTGGAATGGAGATAATTTCCCGTTTTTATTAAACTCATTGGTTATTTCGACCAGACCTCCTTTTAATTCTACTTCCTGTATTGAATTGGTTTTTGCAACAGGAAACGCATTTGCGATCGTTCCTTCTTCGGTTAGCCAATCTATTTTTTTGGACTTGTGGAGTCTTTTGTAAATTTCTGTGGATTTATGGTACCCAATAAAGAAAACCCTTCGTCTTCTTTGTGGCATTCCGTATTCGGCCGCGTTAATTACCCGCCATTCCACTGCGTAGCCAAGATCATTTAAACTTTGCAACATAACCGCAAAATCCCGTCCTCTTTGATTCGCGGGTGATTTTAAAAGCCTGTCCACATTTTCTAAAAACAGATATTTTGGTTTGTTCTTTTTATTTTCCAAAATGCTATGGATTGACCACCAAAGAACACCTTTTTTACCTTTTAATCCTTTTGAATTATTTAAAGTTGTTGCAACCGAATAATCTTGACAAGGAAACCCACCAACCAACAAATCGTGATCGGGAATTTCCTCTATGTTTCTTGTTACAACTTCGTTGATATCTTCATTAGAGTGGCTTTCTTTTCCAAAATGTTCTTCATAAACCATTGAAGCGTGTTGAATTTTTGTGGATGGCTCCCATTGGTTGCTCCAAACAATTTCATAATTACTTTTCTGCAATCCAAGACGAAAACCTCCAACTCCTGCGAACAATTCCACTACTTTCATTTTTTTATTTTCCATTCTCTTGAGCTTTATAGTAATTTATTTTTTCTTCCGCTACTTTTAGTATTTCAGAAGATGATTCCGTGTATTTCAGTTCTTCCGCAATTTTTTCCGAATACCAATTAATGATCAATTCACTTTCGGAGAGTTCGTAAAATTTCGCAAGTCTTATGACTTGTTCCATGGTCGGTTTTCGCTCGTTTTTTTCGAACTTACTGATCAGGGACTGATCAATATCCACTTCGGCCGCAACCTTTCGCAGAATTAAATCCTTTTCCTCTCTCGCACATTTTAAAGTGTCGCCTAATGTTCTCATTGGTCAAAATAATTTTAGACAGATATTGTCCAAATCTATAAAAACATATTGTATTCCAATCGATAAATTCAAGTTATTTTATTTGGGTAATGATGTGAAAATGAAAGCCCTTTTTTCAGCTTGCTCACAACAATTTTGATCAATGCAAGAGACAGGAGGCAGGAGTAAAGACCCTTCCGATACCTATCGGGAGCGTCGGCTTAGTTGTTTGTTACTTGGTCTCTAAAATATCATTTTTTACTGGAATACCCACTATTTCCCGGTAATGTTGGCAACACATAGTGAAATTTCTTGGCTACTTTGGTTTTGATCAAGTATTCCAATCTTAATTGGAGGTTCATCGGTTTTTCGATTAACTGCTCTGTCAAGTATATTAGGCCTTCAGATTTTGGATTCAATTCAGGTACTGTATTCTTGCCAAAAGAATTGCTTTTTCTCAGTTCCTTGTCATACCCCATCAATTTTTCTTCATCTAAATTTATTGAAGACAAATGTTCAATTAGCCTATTTCTATTAACACTTGTGATCTTTATTTTATCAATATCATTTGAGTTTGAAAGCGTTGTCTTTCCCTTCTTTAAAAATATACCGGTTATTAAAAAATAGTATTGTGTAAGTTTCTTCTCATCATAAAGCCATCCCTTTTTTAATTGTTTGTTTTTAAAATATGATAACTCAAATGTAAATGTTGGCAAATCATTATTTAGATAATGTAGTTGTGCTTTTTCATCAATAAGATATTCATCAGCTTTAATTTGAATAATTATATCAATACCTTGATGTTGTTTATTCAAATCAGAGACCCTATTAAAAACAATTCCTTTCCCGGTATAAAGCTTATCCAAATATTCGGACAATAATGCTTCTTGGTTTAAATCTGACCTAAAATCATGCATTGATTTTTCCTCCTTTGTATTTCCCGCATGAAGTTGCTAAAACGGATACCCCTGCAAACAGTAAAACCTTTTTCATATCGATGATTTAATTGGTGCTGTTTTTCAAATGAATTTAATGAAAATTTCCATTAAATAGGTTAAATAACAAGTAACTAAATGGAAATTGATGAATAATTGGAGGGATTATCTAATGAAAGTTTCTGATAGATCAATTTTTTTGAAATTGCTATCATGCCCGGGAACCCTCCTTTTTGCGATTATTTTTTCAAGTAAAAAAAGGGTTCAATTAAACTGAAATTATTATGGCTCAACACAAAAAGTTGTGGAGTAACCAAAAATGAGGGAACTTTGAAATAAAAATTTCGATGCCCTCAAATTCACTACTAGCTATAGCCAATTTATTACTTCCCGAAGTACTCGTAACCT
>Ga0307486_1001027_pt1 | contig 22765 bp, 19 predicted proteins | sample CBIW02metaG_FD_203663 | JGI IMG/M metagenome (GOLD analysis project Ga0307486, IMG submission 203663) | Sea-ice brine microbial communities from Beaufort Sea near Barrow, Alaska, United States - CBIW 0.2 | ecosystem: Environmental > Aquatic > Marine > Coastal | place: USA: Alaska | collected...
CTGAAGAAGGCGCTTGCCGCGTCGACCATGTCCCAGATTGGCTACATGATGCTCGCGGCTGGGCTGGGACCCATCGGCTATGCGTTCGCGATCTTCCAGTTGGTGACGCACGGGTTCTTCAAGGCAGGCATGTTCCTCGGCGCGGGCTCGGTCATGCACGGCATGAACGACCGCACGAATATGCGTCGCTATGGTGCCCTGCGGGGCGCAATGGTCGTCACCTGGGTGACTTTTGGCGCGGGCTGGCTCGCGATCATGGGCGTCCCGCCATTTTCCGGCTTCTTCTCCAAGGACAAGATCATCGAAGCGGCGTTCATCGGCGAGGGTTGGCAGCCCTGGGTGTTTGGTGGCGCCGCGCTTCTGGGTGCGGGCCTGACCGCCTTCTACATGTCTCGGATGTTCTTCATGACGTTCCACGGCAAGGCGCGTTGGGAGGATGACCAGCACCCGCACGAGTCGCGACTCATGATGACCGTGCCGATGATCGTGCTCGCAGTCGGGTCCGCCTTCTTGGGGCTCATCCTCGCCTCCGGCAACCGCTTCGTCGACTGGCTGGCGCCCGTGACGGGAGATCCTGGCCACGGCGAGCCCGTGCTTCCGGTCACCTTCCTGATCGTGGCCACACTTGTCCTCGTCGCCATCGGCGTCTTGGTGGCATGGCGCAGATACGGAGCCGCAGATGTACTAACCGAGGCCCCCACGGCCTCCCTCGTGACCATCGCCGCTCGCAACGACATGTTCCAGGATTCCGTTAACCGCGCCGTGTTCCAGCGACCGGGTCAGCACCTGACGCGCACGCTTGTGTACGGCGACTTGGCTGTGGTGGATGGACTCGTCAACGGCGCCGCCGCGGGAGTTGCCAAGACGGGCGAGGCCACGCGCAAACTTCAGTCGGGTCAGGTACGCAGTTACGCTGCGACGATGCTGGTCGGCCTGGTCATACTTGTCATCATTGTGGTCCAGGGGGGTCTCTAAACCATGTTTCCATTCCTGACCGTGCTCGTTGCGCTACCCGCCGTTGGCGCGGGAGTGCTCTGGGCCTTGCCCGCATCGGCGCGCAGCCGTGTACGTGAGATCGCACTGGGAATCACCGCGATAGAACTGATTCTTGCCGCCGTGATGTTCCTGCAGTTCGACCGCGCCAGCGCCGGCAGTTTCCAGTTCTCCGAGCTGTACAGCTGGATTCCGCAGATCGGAACGTCCTGGGCGCTCGGTGTGAACGGCATCGGCCTGTCCATGGTTCTGCTCGCCGTGATCCTCACCCCGCTGGCCATACTTGCCGGCTGGCGCGAGGACCGCGACGTCAAGAAGCGCACCAACTACCTTGCGCTCATCCTGCTGAGCCAGGCTTTCATGGTGGGCATCTTCGTCGCCCGCGACGTCTTCCTGTTCTACGCCCTGTTCGAGGCAATGCTCATTCCGCTGTACTTCCTGATCGGGATGTTCGGCGGCCTTCAGCGCCGCTATGCCGCGGTCAAGTTCCTGATTTTCTCGCTGGTGGGTGGGCTGATCATGCTGATCGGCGTCATCGCGCTCTACTTCCAGGGCCCCGGCGGTTCCCAGGGTTTCCTCACGGACAACCTCACGGGTCTGGACTTCTCCACCACCACGGAACGGTTGATCTTCCTCGCGTTCTTCCTCGCGTTCGCCATTAAGGCACCGATGTTCCCCGTGCACACTTGGTTGCCCGACGTCGCGGAATCCGCTCGAGTCGGCACCACCGCGCTACTGGTGGCTGTGCTAGACAAGGTCGGCACGTTCGGCATGCTCACGCTGTGTCTGGTGCTATTCCCAGACGCCGCACGATGGGCCGCCCCGGTCATCATCGTGTTCGCGGTGATCTCGGTGTTGTACGGTGCGTTGCTCGCGATAGGCCAAGAGAACATGCTGCGCCTGGTGGCGTTCACCTCGATCAGCCACTTCGGCATCATGGTGCTCGGCATCTTCGCGTTCCAGCAGACGTCCATCGAGGGCGCCTCGCTATACATGTTCAACCACGGGCTCTCCACCGGCGCACTGTTCTTTGTGGTCGGGTTCCTAGTCGTGCGTCGCGGGTCCGCCAACATCAGTGACTTTGGGGGACTCCAGAAGGTGGTGCCCGTCCTCGCTGGCACCTTCCTCATCATTGGTATGAGTGCGCTCTCCCTACCGGGGCTGTCGCCGTTCATCTCCGAGATTCTGGTGCTCGTGGGTGCGTGGGGTGTGGTTCCCGTCGCGGTGGCGTTCGCTACCGTGACCGTGGTGCTCGCCGCGATCTACATCCTGTGGATGTACCAACGAGTGTTCACCGGCCCCACCCCCAAGACCCTCGAGAAGACTCGCGAGCTGACACTCCGCGAGCGGTTAGTGGCATGGCCGCTCATCGGCCTCATGCTGATCCTGGGCTTCTTCCCCGCCATCGCCATTAACTACCTGCGGGAGCCTGCCCAAGATATTGTGTCCATCGTGAACGCCCAGGAGGCCGGCCAATGACCTTCGTCACCCCCACCATTCAGTGGGCACCACTGCTGCCCATGCTGATCGTGTTCGGCGCTGCCTCACTGGGTGTGCTGCTCGAGGCGATCATTCGCACCCCCGCCACGCGACGCGTGGTCCAGTTCGTAGTGTCGGTCGCCGCGTTGCTCGGGGCTTCGGGCGTCGCCATCTTGCAGTGGGCGACCCTTGACGGCGCTGGAACCGTCGTGATGAAAGACATGATCACGGTCGACCGCCAGTCGCTGTTGTGGCAGATCATTATTCTGTTGATGGGCATTTTTGGAGTCATGCTCTTCGCGAGCCGCACGTCAGCGGGCGAGTCCGGCTTCACGCCGCTCGGCGCGTCGGTGCCCGGTTCGCAGGACGAGACCATCGCGCGCCGCAAGGGTTTCGAGCTGACGGAGATCTTCTCGCTCGGGCTGTTCGCGGTAGGCGGCATGATGCTGTTCACCGCCGTGACCGACTTCATTTTCTTGTTCGTCGCGCTTGAGGTGCTCTCGCTGCCGTTGTACATCATGGTCGCGGTGTCGCGTCGGAGGCGGCTTTTGTCCCACGAGGCTTCGCTGAAGTACTTCCTGCTCGGTGCGTTCTCGTCGGCGTTCTATATCTTCGGTGCCGCTCTTCTTTACGGCGCAACTGGCGAGTCGTCTTACGCGGGAGTCGCCCAGGTGATTCAGGTGACCGCCACCACGGATCCGATGCTACTCACCGGCGCCGTGATGGTGATCGGTGGACTGCTGTTCAAGCTGGGTGCGGTGCCGTTCCACTCGTGGACGCCTGACGCATACCAGGGTGCCCCCACCTCGGTGACGGCATTTATGGCAGCCGCTACCAAGGCGGCCGCTGCGGCCGCCCTGCTGCGCATCGTCTACACGGCCTTCTACACCCTTGGCTGGGAACTGTCCTGGCTGATCTGGGCCACGGCAATCGCGTCGATGTTGCTCGGAACCGTCGCGGCGCTGGTCCAGACGGATGTCAAGCGAATGTTGGCGTACTCGGCCATCGCGCACGCCGGGTTCATCCTGGTGGCGTTTGCCGGATTCGTGCCGCAGGCACTCAGCGCGGTCCCCGTGTATCTCTTGACTTATGGTGTGGCTACGGTCGGGGCTTTCGCGGTTGTCACGCAGGTACGCGAGCGGACCGAGGACGGCTCGATCGGGGGCGAGGCGACCAGGCTTGGCCAGTGGGCCGGACTTGGTAAGCGCTCGCCGTTCCTGGCCGGCGCCATGGCACTGTTCTTACTGTCCTTCGCGGGTATCCCGCTCACCGCTGGCTTCATCGGAAAGTTCGAGGCCTTCAGGGCGGCAATCGACGGCGGCGCGTGGCCGCTCGTGTTCATCGCGGTCATCGCGGCTATCGCCTCCGTTTTCTTCTACGTGCGCCTCATCGTGCTGATGTTCTTCACTGACGTGCCCGAGGGTGCGGAAGGAACCATTGGGGTCGACTACTCGCCGCTCGCGCGTGCCGTAGTGGTCCTCACCGCGATATTGGTGATTGTGCTTGGTATCCTTCCCGGTTGGTTCCTGGACGCCGCCAATGACGCAGCAGTATTGCTGGTTGGCGCAGCCGGATAGCCATGGCGCTCCCCATCGGCAACAGTGCACTTGACGCGGTCATCCAGCCGCGCTTGGCGATCGTTGAGGAGCGGCTGCGTGACGCCGTCACTCAGTCCGATGCGCTAGCCGACGCCACGAGTCGCCACCTGGTGTCCGCCGGAGGAAAACGATTGCGGCCGATGCTCGCGCTGCTCACCGCGCAGTTGGGCGATGGTTCGCGACCCGAGGTGGTTGAGGCTGCCGTTGTGGCGGAGCTGACGCACCTTGCGACGCTTTATCACGACGACGTCATGGACTCCGCGCCCACGCGCCGTGGCGCACCCGCCGCACACGAGGTGTGGGGAAACTCAGTCGCTATTCTTACCGGCGATCTGCTCTTCGCGCGCGCCTCGCGGGTGGTGGCCGGGCTGGGGCCCGAGGCCGTCCGGATTCAGGCCGAGACGTTTGAGCGACTGTGCATGGGGCAGCTGCACGAGACTGTAGGGCCGGCCAAGGGCGACGATCCCATCGGGCACTACATTCAGGTGCTCGCGGATAAGACCGGGTCGCTGATCGCCACGTCCGCCCGGTTCGGTGCGATGTTCGCCGGTTGCGAGCGTTCCGTCGTGCAGCAGGTGACCAACTACGGCGAGCTCGCGGGTATCGCCTTCCAACTCGCGGACGACGTGATCGACGTCCGGTCCGACGCGGCCACCACCGGCAAGACGCCGGGTACCGACCTGCGCGAGCGGGTCGCCACCATGCCGGTGCTGTTGCTCCGCGCGCGAGTAGCGACCGGTACTGACGCTGCCGCCGTCCCCGGTGGCGACCGCCTGGAGCTGGACTCCGCGACGGTGGACAGCGACAGGGAGCTACTCGCGGCGATCGACGGCGACCTTGCGACAGACGAGGCGCTGGTCGCCGTAGTCGCGCGGCTGGCAGTCCATCCCGTGGTCGACCAGACGGCAGCACTCGCGCGCCGTTGGAGCGGCCAGGCCATCGAGTCCATCGCAAACCTGCCCGAGGGCGACGTCAAGAACGCGTTGATCTCTTTCGCCGAGGCGCTGGTCGCGCGAGCGGCTTAAGTAATGGCCGGCGAGCGCATGCTGTTCCCGCGCGGGGCAGGCAACTTCGAGCGATCTGTGCGCCGCTTTCAGGGCTTCGCGCTGGGGGCAATCGTGCTGGTGCTCCTCGTGGGTGCGCTGGCCGTTCCCCTGATGCTGATTCAGCCGATGGCGCTTTGGATCCTGCTCGGCGTCGTGGCCGTATACCTTCTCGCCCTCATTCCCTTCGCCGTTAAAGTGCGCAGCGAGGGTTCCAAACTTAAATACCAGTCACCGGTCGAGTAAGCGCGACTCAACGCACCTACTTCTGATACTTCTACGTCCGCACCGTAAATCGATGGTTGATTCCGGACCTCGTGCGCAGCACGAGCGGGCAAGGTGCGATCTACGGTGCGGACGTAGGTGTTGAATGGGCGCATGGCTAACGTACTGATTCTTGGCGGCACCCAATGGCTGGGCCGCACCCTTGCAGAACTCGCACTCGCCCGCGGCGACTCCGTCACGTGCCTCGCGCGCGGGGAGTCGGGGAAGGCTCCCCAGGGCGCAGAGTTCATCAGGTCCGACAGGCGCTCCGTCATCGCGTACCGCGACGTCAAGGACCGCGATTGGGACTCCGTCATCGAGGTGAGTTGGCAGCCAGCATGGGTCGCCGCCGCCGTGCAGGCGATCGGCGAGCGTGCCGCGCACTGGACGTACGTGTCCTCCATGTCCGTCTACGCGCCCGGCACCAAAGCGGGAGCGGACGAGGCCGCCGCGCTTAAGCCGCGGCTGCCGGAGGGGTCACACGCGGACATGAGCGTGTACGGGGAGGCAAAGGTGGCCTCCGAGCGTGCGACCCGGGACGGCGTAGGCGACCGCATGTTCGCCCCCCGGCCAGGTATTCTTGCAGGCCCCGGAGACCCCACCGACCGCGTGAGCTACTGGCCCGCCAGGTTCCACACGGCGGCCGATGGTCCGGTGCTCGTGCCGGACACTCCTGACGTGAACGTGCGTGTGCTCGACGTGCGCGACCTGAGCGAGTGGATGCTCGACTCGATTGCGGCCGGGGTCACCGGCCCAGTCAACGCGGTAGGTGAGGACATCCGGTTCGACGACTTCATCGCACTCGCGGCGAGCGTGGGCGGGCACACCGGAGATGTGGTCACCGCTACCTCGCAGTGGCTCACCCATCAAGGGGTCCAGCCGGGCAGCGGCTCGCGATCCCTGCCGTGGTGGGTGCTCCCAGACGCGGCGGGCGATGGCCGCATGCGACTATCGGGACAGGCTGCTCTAGACGCGGGCATGACCAGGCGGCCGTTGCGCGAGACGCTCGAGGACTGCCTCGAGGACGAGCGTGAGCGCGGCTTCGACCGTGAGCGCGAGGCCGGGCTCACGCGCGGCGAAGAGGAGTTCCTGATCGAGCGCTGGCTTACCCGCTAGTCACTCGCACGCCAGCTCGCCGAGCCCCGCCAGTCTCACCCCCAGGCATCATCTCTACGCCAGACCCACACCAACCGGCAGCCCGTTGCCCGCATCGTCACCTGCATGATGGCAGCATGGCCACAACCTTTCTGCCCCCGGCTCCGTTTGGGAGAGTAAGAGCAACACAGGTTCAAGCGATGCAGGGGGGAACGATGGCGAAATGGCAGCCGCTGGTCGACCAGCTGATCCGCGAACGCGGACCACAGTTGGTTGCGTACGGCGCGATGCTGGTGGGCCGCGACGGCGACGCCGAGGACCTGGTCCACGACGCCATCGTCAAGACGTTCTCCCGCCGCCGCAGCATCGGCACCGTGAACGAGGCGCAGGCGTATGTGCGCAAGGCGATGCCCAGCATCGTGATCGACCGAACTAGGTCCGCCGCCGCGCGCCGCCGAGCGTTGAACCGTTCATTCGAGCGGCCCGATGAGGGCGCGGACTTGGATGCGGGAGTAGACCTTCGTAGGGCGCTGCGGACGCTCGCCCCGCGCGAGCAGGTGTGCGTAGTGCTCAGGTACTTCGACGACCTCACGGTCGCGCAGGTCGCCACGCAGTTGGGGCTCGCTGACGGCACAGTCAAGCGCTACCTCGCCAATGCCAGGGTTCACTTGGCACAGGAGTTAGATATCACCGAGGACTGGGACGACACGCGCGAGCGTGCGGACGTGGTTGCGGTGCACGGAGGGAAGAAGTCATGACGCAGATCAACGACATGTTCAACGAGGGATTCAGGAGCCACGCCGATGCTGTGGCGAGGTCCGGCGGGCTGGGCAGGGATTTTGAGCGGGGGGCCGTGAAGTCCATCCGCCGCCGTCGCACCACGCGTGCGGCGGGCTACGGTGCGGGCTCGGCGCTGGCCATCGGCGCTGTCGGAGTCGCGGCGTGGGTGATCCCCGGGCAGAGGCAGGGGACCGTCGCGCCGGCGGGAACTCAGGGCTGCGAGATCAACCCGTATCTGCCTAGAAACCAGGCGGCGATCGCGGTGCCGTCGAACCTCCTGAGGACGTACATCGACCTTCGGCCAGAGAGCGAAGACAAGAAGGTCATCGTGGTCTACCCGGGCGGTGATTACGTCGAGGTCGAGGCGAACGATGACGGCGCCTTCGTCCTCGACAACGCCAACGGTGGATTCGAGGTGTTAAACCTGGAGCCGCTGTATCCCGGTGAGTACGACAGCGCGTGGGTGATGGATGAGCTCGCCGGCGGCGGAGAAACGCGCGCGCGGTGGGATGGAACCAGCCCGTACCTTAGCGGTTACGGCTGGACCACAGTAGTACCGGACGAGGTGCCCGCCGGCATTGATCTGAATTCGCTTTCGGCGACATTCGATACCTCAATGAGTGGTGGCACGGGCTACTGGCCGGGAGCGGTACCGGAGGGGGCAGTGACTGACGTCATCATGACCTCCGAAGACGGCGTAGAGACCACCCGACTCCATGACGGCGACGCATCGCCCTCCGTGGAGGCGGTGCAGGGAGCCTCGCGTGTCGAGATGCGCGTGAGCGGGCTGCCGGACGGAGGCACGTTCTCGATCGTGTCGACGTTCGACGCGAACGACATCCCGGAGCCAACGTGCCTGCCTGGTGCGGTCAATCCGACGTCGATTCCTGAGCCGACTGCGTCGCTGTGGGGCGGTGTGCCGCCGTCGATGGCGCCTGAGCAGCCGGGCGGAACGGTGGTCGACGCTGGCCCGTCGCAGGCGCCAACACCGGGCTCCGAGTCCTCGCCGGACCCAGCCTTCAGCGTCTCCGCACGCTAGGCCGTTTGGCCCGCAGCCTGCTCGTGCCGCGCACGCCAGGACTTCCATCTGAACAGGATCAAAAAGCCGACCGTGTTGACGGCGAGCAACACATACAACAAAGACCACCCGGACAGCCATACGACCAAATTGGAAACCAGGCTAAGCGCAACTACGAATACGAACAAGCGCAGCAGTTGTATTGGCTTGGGTCGCGGCTTCTCTTGGGCTTCATGGCGCATATGAACGACGCTACGTACCTGACAACGCTTCGTCAACCGCGTGCGGGGCCCCGCACGCGTGCGAGCTAGAGCGGCTCGACGACCTCGCCAGCCCGTGCCTTCTGACGCATGCGGACCTTGGACTGCGAGCGGAACCCATCCACCGTCAGCACCACCAACGCGACCCAGACCAGGGCGAACCCGGCCCATCGGCTGGGCGGCATCGGCTCGTTGAAGTGCCACACGGCCAGGATGAACATCATGGTGGGAGCGATGTACTGCAGCAGGCCAGTGACGTAAAGCGGTAGCCTGCGCGCGCCAGCAGCAAAAAGGATCAACGCGCCGGCCGTGAAGATGCCGGTGGACATCAGCAGCAGGTCGTGGCCGATGCCAAGGCCCTCGGTCCCGCGCTGCGCGAAGGTCATGCCGCTATTCGCGGCGATGATCCACAGGCCGATCAGCGCGATGGGCGTCAACACCATCGTCTCGACGGTCATGCCGGTGACTGCGTCCACCTTGGCCCCGACGCGCTTCTTGATAAGCCCGTAGATGCCAAAGGACGTGGCCAGCGCCAGCGAGATCCAGGGAAACTCGCCCAGCCCCACGCCGATCACGATGACTGCGATCACGCCGATCGCGATCGCCACCATCTGGAGTCGCCGTAGCCGCTCGCCCAGCACGATGACACCGAGCGCCACTGTAAACAATGGGTTGATGTAGTAGCCGAGCGCCGCGGAATTCACGTGGTCGCTGACAATGGCGTACACGTACAGTAGCCAGTTCACGCCCACGAATCCGCCCGCCGCGGCGAGTGTCAGCACAACCCGCCGGTTGGCCAGTGCGACGCGTAGCTGACGCCACGAGCGCATAAACGCGACGATGATCAGGCAAACCAAGAGCGACCACACGGCGCGGTGCGCGGTGATCTCGAAGGCTCCCGCCGGCTTGAGCGCCGCCATGAGTAGCGGAAACAGACCCCACATGAGGTAGGCGCCGGCACCATACAACAGTCCGGGCCTATCGAGGGTCTCGTTCACCCTGTCAGTCTGCCACCGCAATCAACCAACCGGCACCCAAAACCTGGTGCCAGTCGGCCTCAGGTGGTGCCTGTTCCAGTTGCGGGTGCGGGTGCAGGTGCGTGCTAGTGAGGCAGGCCGGCGTCCACGAGGCCGCGAGAAACCCGCAAACGATGGTGGACTCGCGCAAACACCAGGCGGTCCACGAGCATGGTGAAGGCCAGCACGATCAGGATCGTGGCCATCATCTCCGTGAGGTCCCCGGTCTCTCGCGAACGCGCAATGACTGACCCAATGCCGGTGCCGGAACCCGACCCGGACAGCACGCCCGAGAAGATCTCGCCGGCTACGAGGCAGCGGAACGCGATCGACCAGCCCAGCTCAAGGCCCGTCATGATGCCGGGCAGCGCTGCGGGCAGCACCACATGACGCATGAGGGTGCGGCCGTCCGCTCCGAATGTGCGCCCGGCTCTGATGAGGAGGGGCGGCACGGACTTCACCGCGCTGCGCGTCGCGAGCATAATGGCTGGCATGGCGCCGATGCTCACCACCACGCCCAGCGACCAGGCGGAGGTGCCCAGCACCACCGCGGCCACGGGGATCCACATTGAGGTGGGCATGCCTTGTAGGGCAGCCAGGTAGGGCGACAGCCCGCGGTCCAGCGCGGGGCGCGCGCCGATCAGCAACCCAAGTGCGACTCCGCCGACCGCCGCGATGGAGAAGCAGACTGCCATAAACACTGTGACGCGGCCAAAGATCGAGGCCAGCTCGCCGTCGCGCGCCATGCGGCCAAGCTCGCGGGCAGTCTCCGCTGGACTCGGCAGCGTGTCGACGAACGCTGCCGCGACGGCCCACAGTGCCAGAATGACCAGGCCGGTGACCAAGATGGGTAGGCCCTTCTTCCAGCGCGAGCCGCGCGCGGACGTGGACGCTAACCCAGCCACGGCATCGGCCGCGGGGGACGTTGTTGCTGTGGCGGGCGAGACCGCGCCTCGCGGAGAGTCAGATGCTGACATGGCCGTCCTCCGATCCGCTGCGGGGCGCGGAGATACCGAGCTGGTCCGCGACATCCAGCAGGCCACGCACCTCGCGGGCGAGCGCTACGACGCGGTCGGACTCGACGACGCGCGGGCGTTGCAAACCCACGGCCACCTCGCCGATGATGTGGCCGGGTCCCGAGGACAGCACCACCACGCGGGAGCCCAGGGCGACGGCCTCGCGGACGTTGTGGGTGACGAAGATGATGGTGGTACCCGTCTCCTGCCAGAGGTCCTGCAGCTCGACGTGCAGGCGATCGCGTGAGGGGGCGTCGAGCGCGGAGAATGGCTCGTCCATCAGCAGCACCTGCGGGCGCAGCGCGAACGCTCGCGCGAGCGCGGCCCGCTGACGCATGCCACCGGATAGCTGGTGCGGATGCAGTTCTGCGGCGTCCGTCAAGCCCACCTTCGCCAGCCACTGCGTGACGGTGGCCTCCCGCTCGGCATCGGGAACCCCCGCGTTCTTGAGCCCAAACCCCACGTTGTCGCGTACGGAAGCCCAAGGAAACAGCGCGTGCTCCTGGAACACCATGACGCGGTCCAGCCCCGGACCCGTCACCCGCGTGCCGCCTACGTCCACCGTCCCACGCACGGGACGCGTGTGGCCCGCCACCAAGTCCAACAGCGTCGACTTGCCGCATCCCGACGGTCCCACGATGCTGACTAGTTCGCCGGCCTCAATGGACAGCGTGACGCCGTCGAGCGCGAGGCGCGCGGGACCGTGGCCCGCGAACTGTTGGGCGACGTCTGTGAGGGTGACTGGTGAGCTCATCAGATATGGATGTACGAGTCCTCGCCGGTGCCGGGCACCAGCGCCCGCGCCGTCCCGGCCCCCAGTGTGTTGCCGTCCTGCCGGTCGATCACGCAGAATGCCCCCGTCCGGCGGTGGCGCCCGTAGTCCTCGACTGCGAGCGGCTGCGCGAGCTGGAAATAGACCACGCCAATGTCGTTCAGCAGCAACTCGTGCCCCTGCGCGATGGAATTATTCAGCGTTCCGCCTGGCAGGGAGATGTCCAGGATGCCGTCGATGCTGGTGACCAGAGCCTGCACCATCGCTGTTCCGTGTTGGATCAGTACGCGGTCGCGCGTCCGCAGCGGACGGTCCGCGAGCCACGCCACGTGCGCGTGGAACTGGCGTTCTGGCTTGGGGGCGTCGTCACCGAACGCGAGTAGGTCGCCGCGGGCGACGTCCACCTCGTCGGCGAGCCTTAGCGCGACCGACTGCCCCGTGAATGCCTCGTCGAGCGAGCCGGTTGCGGTGTCGATGCCGGAGACTGTTGTGGTCCGGCCCGAAGGCAACACCGTGACGGGGTCATTCACGCGAATGGTCCCCTCCGCGACCTGGCCGGCGTAGCCGCGGTACTCGCGGTACTCGGGGCTGACCGCGCCGTCCTGGGGGCGCAGCACCAACTGCACCGGGAAGCGCCAGCCGGTCTCCGCGGCCGCGGCGTCCTCGGCGGTGGGGTGCCGTACTCCTCGTTGATGGGCCGCGGCGTACAAGTCCGCGCCGTCGTCGATCGATGGCACGGTCTCCAGCACGTCCAACACCGTGGGGCCGTCATACCAAGGTGTGCGTGCGGAGCGGATCGCGACGTTGTCGCCTGCGAGCGCGCTCACGGGGATGCTGATGACGTTGGTGAGGCCAAGTGACTGCGCGTGCGACTGCACGTGTTGGGCGATGGACCGATACGGCCCGTGCGAGTAGTCCAGCAGGTCGATCTTGTTGATGGCGACGATCACGTGCGGGACGCGCAGCAGCGCGGCGACGGCGAGGTGGCGCTTGGTCTGCTCCACCACCCCGTAACGGGCGTCGATTAAGACCACCAGCGCATCGGCTGTGGAGGCGCCGGTGACGGTGTTGCGGGTGTACTGCACGTGCCCGGGGCAGTCGGCCAGGATGAACGTGCGCCTGGGCGTCGAAAAATACCGATACGCGACGTCGATGGTGATTCCCTGCTCGCGCTCGGCGCGCAGCCCGTCGGTGAGGAGTGCCAGGTCGGGGGCCTCAAGTCCGCGGTCTCGCGACGCGCGCTCGACGGCCTCGTAGGCGTCCGCGAGGATCGACTTAGTGTCGTGCAACAGGCGCCCCACCAGGGTGGACTTGCCGTCGTCGACGGATCCAGCGGTAGCGAATCGCAACAGCGAGGTGACGCGCGAGTCGGCTTCTACGGGAGCGGTATCGATGGTGGTCATTAGAAGTAGCCCTCTTTCTTGCGGTCTTCCATCGCGGCCTCGCTCACGCGGTCGTCGGCGCGTGTGGCGCCGCGTTCCGTGATGCGGGTCGAGGCGACCTCGGCGATGACATCTGTTGTGGATGCGGCGGGGGACTCGACGGCGCCGGTGCAGCTTGCGTCTCCCACGGTGCGGTACCGGACGGTACGGGTCTCGACCTGCTCGCCATCGCGCACCTTTACGCTCGGGTGCGGAGTGAGCCACATGCCGTCGCGAGAGAACACTTCGCGCTCGTGCGCGTAGTACAGAGGCGGCAAGTCCAGCACCTCGCGTTCGATGTAACGCCACACGTCCAGTTCGGTCCAGTTGCTCAGCGGGAACACCCGTACGTGTTGCCCGGGCAGGTGGCGCGGGTTGTAAAGATTCCAGAGCTCGGGGCGCTGATTTCTTGGATCCCATGCCCCAAACTCGTCGCGCAGAGATACGACGCGTTCCTTGGCGCGGGATTTTTCCTCGTCGCGGCGAGCGCCACCGAACACCACGTCGTACTTGTGATTGGTGATGCCGTCCAGCAGCGGAACAGTCTGCAGCTGGTTGCGCGTGCCGTCGGGGCGCTCGCGTAGGCGGCCGTCGTCGATGTAGTCCTGCACCTTCACCACTCGGAGGCGGAGCCCGAGGGCCGCGACGGTACGGTCGCGGAACTCGATGACTTCATCAAAATTGTGCCCGGTGTCGACATGCATGAGCTCGAACGGGACTTTGCCCGGCCAGAAAGCTTTGGTGGCCAGGTGAAGCACCACCACCGAGTCCTTGCCGCCACTGAACAGCAGGACGGGCTTGCGCGCCGTGCCCACCGCCTCGCGGATGATATGAATTCCCTCGGCCTCGAGCGCGTCAAGAGTGCTCATTCGGCTGGGGGCGTGATGTGCGTCCTCTGTAGCGGTCACTTGGTCCTTTTTCGTGCTGTCCGTCGGCGCGTCGCCGTCGCTCATTCGTGGATTCCGCACTCGGTCTTGTCCTGCCCGGACCAGCGACCCGATCGCGGGTCCTCGCCGGGTGCCACCTTGTTGGTGCACGGCTCGCAGCCGATGCTGGGGTAACCCTGCGCGACCAGCGGGTTGCGAGGGAGGGAGTTGGCCGTCTGATAAATCTCGACGTCCATGTCTGACCAGGCCGCGATGGGATTAATCTTCACCAAGCCGTGCCCCTCGTCCCAGGTCACGACCGGCAGCTCGGTACGGGTGATGGCGTCGACGCGTCGCGCACCGGTGACCCACGCGTCGTAGCCCACGAGGGACCGGGCGAGGGGGTCGACCTTGCGCATAAAGCAGCACAGGTTGGGGTCGCGCGCGAACAGGTCCTTGCCGAACTCGTCGTCCTGTTCCGCCACCGTTTGGGTGGGCATCGCGTTGACGATGGTGATGGGGAAGCGGCGTGCCGCCTCATCACGGGTCTGGATGGTTTCTTTGAAGTGGTATCCCGTCTCCAGGAACAACACGTGTGCCCCGGGCAGTCGTGCACCAAACATGTGCGGCAGGATCGTGTCCTGCATGGATGCGGCGACGATTAGCTTCTTGCCGAACCTCTCCACCGCCCAGTCTGCGATTTGTGCGGCTGATGCTCCGGCCAGGCGCTCGTTGGCGTCCGCGCACGTCTGCGCGTTCCACACGGTGGCTGTCGCGGTCACTTGATGAGCTCCTCTTGCGCCCGGAATGCCCAGTCAGAAAAGGTCTCTTCTGTCTCGCGGTCAGCCAAATAGTTCTTGGTGACGCGCTCGACGTACTCGGGCATGCCGTCCTGGGTAACTTTGTGGCCGCGTATTTTGCGGCCAAATTCGTTGTCCTCGCCCCGACCCAGGCGCCCACCGAGGAGAACCTGGTAACCGGGCACCTGCTCGCCGGACTTGTCGTCCAGCACTAGCTGACCCTTGAAGCCGATGTCCGCGATCTGAACCCGGGCGCACGAGTTGGGGCATCCGTTGACGTGGACGGTGATGGGCGAGTCGAGAGTCGGGAAGATGGCGTCGAGCTTCTTCACCACCTCGCGTGCCGTTGCCTTGGTCTCCACGATGGCCAACTTGCAGTATTCGATGCCGGTGCACGCGATCACGTTGCGGTGGAACTCGCCGGGGTCAGAGTCGAGCTCCAGCGCACGTAAGCCGTTCACGACGTCGCTCACGCGCGCCTCGGGAATGTCGAGTACCAGGATTTTCTGCAACGGCGTGAGGCGGATACGGTCCGAGCCGACGGACTCGGCGATGTCTGCGATCTGCTGGAGTTTGGTGCCGGAGATGCGTCCCGCGATGGGAGCCACCCCCACAAAGTAGTTTCCGTCTCGTTGCTCGTTGATGCCCACGTGATCGCCGCGGGCGCCGGGCTTACCCGTCAAGGGCGCGGGACCCTCGGGAAGCGCGTAGCCCAGGTAGTCGTCCTGGAGCACCTGCAAAAACTTGCTCGCGCCCCATGCCTTGACCAGGAACTTCATCCGGGCACGGTTGCGCAACCGCCGGAATCCGTGGTCCCGGAAGATGCTGGTGACGCCCGCCCACACCTCGGTGACCCGCTCGGGGCTGACGAAGACGCCCAGTCGCACGCCAAGGTGCGGGTTGACGGATAGCCCCCCGCCCACCCACAGGTCGTAGCCGATGCCCAGTTCGGGGTGTTCGACTGCGCAGAAGGCCACGTCCTGTATCTCGTGCAGGATGTCCGGCACCGGCGTGCCCGTGATCGCTGTCTTGAACTTGCGGGGCAGGTTCGAGAATTCGGGGCTGCCGATGTATTTGTCGACGATGTCGTTCATGTTCGCGGTGGGGTCGATCAGCTCGTCCTTAGCAATACCTGCAACGGAGGATCCCAGAATCACCCGTGGTACGTCGCCGCACGCCTCGGCGCTGGACAGGCCAACCTCCTCGATACGGCGGAAGATCTCCGGGACATCCTCGATGCCGATCCAGTGCACCTGAATGTTCTGGCGGTCAGACACGTCGGCCGTGTCGCGTCCGAAGTCCTCTGAGAGCTTTCCGATCGCGCGGGCCTGCGCTACGGAGAGTTGGCCACCATCCGAACGGATGCGCATCATGAAGTACTCGTCGTCCAGCTGGTACGGCTCGAGGATCGCCGTCTTGCCGCCATCGATTCCCTGCCGGCGCTGCGTGTAGAGCCCCCACCAGCGGAAGCGACCGCGCAGGTCGCCGGGGGGGATGGACCAGAAGCCCCACTTGGAATACAGGTTCTCGATGCGTTCGCGGACCTCGAGGGGGTCGCTGACGGACTTCATCTCCTCGTTGGCGTTCAGCGGCGTCTTGTCGCCCGCAGCCCACTGGCCGTCCTTGGAGGCGCTGTTCTTGCGTGCAGATGCCTCGCGGGTGCGGATGAGGCGCGCCTCGTCGCGGTGACGCTGACGTTCCTCTGCCTCGGCCGTAGCCGGGGAAGTGGGCGTGGCTGCGCCCGTTGCAGTGGCTCCAGTGGATGTCACTTAGGACTCCTCGATTAAGAATCGTGGGAGCTTGGCCGTCCGGGCGCGACTATTGGCGCTCGAGAGGCCGAGCGCCCAGGGGTACAGGTTGGTGTATCCGAGGGCAGCTAGGCCACGGGACACATGGCACAGCAAACGAAGCACATCATGGATGCGCGGCCGTTCGTCGTGTGGACCATGCGGTGATTCTGGCACACGACGGGCCGATGCGCCAACGGCCCCTACTAAAATGGCGGTGGACAATCGCCAAACGTACATGTCTATACTCTGGGGCTAACACGACCGCGAGCGCCCTCGGCCGTGTCCGCCACCCAAGGATTGTGAGACTCGTGACCCCCGAACGCCCATTGCGCGTCGCCATCATCGGCGCCGGCCCGGCCGGTACTTATGCTGCCGACATCTTGTCGAAGACTGAACTGCCGGTGTCGATTGACATCATCGAGCGCCTTCCCGCGCCCTTCGGTTTGGTGCGTTACGGGGTGGCTCCTGACCACCCACGAATCAAGCAAATTGTTGTCGCGCTCGCGAACGTGTTGGGGAGGGGAGATATCCGACTTTTGGCCAACGTCAACGTCGGCGCTGATCTTACCCTCGAGGACCTGGAAAACCACTACGACGCGGTCATCTATGCGACGGGATCCTTCCGCGATGCGAATCTCAACATCCCTGGTATTGACCTAGAAGGATCGTTCGGAGCGGCCGCCTTCGTGAGCTGGTTCGACGGCCACCCGGATGTTCCGCGCACATGGCCGCTGGAGGCCAAGGAGGTCGCCATTTTTGGCGTCGGAAACGTGGCCCTCGACGTGTCCAGAATCCTCTCTAAGCACCCCAAGGATTTGGCGCCCACGGAGATCCCCGCGAACGTCATGGAGATCCTCGAGAAGTCGCCAGTGACAGACGTGCACATCTTTGGTCGTCGCGGCCCCGCGCAGGCGAAGTTCACCCCGCTGGAACTGCGCGAACTTGGCCACGTTCCGGACGTTGACGTGATCGTCTACCCCGAGGACTACGATTTTGACGAGGGCTCCCTGCAGCTACTTGAGCAGAACCGTCAGGCCAAGCAGGTAGTCAAGACCCTGACTGACTGGACTCTCAAAGAGCCCACAGGCGCTTCGCGACGCATCCACGTCCATTTTCTGCAAAGCCCTCATGAGGTGCTAGGCGAGGATGGCAAGGTCACCGGGGTGCGCGTGGAGCGCACGGCGCTACAGGGTGACGGGAACGTCAAGGGCACCGGTGAGTTCATCGACTACCCCGTCCAGGCTGTCTACCGCGCGGTGGGATATTACGGCACGGAAATTGACGGCGTCCCGTTCGATGATGCCAAGGGAGTAATCGCTAACGAGGGCGGGCGCGTGGTCAACAATGGCGACGTCGTACCTGGTGTCTACGCCACGGGCTGGATCAAGCGGGGCCCGGTCGGCCTCATCGGCAGTACCAAGTCGGACGCCGCGGAGACCATCGCGAACCTCGTGGAGGATTCCGCCCGTCTCTATGCGGAGTCCAAGGCGGGTGCCGAGCAGCGCAGTCCGGACAGCCTGATGCGACTGCTGACGTCCAGGGGTGTGGGCGTAGTGCAGTGGCACGACTGGGAGGTGCTCGACGAGCACGAGCGTGCGCTGGGCGAGGCTGCGGGCCGAGAGCGCGTCAAGGTGGTTCCGCGTGACGAGATGACGAACGTGGCCCTCAAGCGCACCTAACTCACGCACCACCCACGATGGACCCTCGAGAAGAGGGCACATCGGCTAATAACTTCAGCAGGTGCGGAGCGGCCGAATCCGACACGGCCTTGCGCGACTGCACCACCGAGACCTCCCATCGGGGTGCGTCGTGCGGGAGGGCTACCGTGACCAGGCGTGAAGCCTGAGGCTTGTTCGACACGTGGCGCGGCACGATCGCGACCCCCAAGCCGCGGTCCACGAAGTCGAGCAGGGTGTGGACGTCGCTGACCTGAAAGCGGACGCGGCGCATCATCCCGCGCGACTCGAACGCTGCATCGGTCAGCGGTCGCACGCCCCAGGTGGGGTCGAAGTCCACGTGGTCCTCCGCCGCGAGCTGCTCCCAGGTGGCGGCGGAAGCACCGGCGAGCTGGTGGTCGGGTGGGTATACGAGAACCAGGTCTTCATGGCCGAGTACCTGGTGCGGCAGCGTGCCCAGGTGCGCGGCGGCGGCCACGAACGCAATGTCTAAAGTGTCGGAACGCAGCGAGTCGATGAGGTCGTGCGACCCGGCCTGTCGGAACTGGATCTCCACCTGCGGGTGGCGGCGGTGGAAGCGGTCAATCAAGGCGGTCACGTCGACCACGCCCAGGCACTGCTCAGTACCGATGCGTAGGGCTCCGGAAACCTGATGGGTCGCGTGCACGACGGCATCCCGTGCGGCGCGCTCCCCGTCGAGCAGGGCGCGGGCGTGGGGGAGTAACGCGAGGGCGGCCTCGGTGGGCTCGACGCGGCGAGTGGTGCGCGTGAACAGGCTGGCGCCGAGTTCCTGCTCTAGCCCGCGGATGCCTGCGGACAGTCCGGACTGGCTCACGCCAATGAGTTGGGCGGCGCGCGTGAAGTGGCGCTCGTCCGCGAGCGTCACGAGGTACTCCATCTGCCGCAATTCCATTGATTACTCCTAGTTGTGAAAACCATCAGTCAAAGTCGTTGGACTTCTAAGTTACCGGTTCCTATGCTGAAAGCGAATCCATCCCTCAACTCTGGAGGTCACTGTGCGCGAGCGCACCATCGGTAACCGTTCTGTCTCGGCCATCGGACTAGGCGGCATGCCCATATCCATCGAGGGTCGCCCCGACCGGGCGCAGGCCATCGCCACCATTCACGCCGCGCTTGACGCGGGCGTCTCCTTCATCGACACGGCCGACGCGTACCAGCGCGACGCGGGCGAGGTGGGGCACAACGAGTTACTCATCGCCGAGGCACTGCGTAGTTACGGCCCCGACACCTCAGGCATCCTGGTCGCCACCAAGGCTGGTCACTTGCGCCCCGGTGACGGCACCTGGACCCAGAATGGCGACCCGGCCTACGTCAAAGAGGCGGCTAAGGCATCGGCCAAGCGCCTCGGTGTCGAGGCCATCGGCCTACACCAGTTCCACCGCCCTGACCCCAACGTTCCCTACGCGGACTCGATCGGCGCCATGGTTGAACTCCTGGACGAGGGCGTCATCGAGATGGCCGGCATCTCCAATGCCAACCCGGCGCAGATCCGCCTGGCCAACGACCTGCTGGGCGGCCGCCTCGTGAGCGTTCAGAACCAGTTCTCGCCCGCCTTTGTGAGCAGTTACCCTGAACTCGAATTGTGTGCCGAAATGGGCATCGCCTTCCTACCGTGGAGCCCGCTGGGCGGCATCACTCGCGCCGGAGCAGTCGGCGAGAACCACGCCGTCTTCCAACAGATCGCCGATGCGCACGGCGTCAGTCCGCAGCGCGTCACGCTTGCGTGGGAGTTAGCTTTGGCCGACGTGGTCATCCCGATCCCCGGCGCATCCAAGCCCGCCTCGATCACCGACTCGGCGCAGGCACCCGAACTCGAACTGACGGCCGACGAGGTCGCCCAGCTCAGCAACGTATTGAAGGGTTAACGACATGAAGACCTACAACCTCCCCGGCATCGACGTCCCAGCATCGAACGTGGTGCTCGGCCTCATGCGAATCCAGGACAAGACCGACGAAGAGGTGCGCACCCTGGTGGGCACCGCCCTCGACGCGGGTATTACGGTCATGGACCACGCCGACGTGTACGGCTCGCCGCTTCATGGCTGCGAGGCGCGCTTCGCCGAGGCCATGAAACTCAACTCGTCCCAGCGCGAGTCTATGGTCATTCAATCCAAGGCGGGCATTGTCCCGGACGGGCCCTACTTCGACTTCTCGTCCGAGCACCTTGTCGCTTCGGTGGACGCGTCGCTCAAGGCGCTCGGCACCGACTACCTCGACCTGTTCCTCCTGCACAGGCCCGATGCGCTGGTGGAGCCGGAGGACGTCGCCAAGGCGTTCGACCAGCTCGGGGCCGCTGGTAAAGTGCGCGCGTTCGGCGTCTCGAATCACACGCCCGGCCAGATCGATTTGCTGCGCAAGTTCGTGTTGCAGCCGATCGTCGCGAACCAGGTGCAGTTGTCCGTCACTCATTCGCCGATCATTGCTCAGGGTGTGGCTATGAATATGGCTGGACTCGACCAGTCGATCTCCCGTGACAACGGCATCGTCGACTACTGCCGCCTGCATGACATCACCCTGCAAGCCTGGTCGCCGTTCCAGGCGGGCTTCTTCACCGGGCCGTTCCTGGGCAACGCTGATTACCCCGAGCTCAACGCCGTGGTCGATCGCCTTGCAGAGAAGTACGACGTCCCCCCGATCGCCATCGCGACTGCGTGGATCACTCGCCACCCCGCGCAGTGGCAGGTTGTCATCGGCACCACCACGCCCGAGCGGATCGCCGCGGCGGCGCAGGGATCCGAGGTCCCGCTCACGCGTTCCGAATGGTACGAGATGTTCAGGGCCGCCGGCTACGCCGTTCCGTAACCCCTCAACACTTGACAGAGGGCCTTGCCGCTTCACGCGACCGGGCCCTCTGTTAGTTCCGCAGGCGACGGTTCTCTAAAACGTTGTCACCAGCGTGTTGGATGCCGCGATGAGCGAGACCACCGAGGCGTTCACCAGACCGGTCTCCTGCCCGCCAGTGGACAGCTGGGCGTAACCGATCTTCGGACCCACCTCTGCTCCTCGTGCCCGCAACGCGGCGGCGGAGGAACCGGAAGGCGACCTCGGGGTGCGTCTCCACTAGGTGCTCAACGTCGCCCGCGGGGCGTCTGTCAAACGGACGATACAGAAGGGCGGAGCCCACGGCACTCGGTGATGTGCGCATGGATGACTCCGCCGTGGCCAGCGTGCGGTACAAAGGGGTAGGAACAAGCAGAAGGAGAATCGGCGATGAGCCACGAGACAATTGAGCAGGGGTTGACGTCACTCGGTATCGAGCTGGGTTCGACGAGGATCAAGGCGGTACTCATCGGGCCCGACAACCTGCCCATCGCGACCGGTGGCCACGACTGGGAGAATCAGTTCGTCGACCGGGTCTGGACGTACTCGCTCGAGGCGGTGTGGGAAGGTATCCGTGCCTGCTACGCCGCCCTGGTGAGCGACGTCCAGGACAGGTACGGGATCACGCTGGAGCGGGTCGGCGCGATCGGTGTCTCCGCGATGATGCATGGCTACCTCGCCTTTGACACCGAGGACCGGCAGCTCGTCCCATTTCGGACGTGGCGGAACACGACCACCGGAGAGGCGGCGGAAGAACTCTCCGCCCTCTTCGGCCATAACATCCCGCAGCGGTGGAGCATCGCGCACCTCCACCAGGCCATCCGGAACGGCGAGGAGCACGTGGGTTCGCTGGCCCACATCACCACCCTGGCGGGGTATGTCCACTGGCAACTCACGGGCAACAAGGTGCTCGGGGTCGGGGACGCCTCAGGCGTGTTCCCCATCGACATCGCGACGGGCACGTACGACGCTACTATGCGAGGCCAGTTCGACGAGCTGATCCGCGACCGCGCGCTTGCGTGGAAACTGGCGGACATCCTTCCCGGGGTCCTGTCGGCGGGCGAGCCAGCCGGGGAACTCACGCGGGCCGGCGCGGGTCTCCTTGACCCCACCGGCGCGCTCCAGCCCGGCATCCCGCTCTGCCCGCCGGAGGGCGACGCGGGTACGGGAATGGTCGCCACGAACTCGGTCGCACCCCGGACCGGCAACGTGAGCGCGGGGACCTCGATCTTCGCTATGGTCGTGCTGGAGGGTGAGCTGGAGCACCAGCATTCCGAACTGGACCTCGTCACCACTCCCGCGGGGGACCTGGTCGCGATGGTGCACTGCAATAACGGCGCCAGCGAACTGAACGCGTGGGCGGGGATCTTCGGGGAGTTCGCCACCGCTCTCGGGGCGCCAGCGGACGACTCCGCCGTGTTCGAGACGCTGTTCCGCGCGGCCCTCGACGGCGACGACGACGCCGGTGGCCTGCTCGCCTACAACTACCTATCCGGCGAGCACATCACCAAACTCGAGGAGGGGAGACCGCTCTTCCTTCGGACGCCCGACAGCGCCCTCTCGCTGGCGAACTTTATGCGCGCCCACCTCTTTGCGGCCTTCGCGACCCTCCGAGTCGGCATGGACGTGCTCTTGAAGGAAGAGGGGGTGCGACTGGACGCCATGTTCGCCCACGGTGGGCTGTTCAGGACGAAGGGCGTGGCACAGCGCTTCCTTGCCGGCGCGATCGGCGCCCCTGTCACCGTCGGCGAGATCGCCGGCGAGGGCGGGGCCTGGGGCATCGCCGTACTCGCGGCGTTCATGACGGGCAGGGCCCCGGAACAGGCTCTCGGCGGCTACCTGGCCCGCGAGGTCTTCTCCGGTTCCCCTCTTCAGACAATCGATCCGAACCCAGCCGACGTCGCGGGCTTCGACGCGTTCATGGCGCGCTGGACCGCTGGTCTGGACATCGAGAGGGCAGCAGTCGCGAGCATGTGACACGAGTTTTCTTGCAGTGTCGCCTGCCACATGGAGTGGAAGGGACAGAAATCGGCGCGC